>Ga0255039_10000534_pt1 | contig 12398 bp, 11 predicted proteins | sample BC1_12_1_MG_FD_181713 | JGI IMG/M metagenome (GOLD analysis project Ga0255039, IMG submission 181713) | Seawater microbial communities from Strait of Georgia, British Columbia, Canada - BC1_12_1 | ecosystem: Environmental > Aquatic > Marine > Strait | place: Canada: British Columbia | collected... | reverse complement strand
GCTTTCCGACAACAAGGGACTCAATCTGCCGGGGGTCAGCATCAGCGCGCCAGCCATGACCGACAAGGACCGCGACGACCTGGCCTTTGCGATCTCCGTCCTCGAGGCGGACTACATTGCCCTTTCCTTCGTTCGGTCGGCAGACGATGTGAAAGAAGCCAAGGCCCTGGCTGGGGATGTGCCTGTCATCGCCAAGATCGAACGCCCCGAAGCGGTCGCTGCGTTCGCCGAGATCGTCGAGGCGGCGGATGGCATCATGATTGCCCGCGGGGACCTCGGCGTGGAGCTCGGCGCGGAGAAAGTTCCTCTGGTCCAGAAGCGAATCATCCGGGAGACCAACGCCCGCGGCAAAGTCGTGATTACGGCTACTCAGATGTTGGATTCGATGATCCGGAACCCGCGGCCGACGCGAGCGGAGGCAGCGGACGTCGCAAATGCCGTGATGGACGGAACCGACGCGGTCATGCTCAGTGGCGAAACGGCTGCGGGCCGCTACCCGGTTCAGACCGTGGAGATGATGGATGCGATCATTCGCGATGTGGAATCGGACTACGTCGAGGATCTCGCGCGAGAGTTCAGGGAGCTCAAGAACGTCGGCGACGAGGATTGGCCGTTTTCGAATGCGGCGGCGCGTGCGGCCGCAGTGCTGACGACCCATTTGCCGCTCAAGGCCGTGGTGGTGTTCACGCAGGATGGCCGTTCAGCTGGGTTGCTCGCAGAGCACCGACCGCGAGCGCCGATTCTTGCCGTCACCAGTGACGTGCGTGTGGCTCGACGGCTCTCCCTCGAGTGGGGCGTGATCCCGCGGCTCGAGTTGCCCCCCGAATCGCTCGACGAGACACTACGAATCGCGACGTCCCTGGTCGTGCGTGAGAAGCTTTGCCAAAGCGGGGAAGCATTCGCGATGGTGGTAGGATGGCCCACCTCAGGACGCGCCAACACACTGAAGCTCCATCGTTTGTAGGCATCTCTGATCAGCATTGATCGCGTTTGATCGCGTTTTGATCGCGTTTGATCGCGTTTGGTCGGCCCTGGCCCCACCCGCTCCGATGCAGTAGATGAAGGCGTCGATGGAAGGACTGCCTCTACAGATCGGACGCTACCGAATCGACGGGCTCCTCGGGTCGGGTTCGATGGGAACGGTCTATCTGGCCCATGACGCGGATCTGGACCGGCCGGTGGCGGTCAAAACCCTGCGCGACCTCGTGCTCGATGAAGAGATGCGCGAGGTGTTCCTCAGCCGCTTTCAGAACGAGGCGCGGGCCGCCGCGCGCCTTCATCACCCCAATATCGTTCAGATATTCGACGTCGGCGATGACCCGAGAGTCGGCCCATACCTGGTTTTCGAGTACGTCCACGGACACACGCTCAAAGAAGAGCTCAAGAAGCAGGGCCCTCTCTCCCGCGACGAGTTGCTCGACCTGGCCCAACACGTCGGCGATGCGCTTGCAACGGCACACCTTGCGGGAGTGATCCATCGGGACCTCAAGCCCGAGAATCTGCTCATCACCGACAACGGGCAGGTGAAGCTCGCCGACTTCGGCATCGCGCGCATACCCAACGCGGACCTCACCAAGGAAGGGCAGTTCCTAGGCACCCCCTGCTATGCAGCGCCAGAGACGCTGCGCAGCGGGGAGTACAGCGAGCAAAGCGATCTGTTCTCGTTCGGCGCGGTGATCTACGAAGCTGCGTGTGGCGAGCGCGCGTTCCCTGGGGCCGAGGCGATGGCCGTCGCGCACCAAGTGATGAGCAAGGACCCCGTTCCGCCGAGCGAGGTAAATCGAGGCGCTGCTATTCCAACGACCGTCGACGCCGCAATTCTCCGCGCGCTCCGAAAGAACCCATCCGAGCGCTACGCAAGTGCGCGCACCTTCGTCGCTGCACTCAAAGAAGCCTACGACGGACGGCGCCCACCAAGGGCGCAACGCAAGCGCAAGAGCTTGCCATTCGTGATGACATTGACCTTCGGCGTCCTGCTCGCATTGTGGGTCGCCCTAGAGAACTGTGAGCCAAAGGTCACCGGCCCTGGCCCCGACGCTGGCACTGTCGCCGACACTGGCACTGGCGCCGGCACTGACGCTGGCGCTGACACCGATGCCGGCCGCGACTCTCTGTCCCCGCACGAGCGCGAGGAAGCTGCCAAAGACGAGCTCGGACGGGCGCGCGCCGCCCTCGAGCGTGGGGATCTCACCGAAGCCGCCGCAGCCCTCGAGCGCGCAAGCACGTTCGATTCGAGCAACCCAGACGTCGCCGAGCTACAGGAGCAAATACTCGCGGCGCAGCCCGACGCGGGCTAGTTGAGCTTGTTGCGGTCGTCTCGGACTGGCTTCCAGCGGCAGTCCTGGCCACCGCCCGCGGTCGGATTGCACTTGGACATGTAGGTCAACGTGCGGCCGCAGCCGCTCACGCGCTTCACCATGGCCTGGTCGTCGACGAACTCGATCATTGACGCGTCACAGTCGAGATCGACCGCTGCGGCGCTTCGCACCTGTTGCGTGGCGGCGGACTCGTGGCCGCACCCCAACCCCAGCAGACTGAGCGCCATGATGGCCGCGACTTGGACGACTTTCTTCGGCATCGGCTGGACCCCCGGCGCGGAGCATAACGCATGCGCGCACCCGAAGCGTTTATAACTTGATGCCCAGAGTTCGCAAATCGCTCTCGGCTTGTGGCGCCCATCCGCGGTTGGCCTTCGGGCTGGCGGGGCTCGGATGCAGGACGGTGCCGATCAAAGGACCGTCGTCGCCGAGCGCGGCGCTCGCGCGTTTTGTCGCCCAAGCGCCCACGCCCACCACGAGCTTCGGGTCGAGGACCTCAATCGCCGCACGCAAGGCATCGTCGCACACAGACAGCAGCGCGAGGCGCTCGGCGGCCGACAGCTTGTCCGGCGTTCGGTTGCGCCCGGTCGATTCCATGAAGAGCAACGGGCAGTAGTTGATGACGAAAAATCGGGAGAAGAACTTCTCCGGCGTACCGAACCGCTCCTTCGCCCATCCCCAAAGACGAGAGCCACTGACTTCGGAACGCTCGCACTCGAAACCGAGCACTGGGCGCTTCGGATGCTCGTCCGGTGGGCGAGCAACGGGCGCCTCGATGCTCATCCAATCGCGGACGAAGCCAACGTCGCCGAACGGCACCCCGGTTTGCCCCATCCCGAACGGGCCGGGGTTCATGCCCACGAACACAGCCTCCTTCGGGCTGGCACCGAAGCGGCTCAGGTAGAGCTCATGGGGCCGCTTCGCGTATTGTAGTGGGTTGTAGACGTGGGTCACTGGCTCGCTGAACTCGAGCTTTGACACCGCGCGGCTCAACGCGCGGGAGATTCTGACGAGCCCGGCCATGCGCGATCAGCAGAGATAGCGCTCGCCGCCATCGCAAAGAATGGTGACGACTCGCTCTCCAGCCTGCATCCGACGCGACACCTCGAACGCGGCGTGGACGTTCGCTCCCGAAGATGGCCCAAGCAGCAAACCCTCTTCGCGAGCGAGACGCTTGGTCATGCGTTCCGCCGCGAGGTCGGTGACGGTGATCACCTCGTCGATCAGGTCCGTGTCGAGCACGGCCGGGATGAACCCCGCGCCGAGCCCTTGAATGCCGTGCAGCCCTGGCTTCCCGCCGGACAACACGGAGCTCGCCCGCGGCTCGACGGCGACCACCCGAAAGTTCGGATTGCGCTCTTTGAGCACGCGGCCAACCCCGGTGAGCGTGCCCCCGGTGCCAACGCCGGCAACGAATGCGTCGACTTTCCCGCCGGTCGCCTCCCAGATTTCTTCCGCGGTGGTCTTCGCATGAATGTCGGGGTTGGCGGGGTTTTCAAACTGACCGCACATCAGTGAGCCGGGGGTCGTCTTCAACAGGCGCTCGGCCTGCTCGACTGCGCCGGCCATCCCGTCCTCGGCCGCCGTCAAGACCACTTCGGCACCATACGACTTCAGCAAGTAACGTCGTGCCGCGCTCATGTCTTCGGGCATGACGATGACGCAGCGATACCCGCGGACCGCACAGATCATCGCAAGGCTGATGCCAGTGTTGCCGCTGGTCGCCTCCACGACCGTCGACCCCGGAGCGAGCGTGCCCGACTGTTCAGCCGCGAGGATCATCGAAAGCGCGGGGCGATCTTTCACCGAACCGGCCACATTGCTTGCTTCGAGCTTGCCGCAGATCTCGGCGCCCTTATCACCGGTGATTCGCGCGAGGCGAACCAAGGGAGTGTGGCCGATCAGATCCAGCGCGCCGTCGTAGATTCGATCCGTCATGTGGCGGCTAGCATACCAGGCGGTGCTTAGATGTCACCGTTGGAAGAGCCTGATTCATGGACGTCGTAGGCCTGGATGATTTCCTGAACCAGCGGATGCCGCACCACGTCCGCGTGCGAGAAGTAGATGAACTCGATGCCCGGGATTTTGGAGAGCACCGTTTGGGCGTGACGAAGCCCGCTGCGCGCCCCACCTGGGAGATCAACCTGGGTCACGTCGCCTGTAATGACCGTCTTCGAGTCGAACCCGAGGCGCGTCAGGAACATCTTCATTTGCTCGGGCGTCGTGTTCTGAGCCTCATCGAGGACGACGAAGCTGTCGTTCAGCGTCCGGCCGCGCATGAAGGCCAGGGGTGCAACCTCGATGGTGCCGCGCTCGATGAGCGCGGAAACGCGGGCAGGGTCCATCATGTCGTGCAGCGCGTCGTAGAGCGGCCGCAGGTAGGGATTGATCTTCTCGGCCAAATCACCCGGCAAGAAGCCGAGTCGCTCGCCGGCCTCGACCGCAGGACGGGTCAGGATGATGCGTTTGACCTGCCGCTCCTGGAGCGCCCGGATCGCCATGGCCATGGCGAGATACGTCTTGCCGGTGCCGGCCGGTCCGATGCCGAACACGATGTCGCGGCCACGGATCGCCTGGATATAGGTCTGCTGGGCGACGCCCTTCGGCGAAACGATTCGTCGGTTGGAGGTCGTCAGTACGACATCATCCAGCAGTGAGCGAAGCCGCATCTGCGGATGGGAGCGAAGGGTCCTGGCGGCACGGGCCATCTCGAGCGAGCTGAGCTCGCGGAACTGGAGCGCGTCGATGAGCTCGTGAAGCACGCGCTCCACCAGCTCGACATCGCTGTTGGGGCCCTGAATGTGAATCGTGGAACCGCGCAAACCCATCGACACGCCAAGCTCGGCCTCGAGCGTGCGCAGGTTCGAGCCACCGGGGCCGGTGAGCTTGAGGAGTAGACCGGGATCGGCGACTTCGATGTCGGCGGCTACATCGGCCTCCACGGGGCCGCGCTGCGCAGTGGGTTCGATGCCTGAAGTCTAGCCTGTCCCGGTATGGGGCGCGAGCGGCAACGCTAACGCCAGACCAGGGCGTCGGGTTCGCGTTCGACCGCCGTTTCGAGGCGCTCGTGGGCAGCCAAGATCAGGGAGCGGCTGGTATCCCCGTCGAGCGGGTACGACGCCAGTCCGACCGCAAGGTGCAGAAAGGAGAGCTCCTCGGGATTCCTGGTGCGCTGGGCGTCGAGATCCTCCTGGAGCCTGCGAACGACCTCGACGACCGCGCGGGCGCTCGAACCATCGAACCCAACGACAAAGGTGTTCCCGTCCCATCGTCCCCTGACGTCTTCCCGGCGGAACCTGCCGTATATCAAGCGGCCTAAGTGAGCTCGCAGGCGCCGCGCCCTGACGTGATCGAGTCCGTCGAGGCCCGTCGCCTGGATGAGGCCGAGGGAATAGGTGTGTCCATTGCGTTGAGCGGACGCCAAACCGGATTCGAGCGCGGCAACCGCTCCCGACCGGGCGAGTAACCCGGTCTGACTACAGCGCAACTGCTGCCGGCGGAGTCGCGCCATCCGTTCGGCCTCACGATGCAGGTTCGCCAGCCAACCCGTCGCGCGACTGAGCAGCTCGCTGATTTCGGTTTCTCCGGCGAGCGGCGAGTCGTCAAAGCACATCAGAGAGCAGTCCGAATCCCACGCCGACATGCGGATGATCGCCGGAACCTGCTTTCCGGTCACGCCGGACCCGAGCAAAATGGCGTCGGGGCATTGCATGTCGACCTCTCGCAAGAGCTCATCGAAGCTGAAGTAGAGAAAGCATTCGATGCCGGCTTCTTCGATCTGCCGCGCCGCGTCTGGGTCGCGAAGCACCGCAACCCTCGGACTCGGGGTCATGGCGCGCTCGACCGCCGTGCCTATCGCGTGATGAAGGCGGACGAGCTCGATGGGGTGCGGCAAGAAGATGTCGACGCCGAGCTGTGCAGCGAGGGCCCGCGTGTGAGGATCGTCGTCGACCGAGAGGAGAATGACCGGCGCCTCAGTGCAGCCGTGCAAGCTGCGAAACATTTGAAGGAACCGGGGCAGCGCGTCACGATCCTCGAGAGGCCAGCCGACGAGCACCGCCGTGGGCGGATTACGGCCGGCGATCTTGAGCGCTTCGTCGACCGTCGAAACAGGCCTCAGGTGCACCAGCACCTCATCGAGAGCCGATCGCAAATAGGCGATCATTGCCGGGTCATCTTCGAGCACCATCAAAGTCGGTACGAAATCTTTCGGAACTGGGCGGTGCAGGAAGAAGGACGCCGCCGGGGTGACCGAGGGCGGTGCCGCCGCCATCGCCTCCTTGTCCGGCGGACGGCCGACCGCTGCTGCGGCATGGCCTCGAACCTCGTCGATGGACTGGAACATGGTTGTCCAATCGAGCCGTCCCGATTTCTGAAGATGACGAAGCTGAGTCTCGATGCGGCCCACCGCCTCGGAGATCTCGGCGAAGCCGTGCGTCTGCGCGGCTCCGTGCAGGTCATGCGCCTGGCGCAGCGCTTCGGCGACCACGCTGCTTCGGTCCGCGTCGGAGTGCACCCGCCGGATCGCGCCGGTCAGATTATCGGCTGCGATCGGAAGCAGACTCGTATACGACTCCTTGGCTCGCTCGGGATCGACGCCAGGTTCAGATGGCTCGTCGGGAAAGAGGATTCGGTCCGCAGGATCCTCAGCCCGACGATGTGCAGCAGGCGTCAAGCTCATCGGCGCGGAGACCGCGCTCGCCACTTCGCGGGCAAATCGATCCACCGCGACCGGCTTGTGAAACACCTTGATCACGTCGAGGTCGCGGGTGAGATGCTTGAACGTCGTCAAGTCCCTGAAGAATGCAGAAACGAAAATGACCGGGACTTGGATACCGTCGTGACGAAGCTCCTCAATCCACACGATGCCGTTGGTGTCAGGAAGCAGACCATCGACGATGAGCAATGAGGGCTGTTCTTCCTCGAGCAACGCGCGGGCGATGCTGCCTTTGGTCGCATTCAATACGCGCAGGCCGAACGCTTCGAGAGCGGGGGTGACACTCGATCGAAACTGGGTGTCATCGTCAAGCAGGAGGACAGTCGGGGGCACGTGGGAGCCATTGTGGCACCCTTTGCGGCACCTACAAAACGATCTAGCAGCGGGCTCAGGAGGCGCGCTGGTAGTCGGAGTCCGCCTGCCGCAGGTACGCCTGGGCGACCGGGTGGTCGGCACACCGTTCGACGACGTCTCGCAGGTGCTGCAGACCCTCTTTGCGGTCTCCGGTCTCGATCTCGATCACACCCAGCAACGCGCGAGCGTCGTGGTGCTCCGGGTCCAGCTGCAGGATGAGCGTCAACTCCTCCCTGGCCCCCTGGGCATTGCCGCGAAGCCTCAGCAGCTTGGCGAGCTCGAGTCGAATGTCGTGGAACTTCGGGCAGAGCCTGAGCGCACGCCCGAACTCGTGCATCGCATCCTCCGGACGATCCAAGTCGAGATACGCCCTGGCGAGCGACCGATGAAGGTTCGCGACCTTGCCACGGCGGTACGCGTCGTTCGATGAATCCGAGTGGCGCTGAGCCCGCTGCAGCGTGCGAACGCCCGAGCCGTACTCGCCGAGCTCGTTGCAAGTCACCGTGAGGTTCAGCGCTGCCTCGAGGTAGCCGGAGTTGACCTCGAGAGCCTGCTGAAAGCACCAGCGCGCTTCGGGAAGCCGGCCGCCAAGATGATAGATGACCCCGAGTCTATTGAAGACGTCGGGATAGCGGAGCCCTTGTTGCACGAGCTTCTCGTAGTAGGGCTGAGCGAGGGGGTACTCGGCGCGATCGTAGTGCTCGTTCGCCGCGTCCAGAATCTGTTGAGCCCAAGGAGCCATGGGCCCGAAGGTAGCGATCGGCCGGATCGGTGGCCAGAAATCCGCGCCAAACGCGTAACCAGTTGCCTCAGCCGATCTTCCCTAGCAGGGCCTGGGCCTTCTTGGCCTCGCCGCTCTCGGGGAAGCGCTGGACGATCTCGCTGAAGGTCTCCCGGGCCGCTTCGACGTCTTTGGTCTTCAGGTAGACCTCTCCGAGCAGGAGGAGGGCCTTGGGCTCCACACCGCTGCCTGGATAGGAAGCGAGCAACCCCTTGAGCCGCGAGATCACACCGCGATACGCATCTCGCTTGAGATAGAAGCGGGCGACGTAAAACTCGTGTGCGGCGAGCAGGCTCATGCATTCTTCCATGAGCTTGTTGGCGTCGGGAACGCGCTGATCGTCGGGGTAGTCGACTACGAAACGACGCAGCTGAATTAGCGCGTCCCGGGCGGCGCTCTGGTCACGTTCGGCCGCAGGCGGGGTCATGAACCAGCCGCCTGGGATCTGATTGTAGTAACCCTCGGCGATCCGGAATCGCGCGTAGGGGATCTCTTTGTGTGAGGGGCGGATCCGAACGAATTGCCGGTAGGTCTGGATCGCCTCCGGGTACGCTTCATTCTTGAACTGGCAATCGCCAATCCGAAGCTCCGCCAGCGCTGCGAACCGGCTGTAGGGAAACTCCCGTCGAATCTCGTTGAACATCGGCTCGGCCGAGAGGCAATCGCCACGGCGAAAATCGAGTAGCGCTTTCTCGTAGCCGGTGCGCGCATCGTCGTCGGGGTCGAGCATCTTCTTGCCGCTGCCGGACGCGGAGCCGCCGCACGCCATCGCGAGCGCGAGCAGACCCGTCCACACCAAGCTGTCGAGGCGAAACCCCATCGCCCACGGAGGTAGCCTCTGGCCCCGCCGGAAACAAGGCGACGCGCCTGCTGGGGGTACCGGCGGTCTCACGCGCTTGCGATTTGGTTGTCGATGACTCGAGCCGGGTCGATTCCGAGCGAGGCAAGCGCGGCTTCCCAGCGCTGCTCAACCGGTGTGTCGAACACCAGGCCGTAGTCGAGGTCTACCGGAATCCAGGACCCCTGCTTCATCTCACTCTCGAGCTGGCCCTCGCCCCAGCCGGAGTAGCCGAGCATCATCGCGCAAGTGTCGGGGCCGTCACCTCGCGCGATGCGCTCCAACAGCTCGATCGAGGCACTGCACGCGATCCGCTGGCCGACCGCGATCGTTTGGCCGGACGAAGGCTGCGGAACTCCCTCGGCGTCGTAGAGGATCCAACCGGACTCGGGGGAGACAGGCCCACCAAGCATGACGGGCGCTCGCACCGTGCCGGCCGCTTCACTGGAAACGCCAACTTCGTTGAAGACGTCCTTGATGTCGAGCTCGGTGGCGCGGTTGAGGACGAAACCAAAAGAGCCATCGTCGCCGTGATCGATCAGCAACACCAGCGTATGATTGAAAAATGGGCACCGCATCGAGGGTGCTGCGACGAGAAATCCTGGTGCAAGTGATGCAACCACGAGCCGAGACTGCCACCAAATCCGAAGCCTCGCGAGCCCAAAGTCGGGAGCCGCGAAAATGAGCAAAGTGCGGGTGTTCCTGCGCACCGGAGCCTTCGTTGGGTTCTCGGCGGCCATCCTTGCGGCTTATGAGACGAGACGCGCCATCACCTCCGAATCGGGGCAGGCACAACTTGGAAGCCGATACCTCGCGCGTCTGACGGACGGCCTTCTGCGCGTGTTCGGGGCGGAGCTCCTCGTGCACCGGGAGCACACGCACGAAGGGGGGGCACTGATCGTAGCCAATCACCAGAGCGCGCTCGACATCGCTGTGATGCTCTCGCTCTTTCAGGGCGTGATGCTGAGTAAGCACGACGTCGCCGACTGGCCGTTGCTCGGTCGATTGGCGAAGCATGGCGATACGATCTTCGTGGACCGTGAGGACCGGCGGAGCGGTGCGGCAGCGCTGCGCGAGATCCGCAGACGGGCCAAAGAGGGACGCACCGTCGTCGCTTTCCCGGAGGGGGGAACCTTCCCGGGCGATTCGGTTCACGAGTTTCACCCCGGTGCGTTTGCCGCGGTGCGATCGCTTGGCGTTCCGATCATCCCGGTTGGCCTGGCGTACTCGCCCGCAGTGGCCTTCGAGAACGAATCGTTCGCCAAGCACATCGCCAACATCGCCGCGCGCCCAACAACTCAAATCGCGGTCCACCTGGGCACCCCGCTGCCGCCGAACCTCGATCCAGGCTCGGCCGCGGACACCGCGCGAGCCCAGGTCGAGGGTCTAGTGACGGACGCGCGGCGCGTGCTCGACGGCTATCGCCGCTGAATTCACGGGTGTCGCGTGACACCTCTGCTGGCTTTTGGGCGGGCGGCTCTCTCTTCGCTAGGATCCGGGGGACTTCCGCCCGAAGGTTCTTCGCCGACAAGCTCATGGTCCGTCTCATCCGCCAATCGAAGGAACCGGCGCCCGACCGCGATGATCGCGGCTGGGAGTTGCTGCCAAGCGCCCTTTGGGACCTGGACTTCCGGGGCCCACTTGAGTGGATCGAGGCACAGGGCTGCAACGATGCCGACGAATTCAAGACCTTGGTGCGAAACGACCCTGGGGCGCTGACCGAGTGCCTCAATCGAACCCGGGTCCATCGGGTGAGCGCAGGCGCCGTTACGTTAGTCGGCGCTTCGAGCGAAGAAGAGTGCATCCGTCGCTCGCTCGAGCTGCTGACCGCCGAGTCGAAAGCGGATTTCCTGCGCGTGCTCATGGCTGCCTTCCGCAACGAGCGCGACGTTCATCTTGAAACCGCCATCATGACGTGCGCGCGCGAACCGAGAGACATTCGTGTGCACTGGCGATTCGTCGAAAGCGAAGGGGGACGGTTTGAGCGGGCCATCGCTTCGGTGGTCGACATGACGGCCGAGCGTGAGCTTCAGCAGCGCCTGTTGTTGGCGGAGCGCATGTCCGCGATCGGTACGCTGACCGCAAGCATCATTCACGAGATCAAGAACCCCCTCACCTTCGTTTGGAATCATCTCCGTTCGCTTCGCGAATCGGGGGAGGTGTCGTCCGACGAGGCGGCCGAGCTGCTCAGCGAGGCCTACGAAGGCGCGGAGCGAATTCGCATAATATCCAATGAAATCAATGTTTTATCTCATGGAGGCGACGGCGCCGAAGCCGAGACCGTCAACCTGAAGCAGGTGCTCGATTCCGCGATCCGAATGGCGCAGCCCGAGATGCAACATCGGGCGACGGTTGTCCGGGAGTACGAAGACGGCAACCTGTACATTCGCGGATCGCGGACGCGCGTGAGTCAGGTGTTCCTGAATCTGATCGTCAACGCGGCTCAGGCGATCGACCCGGGCGACCGAATGCAGAACACGATTACCGTCCGGGCGCGAAGCACCGACAAGGATCGCGTGTGCGTCGAGGTGCAGGACACCGGCCCCGGGATTTCGGCTCAGCTCCTACGGCGCATCTTCGACCCGTTCGTGACGACGAAACCCGCCGGCCGCGGAACAGGCCTCGGGCTTTCGATCTGTCGCCGAATCGTGCACTCGCTCGAAGGCACGATCGAGATCCAGAGTCATCCAGGACAAGGTACCGTGGCCCGCGTCGTACTGCCGAGAGCCACACGCGCGCAGCGCCCTCTCACGGTGCCACCTCCTTCGATGAGCGCGATCCGGCGCGCCGCCCGAGGCAAGCTGTCGGTCTTGGTGGTCGACGACGAGCCGGTCATCGCGCGACTCATTCAGAAGGCACTCGTCGAGCACGACGTCACGACCGCGCTCGATGGACGGGAGGCCGTCGCCCTGATGGGGCAGAACGCCTACGACGTCATTCTATGCGACCTGATCATGCCCGAGATGACAGGCATGGATGTCTACCGAGCCGCCCTCCAAAGAGCGACCCCCATGAACGATCGAATCGTTTTCATGACCGGAGGCGCCTTCACCCAACGCGCCCGTGATTTCCTCCAAAGTGTGCCAAACCTCCGAATTGAAAAGCCTTTCGACCTCACCCACCTAGAGCGCACCATCTACGAAGCCGCCGACATCGTCGATCCCAAATAAAAGGGCAGGCGCTCGCGCGGGGGTGGTGGGGCGGGACAGATTGCGGCCGAAGGCGTCCGGGGGAAGGTTTCAGGCTGGAAGATGACTCATGGGTAGGCCCCGAATGATGGTAATCGGGCTCGACTGCGCCGCGCCTCGATTGGTGTTCGATCGGTACCGCGACGCGATGCCGAACTTGTCAGCCTTGATGGAGAATGGAACCTGGGGTTCGCTTCGAAGC
>Ga0255039_10000532_pt1 | contig 12407 bp, 8 predicted proteins | sample BC1_12_1_MG_FD_181713 | JGI IMG/M metagenome (GOLD analysis project Ga0255039, IMG submission 181713) | Seawater microbial communities from Strait of Georgia, British Columbia, Canada - BC1_12_1 | ecosystem: Environmental > Aquatic > Marine > Strait | place: Canada: British Columbia | collected... | reverse complement strand
GTTCACGCCCAGTGCGATCAATCCCGAGATGGCACAAGGTCGCGACGTTATCAAGCGTCTAATGGGGTGTGGGCGCGCTCCAGTTTGTAATTTGTAATATAGTGCACAGCAAATAAGTATGAGGACAGCAAGGGAGCGATCGCTTATGCCAGCATCGATGAAATCCGGTTCCATCTGCCAGCTTAGCGTGCACACGCTGGCAGGCTTGATGGGCCTAACTACGCTCATCATGCTTGTTAGCGGCTGTGTATCCGTGGGGCCCGACTACGAGACGCCGGAAGCGCCTATGTCGGAGCAGTGGATCGACATCGATACGCCGCGGGTGAACAATCAATCGGCTGACCTGGCGCAATGGTGGACGGCCTTCAACGATCCTGTTCTCAACTCGCTCGTTGAACAGGCGTACCAGCAGAATCTCACGCTCCGAATCGCCGGGCTGCGCATCCTGGAAGCCCGCGCAAATCTCGGGATCGCTATTGGCAGCAAGTATCCCCAAAGCCAACAAATCAACGGCGGTGCAGCCAAAGTCAAGATCAGCGAGAACGAGGCGGGTTCGCTGTTTGCCGATCGTCGCTTAGAGACCGCCGAGGTCACCTTTGATCTCGGCTGGGAACTCGACTTCTGGGGGCGGTTTCGGCGTCTGATCGAGTCAGCAGACGCCAATCTGGATGCTTCGATCGCCGACTACGATGATGTGATGGTGGCGCTGGCGGCCGAAGTCGCGCGCTCTTATGTGTTGATTCGCACCTTCGAGGATCGCCTGTCGCTGGTGCAAAACAATGTCGTGACCCAGCAAGGTGCGCTGCGTATCGCCGACGTGAAATTCCAGAACGGTGCCGTCACCGAGCTCGATGTACAGCAGGCCAGAGCAGTCCTCGGCAATACCGAAGCCGCGGTTCCCTTGCTGGAATCCGCTTTGCGACAGTCCCAAAATGCGCTAGCGGTGCTGTTAGGTTTGACGCCGCAGAGCTTGGGCGATCTGCTCGAGGGCCCGGCGCCGATTCCCGTTGCGCCACCTGAAGTCTCAATGGCTGTGCCGGCCGAGCTACTCCGCCGCCGTCCCGATGTCCGACGGGCCGAGCGGCTCCTGGCAACCCAAAGCGCCCAGATCGGTTTCGCCATCACCGACCTGTATCCACGTTTTTCGCTGGTAGGTTCAGTAGGCTTTCGTACCAGTGATTCGAGTGAGTCCAGCTTTACGATGGACAGCGGGCTCAGCAATCTGTTTGACTCAGAGAGCACCACCGGTTTCCTGGGACCGTTCTTCTCCTGGAACGTGCTCAACTATGGACGCATCAAGAACAACATTCGCGTACAGGACGCCCGCTTCCAACAGCTGTTGGTCAACTACCAGAATACGGTGCTGTCTGCCCTGGCCGAGACGGAGAACGCCATCGTTGCCTACCTGAAGGCCCACGATCAGGCCAGGTATCTCGGTGAAAGCGTGGCGGCGGCCGAGCGCTCGGTAGAGCTCTCGATGATTCAATACCGCGAAGGCACCACCGACTTCAATCGCGTGCTCAACACGCTCGATTTCCTTTTCCAACAGCAAGACGCCTTAAGCGCTACCATCGGTGATGTCGCGACCAACCTTATTATAATGTACAAAGCTCTAGGCGGCGGTTACCAAACAGGCGGCGAGCGCAACGTTGCAGAGTACGTCGCCGACGAAGACAAACAACAACTCCGCACGCGCACCAAGTATTGGCGCAAAGAGTTGCCCGAAACTGAATAACACAGGCAACAGGATTAACGACACTGTGCAAGGAATAAAGTGATGCATAGGCTGATCAATTTTTCTCTCTTGGCCCTCCTCGTCGGCGCGTGTGGGGGAGAGGTTGCCGAACCTGTCGAGCAGGCTCGGGCCGTCAAGACCATCCTGGTTGCCGAACGGGCCTCCGGTCAATTGCGCAAGTTCCCCGGAACCGTGGAGCCGGTGGATAACTCAAGCCTGAGCTTCGAGGTGTCGGGTCTGGTGCAAGAGGTCCGGGCAACTGCGGGCGACAGATTCGAGATAGGCCAGGTGCTGGCTGTGCTGGACAAGCAGCCGTTCGAGCTCAACGTGGAGTCGGCTCGGGCCGCTTTGTCGCGGGCCGAGGCTCAGTTTGAAGAGAAAGGGACCGCCTACGACCGCGAGCAGCGCATTCAAGCCCAGGACCCCGGCGCGACGACGCAGCGGGCGGTTGACCAGGCGCGCGCCGCGTTCGAAAGTAACCGGCAGAACGTCAGCTTCAGCCGTGCCCAGCTTGATCTCGCCCGCCGCGACCTGCGGAATGCGGAGCTCCGGGCGCCCTTTGACGGCGTGGTCTCGGCACGGCATGTCGAGGCCTTCGAGGAGGTGCACCGCGGCAAGCCCGTGTTCGACGTCTTCGTCGAGGGGGCGATGGAGGCGACGGTCGCCATCCCGGAGAATATGATCGCCGACGTCTACTTAGGGTTAAGGGGCGAAGTGCGACTGGCCAACACGGTGTACCAGACGGTGGTCTCCGAGGTGGGCTCGGCCGCGACCAGCGCCAACGCCTTCCCTGTCAAAGCCACCATCACCGATGCGGACGAGGCGGTACGACCGGGCATGACGGCGGAACTGACGCTGCTGTTTGCCCTCGAGGAGGAGGGACAATCCGGGTACCTGGTGCCCCTGCAAGCACTGGCACCGGGTCTGGCGACCGATGATCGTCACGTCTTCTTGTATGACACTGAAACCTCAACGGTGCGCAAGACGGCGGTGCAAGGCCGTGGTCTGGTAGGGGACCGGTTCATCGTCACCACCGGGGTCGCCCCCGGCGACGTGATCGTCGTGGCCGGTGTGCCGTTCTTGAGAGACGGCCAGCAGGTGACGCTCTTGAACCCGTCCCACGGCACCTAAGCGGATAAAGGGACGTCATGAACGGCATTACACGTTTCGGCCTTGATGCCTCGCGATTGACCATCGTTTTTGTCACGTTGGTGATGGTCGCGGGCCTGTCGCAGTTTGTGAACTTCCCGCGCCAGGAAGACCCGCCCATTGTCATCCGCGAGGTTGTGGTCGGCGCCCAGTTCCCCGGTTTGAAGCCGGAGGATGTGGAGCAGCTCATCACCCGGCGGATCGAAAACGAGCTGCGCGCCATGCCCGAGATCGAGGACATCTGGTCGGACTCCAAGAGCGGTGTGGCCGTCGTTCATGCAGACACCGCGGACGAGTACGACGACGTGGATGCAATCTGGCAGAAGGTGCGCAACCGGATGCTGGATCTCGCGCCTAGCTTACCGGCCGGCACCATCGGCCCCTTCGTCAACGATGAATTCGGCCTCGTTGCCGTGGCGACCATCGCCCTGTGGAGCGAGGGGTTCACCATGGGGGAGATGCGCGAGGCGGCGCGCGATATCCGCGATCGACTCTACGAGCTTGATGGCATCCGCAAGGTGGAGCTGTGGGGTGTCCACGAAGAACAGGTGTTCCTGGAATTCTCCACCGCCAAGCTGGCCCAACTCGGCGTAAGCATTCAGGACATTATCCAGACGTTGCGCAACCAAAACGTCGTGCTACCTGGCGGGCGCTACACCATCGCCGGCCAGGACGTGATCATCGAACCGAGCGGCAACTTCCGCTCAGTCGAGGACATCGAGAATGTCTTGATCGCGGTGCCGGGAACCGAGCAGTCGGTACGGCTCAAGGATCTGCTGCGCATCCGGCGCGGTTTCGCGGAGCCGGCCAGTGACCTCGCCTACTACAACGGCAAACGCGCGATCGTTATCAGTGTCTCCATTACCCCCGGCGTGAACGCGGTGGAGTTCGGCGAACGTCTCACCGCCAAGGTGCGCGATCTCGAGGTTCGGCTACCCATCGGCTACGTGCTCGACTTCGCGACTTATCAGCCCGATCTGGTCCAGAAGGCGGTCGATGGCGCCCTGACCAACGTCTATCAGACCCTCGTCATCGTGCTGATCGTGGTGGTGGTCTTCCTCGGCCTGCGCACGGGACTGATCGTCGGCTCCTTCGTACCGATGACCATGCTGATGGGGCTGATCATCATGCGCTTCGCCGGCATCGAGCTGGAGCGTATCTCCATCGCATCCGCCATCATCGCCTTGGGCATGCTGGTCGATAACGGCATCGTCACCGCGGAGGACATTCGTAACCGGCTTGAGAGCGGCGAAGAACGGCGCACAGCCTGCCTCAACACGGCGGGGACGCTGGCGGTTCCGCTCCTCACGTCCTCCCTCACCACCATCCTGGCCTTCGTACCGATCCTGCTGCTCACGGGACAAACAGGCGAGTACGCCTACTCGCTGCCCGTGGTGGTGACCATCCTGCTGTTGAGCTCCTGGTTTTTGTCCATGTACATGACTCCTTTCATGTGCTTCCAGTTCATGAAGGTGAGCCCCAAGGCAGACGCTGGCGGTCAAGCCGACGACCCATACTCCGGCAAGATCTATGTCATGTACCGTGCGCTGCTGAATCGTGTGCTTGACAAGCGTTACCTGGTGCTCCTCGCCACCTTCGCGGTGCTCGTCGGGGGCGGTTACGTTGGATCCAAGCTGGTGCGGGAAATGTTTGGGCACAGCGACCGTAACCAGTTCCTGGTCTACGTTGACCTGCCGGCGGGTTACAGTATCGAGGCCACCGACGAAGCGGTGCAGCGTTTAACGGGCTGGCTCTCCGATGAGAGCGTCAACCCGGAGATCACCGGCACCATTGCCTACGTGGGCACCGGCGGTCCCCGTTTCGTGCTGGTGCTGGCGCCCTTTGATCCTGACCCCCACCGAGCCTTCATCATCGCCAACACCGAGACCGGCGATCAGGTGGTCGAGGTGGCCGAGCGGGTACGCTCCCATATCGCCGCGTCGCTTCCTGAGGTGGAGGGTCGGGTGAAGCAGATGTGGACGAGCGGACCGGAGCCGGGGTTCCTGGAGATCCGCCTCTATGGACCCGATGCCTGGCAGCTCTACGCCAAGGGTGTGGAACTCACAGATCGGGTACGGGCCATGCCCGGCACCACCGACATTCGCAACAATTGGGAGAACACCGTCATGAAGGCGCCGGTGATGGTCGACCAGGCGCGGGCGCGCCGCGCCGGGATTTCGTCCCTGGAGGTGGCCTATTCTCTCCAGGCCTACATCGACGGCATCAAGGCCAGCGAGTACCGCGAAGGCGATCAGGCGATCCCGATCGTCATGCAGTCTGTGGACGAAGAACGCGCCGAGGGCAGTGACTTTTTCAACATCCGCGTCTATGGGGCCGGGAAAGGCACTGATGTGCCCCTGATTCAGATAGCGGATATCCAGGGGGAGTGGGATTTCAGTCGTGTCGCTCGTCGAAACCAGGAGCAGGCGCTTACCGTGGAATTCAAACACGAGGTATTGAAGGCGCCCGAACTGCTTGAGGCGATCAGGCCCGAGATCGAAGCGCTGGGCCTCGCTGAAGACTACCGTTGGGAGGTGGGCGGCGAGATCGAGCAGCAGGCGGAAACCATGCCCAAGCTCTTCAAGTATCTGCCCCACTGTGGCTTACTCATCGTGGTGCTGCTTATCTGGCAGTTCAACTCCATCCGGCGACCGGGCATTATCCTGTTCACCCTGCCGCTGGCCTTCGTCGGCGCCCTCGTCGGTCTGTTTCTCTTTCGCGCGCCCTTCGATTTCTTCGGCATTCTGGGCCTCCTGAGCCTGGCCGGTATCATCATCAATAACGGCATCGTGCTGATCGACCGAATCGACATTGAGCGTAATGAGGGCCGGGAACCGTACACGGCGATAGTGGAGGCGACGGTGTCGCGCTTTCGTCCCATCTGCATGACCACGATCACCACCATTCTTGGAGTGATGCCGTTGATCATAAGCCGCGACCCGGTCTTCTACTCGCTGGCGTTGATCATTGCAAATGGCCTGGCATTCGGCACGGTATTGACGCTCGGCGTGGTGCCCATGCTGTACGCCGTGCTGTTCAACGTGAAGAAGCCGGCAACCGCGTAGAGCATAGCAACGTATTCCAGGACTTTGATTCCTCCTGATCAGCGGCGTCGTTTTCCGAAACGGGCTGCCCGGCGCGGTCGTTTTTGTTGCGTGAGATCGGAACTTCAATGCTTTTTTATCGGGTCCAGTTCTCCACGCGCAGACCCGGAACACGCTTGAACTCGCGCATGTTGTTGGTCACGAGAATCAATCCAAGCGCACGCGCGTGCCCGGCGATCATCGAATCGTAAGGGCCTATGGGTTTACCCGTTTTCGAGAGTTCGGCGCGAACCTGGCCGAAATGTGTTGCCGCCTGATAATCGAACGGAAGTACATCCATGCGTGCGGCCAGGCCTTCTATGTCTTGAAGATTGCGTGTGACTTGAGCGGATCTCTCGGCCCCGTAAATCAGCTCTCCCAGCGTCACGGAGGACATGGAAAGGTAATCGGAATGCCTCTTGAACGCATCCCGGACTTTCTTCGGCCGGTTCTTGATTGCATAAATTAATATGTTGGTATCCAACATATATTTGATCATTACAGAGATTCCCTCTCTTGATCGCCCGGCTGGTCTCGTTCAGGCATGAAGTCCTCGGAAACGCCCTCGCGATCGAACCACACATCCCAGTTCTCCCCGGCAGGCGTAATCACCCGTGCCCGGCCGACTTTGACGATATCCACTTTCTTTACGCTTTCTGGCAGCGCAACCGGCTTCGGCAACCGCACAGCTTGACTCTTGTTGTTCATAAAGACTGTTGATTTGGCCATTCAAACCTCGGTATATACCTAATGTATATACCACTATGCCGCAGCAGCGGCATATGTCAACGGTATATGCCCGATTGACGAGATTCGGGTAGGGGGTCAGAGCCCGGCTCTGACCCCGTCCCTTAGCAATCGCCAATCAGTAATAATTAGCTGGCAGCTGTCGCGGCGGTACCGTGTTCTCGTCAGACACGGTGATGATCACCCGATCCAGGCCGGCATTAAACTTGAATATGCCGGTATACAGATCCGAAACCTGCGTACCCGTATCGCGACCGATATCAAAGGTCTCTGCGAGGGAGTAGGTGGCGATATGCATCTGTGGCATCTCCACCTCGTCAACTTTCTCGTCGTTCACGTAGAGTTCTCCAGTACCACCGAAGTTCTGCGTCTTGATGAAGTTGAACTTAAGGTCCGTAACTCCACGCGGTAGCGGCGAGGAATTCATGATGTAGTGCACGCCGTCGAGGAAGTTGTAATCGAAGTACAAGCGGTGATCCTTGATAAACATCGTGTATCCACCGGTCATGCCACCAACTGCAGCAATAACGCCTTCTTCTTCGCCAGTCAGGTCGATCCTGGTCTCGATAGTATGCGCACGATTCTTCACCGGCGCAGAAGATTTTTCGGCAATGCGGACCGCGCCAGGTGCAAAGTAGACGAATTCTTTTTGATCGCCGAACAAGCGATCCTGCTGCGCACCCAGGCGCTGGATCATGTCGTCGTAAAGCGGATAGACGTTGTACTTCCAGGCTTCCTCGTCAAACATGGCAATCATTTCCGCCAGTTTTTCCGGATTCTGTTCTGCCAGATTAGTGTTTTCCGAGAAATCCTCGGCAACGTGATACAGCTCCCATTCGTCATTCTCGAATGGCAGCACAACATTGACGTCCCAGGGCATGCGATTTGCGTGCAAGGTGACGGCCTTCCAGCCGTCGGCCCATATAGCCCGGTTGCCGAACATTTCGTAGTACTGACGTTCTTTCCGATTCGGCGCATCTGCATTGTCGAAGGAGTACATCAGCGAGGTGCCGTCCATCGGCTGCTGCTCGACGCCGTAGATTTCGTCCGGCACTTCGATGCCCGCCGCTTCCATAATTGTTGGTGCAATATCGCTGATGTGATGGTATTGGCTGCGAATCTCGCCCTTCGACTCGATTCCATCAGGCCAGTGCACGACCAGGTGATCCTGCTGCCCGCCACGATGCTCGCTTTGCTTGAAGTAACGGAATGGCGTGTTGCCCGCCATGGCCCAGCCAGCATGGTAGTGCGGGTAGGTGTTCTCACGACCCCAGTCTTCTTGCGCGCGCAGGTTGGCCTCGAGCGGCGTTTGCAGCCCGTTTAAAACGTATGTCTCGTTGAATGTGCCCGCCAATCCGCCTTCTCCGCTTGCGCCATTGTCGGCGGTGACGAAAATCAGGGTGTTATCGAGTTCACCGATTCTCTCGAGTTCATCGACAACACGTCCAATCTGCAAATCGACCCATTCCATTTGCGCCGCGAATACTTCCATCTGTCTCGCGTACAGCGCTTTTTCTTCGTCGGGTAACGAGTCCCATGCGGGGATTTGATCGATGCGTTTCGTCAGAGCCGTATTTTCCGGAACGATGCCGAGTGCTTTCTGCTGCTCGAGAATCTGTTCGCGGGCCTTATCCCAGCCCATGTCGAATTTGCCCTTGTATTTGTCGATATGGCTGTCGGGCGCGTGGTGCGGTGAGTGCATGGAACCTGATGCCCACAGCATCATCAAAGGCAGATCGGGTTTGATCGACTTGTGTCCCGTGATCCATTCGATCGCACGATCCGCGAGATCCTGATCAAGATGCACCGACTTGCGGTATGGCTCAGGCGTGTGGTCGTTCCACATGACGGGCACGAACTGGTGCACGTCCGCCGCCATGAATGTATACGCGTGCTGGAAGCCCTCGCCACTCGGCCAGCGATCAAATGGACCTACTTGTGAAACCTCGTACAGCGGCGTGTGATCCCATTTGCCGAGTGCGTAGTTGACGTATCCCTCCTCCTGGAGGTAGTTCGCAACCGACTTCGCGGACTCCGGCATAACCGCGTTATAGCCCGGGAATCCCATTGCCGTTAGAGCATGACTGCCAAGTCCTATGGAGTGCGGATTGCGCCCTGCCATCAATGAAGCACGTGATGGAGAGCAAAGGGCTGTCGTATGAAAATTGTTGTAGCGCAATCCGTTTGCGGCAAGACCGTCAATGTTTGGCGTACTGATCAGGCCACCAAAACTTTCAACCTGGGCAAAACCGACATCGTCGAGCAGGAAGATGATGACGTTCGGAGAGCCCGCTTTCGGCCTTTGCTCAGGTGGCCACCACTCCTGCGAGTCCTGGTAACTTTCAGCGATTACACCGCCGAATCCTTCGACATTCTTGGTTTTCACACCCGTGTCAGAGACCGAAAACTCTTCTGTGGCAGACGAATCGTCACTGGCTGTCTCCGTGACGGACTCACCGCCACAAGCGGCTAAAGCCAGGGCAAACATGAAAGAGGTTACGTATTTCATAGATAGTTCCCGAGATAACATTGTTTGAAGATTAGCCATACAATCCGCCATTCACCAGTCGTTCCTGTTTCGAATTGGCGGAGCATTGGTGCGGCCGGAAAAAGTAACTAAATTCTTGGAATTAGTCTAATATCAGCGCCGCGCTTTGGATTTTGTCTAATAATCAGCGGCACGCTATAGAGTTATGGCACGCTAGTCAATTGATAAGAAAAGGAAGAATAATGAAACTCGCTTACCGTTCGATCATCAATTCATCATTCATTCTGGGTTTTTTTGTCGCATCGCTGTCAGCAAACGCACAAATTCCGCCGCCTGAAAATCCCGAGGACATGCTGTCCGGTCAATACACCGGCACCAGCTATTCTCCCTACGCCGGACGGTCTTTCCCCACGTTCCCGCTGTGGGGTGACACCCACTTGCATACGGGTAATTCGTTTGACGCCGGTGCGTTCGGTGCTCGCCTGACGCCTGAGGATGCCTATCGTTTCGCACGCGGCGATGAGGTTACGTCGTCCACCGGGATTCCGGTCAAATTGTCGCGACCACTCGACTGGCTGGTCGTTTCCGATCACTCCGACAACGTGGGTTTCTTCGCTGACCTGTTTGCCGGCAAGCCAGCCATTTTGTCGGATCCACAGGGCAGGGACTGGTACGACCGGATCATGTCTGGCGACGGCCCGGCGGTCGCTTATGAAATGATTGGCTTGTTTGCGAACGGCAATTTCCCTGAGTCATTGATGTACTGGCCGGACACGCCCGAGTTCAAGTCCGTCTGGCAGCGGAATATCGAGGCGGCGGAGGAATACAACGACCCCGGCCAGTTCACCGCGTTTATCGGCTACGAATGGACCTCGCTGGTGACCGGCAACAACATGCATCGCGTTGTTATATATCGCGACGATGCCGACAAGGCCTCGCAAATGGTGCCGTACACGACCTATCCGCCATATGGCAGCCCGAATCCGCGTGACTTGTGGAAATGGCTTGAATCTTACGAGGAAAAAACCGGCGGCGACGTACTTGCGCTTGCACATAACGGCAATCTTGCAAACGGCATCATGTTCCCGGTCCGCGCACAATATGATGGCAAGCGGCTCGATAAGGAGTACGTCGAGCAACGCATTAAATGGGAACCGATGTACGAAGCGACCCAGATCAAGGGCGATGGCGAAGCACATCCGTACCTGTCACCCGACGATGAATTTGCTGATTACGAGACATGGGACATCGGCAATCTGGATACGAATCCCACACCGAAAACCGACGACATGCTGGCTGGCGAGTATGCACGCGAAGCGCTGAAGAATGGCCTGGTGCTTGAGGCGCGTCTCGGCACCAACCCGTACAAATTCGGCATGGTGGGCTCTACCGACAGCCACACGGGCCTGGCGACCGCACAGGAGGATAACTTCTTCGGCAAACATACCGGCGCCGAACCAAAGCCGGAGCGCATGGAGCACCCGTTCCTGGAGAGTTCGGCAGGGACGATCATGGGCTGGGGCATGGTGGCGTCAGGTCTCGCTGCCGTATATGCAGAAGACAATTCGCGCGAAGCGCTGTTCGATGCGATGTCTCGCAAAGAAGTCTATGCGACCACTGGCTCTCGCATAATGGTCAGGTTCTTCGGCGGCTGGGATTACACCGATGCCGATATGGCGAGCCGCAACCCGGCATTCGCGGGCTACCAGAAAGGCGTGCCGATGGGCGGTGATCTGCGCGCCCATGATGGCGACAGTTCACCGACGTTCATGGTGTATGCGCTCAGGGATCCCATCGGCGGCAACCTCGATCGTATCCAGATCATCAAAGGCTGGCTCGATAGCCGCGGCGATACGCACGAGAAAGTCTACGATGTCGCCTGGTCCGGCGATCGCACGCCGGGCGCTGACGGCAAACTACCGGCAGTCGGTAATACGGTGGATGCAGAGACCGCAAATTTCACCAATTCGATTGGTGCATCCGAGCTTGCAACCGTCTGGACGGATCCCGACTTCGATGCCGAACAGCGGGCATTTTATTACGCGCGCGTGCTCGAGATTCCAACGCCACGCTGGTCGACGATTGAAGCGTTTCGCTTCGGCATCCCGATTCCCGAAGGGGCGCCGGTATCGACACAAGACCGTGCTTATACTTCGCCAATCTGGTACACGCCGTAGAACAACGTAGCTCGGCACCAGGTTCAGAGTACAGGGGGAGGGCGTCACTGTGTTTGATTCGATGCGCGCGGTGATGCGTGAGCCATTGCTGCACTTCCTCGCGGCCGGCGTCGGGCTGTTTTTGTTATTCAACTATGCCGCTGGCCCGGAGGATGTCGGTGACGATAAAATCGTCGTCTCTTCCGGGCAGATCGAACATCTGACGACCTTGTTCGTGAAGACCTGGCAACGAGCGCCCACCGATGTGGAACTCCACGGGCTGATCGATAGTTTCATTCTTGAAGAAGTACTCTATCGTGAGGCGGTCGCGATCGGGCTCGACCAGGACGATACGATCATTCGGCGGCGGCTCAAGCAGAAAATGGAATTCCTCGTGGACGACTTTTCGGCCGCAAATCCGTCAGATGTAGATCTGCAAAAATTCCTGGACAGCGACCCTGAGCGATTTCGTGCTGAAGCACGTATTTCATTTGAGCACGTTTACCTGGCGGATCCCCTGGCCGGCGAAATTGACGCGATGCTGGCGACATTGCAAAGCGGTGAGCCCCTGGATTCCGGTATTGCGAGCCTGTCCGGACTGCTCCCGCAGCGCTTTGATGATGCCTCCGAAACCGCAATCGCCGGTCAATTCGGCGGGAGTTTCAAGGATGCGTTGTTTACGCTGGATATTAAGAAATGGACGGGACCCGTAGAATCACCGTTCGGTACGCACCTGGTCAAGATTGAGCAGATTGTTGAGAGCCGTGTACCGATGCTCGACGAGATTCGTGATGAAGTGCAACGCGAGTGGCTTGTTGATCGCCGCGACGTAGCACAGCAGGCGGTTTTCGATTCTTTGCGTGACAAGTACACCATAACGATCGAAGACTATGTTGCCCCGGCGTTATGAGGATGCCGGGACGTTCTCTCACGCCCATACTTTTGCTTTGCCTGCTTGCAGTATCTGCAAACGCGCATGAATCACGGCCCGGTTACCTGCAACTGACCCTGGACGACGAAGAATCCGTCAGCCTGTTGCTCAAGGTCCC
>Ga0255039_10000527_pt1 | contig 12474 bp, 12 predicted proteins | sample BC1_12_1_MG_FD_181713 | JGI IMG/M metagenome (GOLD analysis project Ga0255039, IMG submission 181713) | Seawater microbial communities from Strait of Georgia, British Columbia, Canada - BC1_12_1 | ecosystem: Environmental > Aquatic > Marine > Strait | place: Canada: British Columbia | collected... | reverse complement strand
AAGAAAATCGCAAAGTAATAGTTATAGAAGATATAGATTGTATATTTAATGAAAGAAAGCAAGGTGATTCAATGAAAAATGGTATAACACTCCAGGGATTATTAAATTGTATGGATGGATTTACGTGTATTGAAGGGGCATTGATATTTATAACAGCAAATAATCCAGAAACATTAGATAATGCTGTGATTCGATCTTGTCGGGTTGATCATAAATTAGAATTAGGATATGCTGATAAATATCAAACAGAAAAAATGTTTAATAGATTTTTGCCAAATCAACAAAATAATTTTTTAAAATTTTATAATAGTATTAAAAATACTAAATATACAACAGCAATGCTTCAAGAATTATTATTTTTTAATAGAAAACATGAAAATATTTTGTCTAAGTTAGATGATTTTAAAATAATAGTTGAAAAAAATAATCCAGCAAAACTATCAAATGAAAAAGAAAATAATACTGGTCATTATATGTAATTTAAAATAATTCTAATAATAATGTTTTATAATTTATATCAAATATGGCAAGTTTATAGAATAATACTTCATTTGCACGGGTTTTATGTAGCATATTCATTTTTATGTTGGACTCTTTCATCAAGTTATTATTATTGTAGTTTTATGATATCTTTATTTTATATAATAGATCCGAATGAAATAAAACAATTAGAAGATAAAAAAATATTAGATAAGATCGATTAATTTATATATATTTTTATATATATATATATATATAAATAATGAGTAAAATTGAAATTAAAAAAAGTAATATTCCAGGTGCTGGAAATGGTGTATTTGCAACAGAATTTATAGAAGAAGGAGAAATTATTGAAACACCTGAATATATATATATTACCGAAAATTTTGCCGAAGCCGCCGGTATAAAAACTATACTAGATAGTTATAAATATAAAATGATTGAAAATTATTTAACTTTATTAGATGGGAAAACAAGTTTTATAAATCATGGTATGAAGGGAAATGTAGATCCATATAATTTTAAAGAAAATTATAGCGTTACTATAGCAATAAGAGATATTAATAAAGGTGAAGAATTATTATATGATTATGGTGCGGGCTATATTTATAAAAACTTTCCTAGATATAGATCCACATAATTATGAAGAAAATAATAGTATAACGATAGCAAAAAGAGATATTAATAAAGGTGAAGAATTATTTATTAATTATAGTAATTCTTCACCTAGATATTATTGATAAATTTATTTATTGATTTATTCTTGAATAAGAAGTAAATAAATTTAAGAAATTCACATAATAATCTAAAGCACCATTTATACAATTAGCTTTATTATTATCATATTTTAATAATATTTTGTTTGTATCATATAAAATATATAGTGAAAATATGATAATAATAGTTATTGATATATTTTTTTCGTAATTATCATTATTTTCTTTATTTGAAAATATATTCATTATCATAATTGTTGTAATAATTAATAAAAATACGAATAAAACTATTGCTAACCATGATAAATCTATATTATAATATGATATAATAATACCAAAAATAAAAATAATACAAAAATTTATTATAGTTGATATTAAACTATTCTTAATTATATCTTTATCATTAATATCTGAAAACATAATAGATAAAAATAATCCAATTATAATACTATATGAAATAAATAGTAATTGCTTAATCATGAATGATTCTGTATAATTCATCATAGTTATAATAAAAATAACAATAATGAATAACAAAAAGATATTTTTAATTGGATTTTTTTCGTAATATTTATTAATATCTAATTTATTCGCAATATTTACAGTAAAATATGTAATTAATATTTGAAATAATAGAGTTAAAAATATACATTGAAATAATTTACTTTTTTTACTTATTATTTTACCAAAATTTGTCATTATATATATATATATTTATTTTAAAAATCCAGTTAAATTTAAATCAGCATCACCACCAATACCTGGTCCAGGTTGTCTTCCATTAAATGGTTGTTTTTTAATTTCAAATGAATTATCATTATTTATTATTAATACTTGTATTTGTCTGTATTTATTATCACCACACATATCATGTTTCCCAAAAGCTCTAGACATACCAACATCTATTCTCCATAATCTATTACCATATAGTGAATTTAGATATCTATCATGCATATATTGTGGTGTATGAGCAATAACCATACCCTTAATTGGCATTAATTTTTTATTACGTTTATTTAATATATTTAATAATTGATTAAATCCTTCTTCAGTATTTTCACCTTCATTATCTTCTTCTGCGAATAATCTACACCAAAAAGGTGATAGATCATCGTCCTGTCTAAATATTTCATCAAATAATTCTTCTTCATTTTCATTAGTTTTATTAAGTAACCATTTTTGAACTAATTCATTAATTTCTTGAATAGTTAATTTTTGAGATAAAGAATGACTAAAACCACCATGAACAAATAACCAACTACCGACAATAACAACACTTTTTTTATGAGTTGCATAATATGTTGCTAAAGATCCACCCCTTTCAAATGCTTTTGCTCTATGATAATATCCCAAAGGTAACCCATCTTTTGTTTTTTTAGATATTCTATCTTTCTTTGGAACAAATTCTAAAAATTCTTGAGGTGATACATATCTAAAATCTCTATCAACATTCATTAATTCATGATTACCAACTAAAGTAATTACTCTACCACCATATTTTTTAGCTTTATCATCTAATAACTTAAATAATTTAATAATAAGCATATTATTACCTTCATCTTCCTCAACATCATCTAAATTTTCAATACAATCTTTATCCCAATTATCAGGCCTACATCTATCAATCTGATCACCAGTCTGAACTATCCATGTAGATCCACCAATCCATTCTACTTTATTAATATCAAAATTATATGGATGTATATCTTTATCAATAACTCCAGCTAGTTTTAACGAAATTAATGTAACTTTTAAATCACCATGAACATCACCAATAGCTACTAATCTATTCTGTGGTGGATATATTCCATGTTTATCATAAATAGGCATTTTTTTATTAAGTTCTTCTAAAATTTCCTTTTGACCTTTATATTGATTTTGTTTTAATTCATGATTAATCTGAGCTTGTTTCTTCTCGTCTGTTGTTGTTGGTTGTGACATACGTCTATCTCTGATATGTTTAACATCCGACGAAGGAATATTATCTCTTTTAGTTACAGTACTATTTGCCGAAGACATCCTTCTCTGTCTATTTGACCTATTAATATTAACACTCTTAACATCCGAATTATTTTCTTTCTTTTTCATTTTATTTATAAAAAAATTTTTAACTAAATCTATAGCATTATCCCTAGATAAACTATTATTATGTGGTATATTATATTTTTTTATAATTTTCATTAAATTTTCATTTGATAATTTGTCTATATCTTCTAAATTCATATTAATTTATATTTTATAATTTATATATAAATTAAACATAAAATATTTTTAAATATATATTAATATATATATATATATTATGTATGATAAAAAAACAATAGTATGTTTATTTATTTTATGTTTATTATTAATTATATTAGTAAATATAGTTTATAAATGTATATATAATAAAGAAAAATACGAAAATGCTAGTGGAACAAATGCTAGTGGAACAAATTGGTTATCTGATGATGAAATATTGGAATTAACTGATGAGTGTAATTGGAGTTGTGGTAGAATAAGAACAGACGCATCAACCAATGGTAAAGCAGAATGTTATCCTGAAAAAAATGGCGAATTCTCAACTTATCAAGAATGCATAAAGACTGGATGTGAATCACATATAAATAATTGTGTATTAAATAGTGCAACTGAATGGGTCCCTAATTGTAATGGAATAAATGATGAAGATAATTGTAATAATAGTTACTATTTTGAAAATAGTATGAATATAAATAATATTAATGTTAATTCGCAGAGATGTAGATGGATACCATCGGATGATAATAGTGATATAGGTATTTGTATAGAATCCAATAATGGAACAGATATGTTATATAATAAATGTAATTTACCACAATGTGAAAAAAATTTGCGGGTATTGGATGACACTATTGATTTAGATATTACCAATACGAGTTGCTCAAATGATTTTGTTAATGAAGAATTTAAAGAAGAAGGTAATAAATGTGGAGAAATAATATTAAATGAAGGAGAAGATAATGAAGAAATTATAAAATATTCAGGAATAAATAAAGATTCATATTTAGTTAATTGTAATAGTAATGGTGGGGAACATGAAAATATAAATTTAAGTGATGGACAATTAATTCAAAAAACTCTTAATAATGATGATAATATATGTAAATCGGATATAAATGAAAAAACTATAAATGAACATATGTGTCAACCCATTGATTGTGAGGTTGGACTATCAATTACAGAAGAATGTTCGGAAATAACTGCTGATAGATGTGAGAGTTTTGGTGAAAAATTTAGTATTGGTAGTACCCAAATTGGTATTTACCATAAGAATAGAATATTTGAAGAAGGAGAAGGTGGAGAAAGAGAATATAAAACAGAATGGGATACAATGGAAAATAATTATATTGTTCCATGTAGGCTTGCTAGAAATAATGATACATTAAATCAGTGTATGGGAGCAACACCTGATGAAAATGGATTAATACCTATATGCCAAATACCAGATAAATGTAAAAATAAAGATTGTGGTCAGAATGGGATGGGTGGAATTGATGGAGAGGGAATTGGTGGTCGTCGTGGATATTGTGATAATGAAACAGGTGAATGTATTTGTGATATATCTAATGGATATTCTGGAGATAATTGCGAAATTTCTTTAGGAAGACCAGAATCTAGATGTATTCCGGAAGGAGGTATATGTTCTGTATATGATAATATGGGGCCAACTAGAGGTAGATGGTGGGACGCAACAAATGGATGGGGATGTTGTAAAAGTGGAGATATATCAACAGATAATATGGGTGATACAATAATATATGGTAAAAATGTAACAATCAATTTTGAATCATATGAACAAGGGATTAGTTGGAATCAGGGAGCTGGAAGACCAGGTAGAACATTTAGAACAGAAGCTTTTTGGGAACAAATATATTCTGAAGGTGATCAACCAACATGTGGTGGTGTTTTAGTTACAGGATTAAGTTCACCTGATAGAAGTAATGATGATATAGGGACTTGTGAAACAGGGTGGGATTTAAGGAAATGTATAACTATAAATGACCGAGAGAAAGCAGAAGCATATTTATCTAAATTTTGTTTAGAAGAAAAATCACTTAAAAGTCTTAAACCTATACACCAAACAGCAATTATTGCTATACCACAAGAAACTATTGATCCATTAGTCGATGGAAATGGAAATGGAAATAAAGATGATTTATGTGAGCCGGGTGGGAGTTGTTGGGACATATATAGTGATTTTGCTCAATTTAGAAGTGAAAAAGGGGGAGACTTTGTTGGTTGGGGAGATATGATTGGTTTTAATAAAATAGATAGTGAGGGGCAACCGATAATACCAAAAGAAGCATTATTTTGCAAACATGTATCTGGACCGAATCAACAAGTTAGAAGATGTGAAAAATGTAGTAATATGAGTGTTAGAGATACACCATATGCTAGCACAGCCAGAGGATTTGCTGCTCAAAAAGAAATGTTAAATTGGTCAATAGATCAATGTTCAGCAGATTTTCCAAGGGAGAGACAATCATTATGGCCCGATCCAGGTTTAGGGAGAACAGCATATGATTCTTTAGAATTATGTGTTAAGAATGGTGATCCAATATCTAGATGTTCTGTAACACCTGGTGGAAATGGTAGTTCTCTTGGATCTGTAAATGTTGGTGCTTGTCAAGCAGCTAAGGGGAATAATAGTAATAAAGGTATAAATATTGTAGAACAGGGACCAATTAAAACCTACGATACGGGTTGTCGTTCAAGATAAAATTTACTTAAAAACATAAATACACTATTATATAGTAATAAAATAAAATAATAATGACAAACTTAGTTTGGCAAAATATAAATAATAATGATTTTAATGTATTTATTAGAGATTTAGGTGAAAATTTAAATACTAATGTTAAACACATAATTGAAGATTCAATTAAAGATGATAATATTAAAATTGAACAATGTATTCATAAAAAACAAAAAAATAAAAAAATAATTAAAAAGGCAGATAAAATTAGAATTGATCAAGATAAAAAAAGAATAATTAAATTAGAAGAAGAAGATGAGAATAAAATTAAATATTACATGAAAAATTTAATTATTAAGGATATATATAATAATTTAAAAAATATTAAAAGTGAAAATGGGATTATAAATTATAAATGTCAATTATTAGAAAAATTATGGAATAATAATAAATTACGCAAAAAAAATATGGAAAATATAATGGGATTATATTTTGAATTAATTGATATTGAGACATTAAATATTAAAAATAAACAAATAATTGAAAAAATATCTAAAAAATTAAATGAATATGATTTAAAATTGTATATATTAAAATCAATGGGTCATATGTTACCACCATTAAATATATGGAAAAAAAAAGAACATCGTTTAGAAGATTGGCAATTAAAAACATTCAAACATATTAAAAATGGTAAATCTGTTTTAGTTAGAGCACCAACATCTTCTGGAAAGTCTTTTATTGGTATGGGCGCGGCCGTAATCCATAATGTTATCGCATATATTTGTCCAGCGGATCCAGTTGTATATCAAGTTGGGGCTCATTTTATTAAAATGGGTTATAAAGTTCATTATTTAGTGGATAATTTAGAATATAATTCCTTCTCAGATAAAACTAATATTTTTTTAGGAACACCTAAATTATTTGAAAAGATGTTATATAAAATGAATATTACTTTTGATTATGCAGTATTTGATGAGATTCATGGATTAAATAAAGATGATGATGGTAATATATACGAGAATCTAATTAAATTGGTTAATTGTCCATTCATTGCTTTATCAGCAACAATTAAAAATATTGATAAATTATTCAATATTTTTAAAAGTATTAATCCAGATAAAAATATTGAATTAGTTGAATATAAAAATAGATTTATTAATCAACAAAGGTGGGTATGGAAAAATAATAAATTAGTAGAATTACATCCACTATCGTGTATTAATATAGAAGATATTAATAATAATAAATTATTAGAATATAATTTACCATTTTCTCCTAAAGATTTAGCTGTATTATGGGAGAATATTGAAGAAGAATTTGATGATGAAGATGACGAATTAATTGATAAAATAAGTAAAATGTCTCCAGATAGTTATTTCTCGGAAATTAATAATAGTAAAATATTAACATTGGATCAATCAAAAGAATATGAAATATTTCTAAAAGAAAAGCTAATATCATTAAATGATAAATATTCAAATAATGTAAATAATATTTTAAAAAATTTTAAAATTGAATATAAACCAGAAAATAATAATAATAGTATAATTGATTTTATTAAGACAGTTAAAGATAAAAAAATGTTTCCAATGTTAATATTTAATACAGAATTAACTAATTGTATTGATTTATTTAATACAATTCATATTAAATTAATTGAATCAGAAAAATATAATTATCCATATCATTATGATATTTTAAATAAAAAAAATGATTTATATAAAAAATATATAGAAAAATTAGATATATTTAAATCAAAAATTAAAATTAATAAATCAAGTAAAGATCCAATTGCAGATATTGAAAGTAAAACTGAACAATTTAATGAAACAGAAAAATTTACATATATACTGGCTGTTCAAGAATATTATGAACAATTATTAGATAAATTAATTAAACAAGATGGTGATAATAATAATAAAAAACCATATGATAATTTAAGAAGAGAATATGATTCATTTATAATAAATCCCGATTTTTGTTCACAGAATGTATTTAAAAAACACCCTGATTATTGTTTTACTCATAAAGAACCAATGAGTGATCAAACTATTAGAGGTATTAGAAGAAATATTCAGAATACACTTGGTATTAAGTTAGAATATGAACACCCATTACTTCAATTACTAAAAAGAGGTATTGGTATTTATATTGAGGGTATGCCTAATGAATATAATTGGATAGTTCAAAAATTATTATCAAATAAAGAGATTGGTATAGTTATATCTGATAGAACACTTTGTTTAGGTATTGATTGTCCAGTATTAACATCATGTATTGCTGGTATGAATGACAGTGTATTTACAAAAGACGATTATTTGCAAATGAGTGGTCGTGCTGGTAGAAGAGGTCATGATACAAAAGGTAATATTATATTTTATAACATCAACTATAATGAAATAATGAGAGGAGAATTACCTGAAATACATGGTTCAAGAACAAATATAAATAATAATTACAATATTTTAAGTTTATTGAATAATAAATACAATACAAATTCATTATATTCAAATATGATTAACAATAATAGAAATGTCATAGATTCAAGTAACAATCAACAAATACTAGAACCATTTAATAAACTATTGTGGGTTTTAAGAGAAGAAAATAATGCTATATTTTTTATTAATAAAATAACTAAAATTGAAAGAGAATTATTTTTAGAAAATAATGTTCATATAAAACAAATTTATATATTAAATATATTCAAAAATGATCTATTTGAAGATAAATCTGAAATAATTGAAATATATAAAAATAATAAAATAGATAAAAATAAATTGGAAAATGTAGTAATATTAAAAAAATATATTCAAAATATAATGTTAGTTTATAATTATCTACAAAAGAAAAAATATATGATTTTATGCGATGAATTAAAAAAAATATTTTTTAAGTTAAAACAGATTATTGTTAATTATAGTGGTATTAATTATTTTATTAATTATTAAGTTATTTTTTAGAACAGTTATTACATATACAGAAACCATTTTTTGCTGTATAAGAATCGCAACAATTTAAACAATAACTAATATGTTCAATTGAACCATCTGGCATTGTAATTGAACAATTTTCACCCCGACATTTACCACCTATATGACAATGAAAGAATTTATCACACCCACCACAACTAATTTGCAATTCATTTGATCCAAGGTCAAATTTTTGTAAACAAAAACCACAAGGGATTATTTCTTTAATAAATTTTTCATGAAATTCTTTCCTTTGATTTGATGCGATTGAATGTTCTTCTTTATGATTATTTTGATGGTCATAATTTTCCCTATTAGATTTATTTTCTCTAAGAGGGACAATTTTGTTTATTTTATATTTTTGTCTTTTATTTTTCTTTTTGTATTTTCCAAAACACATTATTTGTTTTTTGATTTATTAATAAATTAAGTATTAATTAATCAAATTAATTAACGATTACGTCCAAATAAAAATATACATTATATTATAATATGAAATTAAAAAGAGTTGGATCTAGAGCGGAAGTATGGCACGGTAATGCGACGATGACATCTGGTGGTTTAAAGAAGAACGATTTAATGAAAAATAAAAATGGTAGAATTGTTTCAGCGAAAAAACACAGAACTGCTAAAAAAGAAAAACGTTTAGTTAAAGCTGGATACAAAACAGAAAAAGGTAAATTTGGTGCTAAAAAAACCGTCAAAAAAGGTGGAGTCGGTGCTTCAATTGACGTTGGTGTAGCTGCTGCTAAACTTGGTAAAAATAGTGGTGTTAGAGTTGGAACAAAAAAACATAATATTCAAGCCAATTTGGGTCTTGATGGTGTAAATGTAAATGCTTTAAATTTAGCATCAGCATCTTTAGATAGAAAAGGATTAAAAGGGAGTGTTGGAGATGATAGATTTTTTAAAGCAGATGGATCTTTAACTAAGGAAGGATTAAAAGCTTCAATTGGAAATAAAAAAATTTTCAACGCAGATGGATCTTTAACTAAAGCGGGATTAAAAGCTTCAGTTGGTAATAAAAAATTATTAAAAGGAGATGCTTCTGTTGGTTTAAGTGGTGTTGAAGTTGGTGCCGATCATTTAATGGGGAGAACTGGAGTTAAATTAGGTAAAAAAAGCAAAAGTAAAAAGAAAGGAAGCAAAAAACGCGGAGTAAGTGTTGGTCCCTTATCAGCCCGTATCACGGGTGGTAGGAAAAGAAAAACTACTAAAAAAAGGTGATCGTAGAAAAGCATCTAAAAAATCCGGCGAACGTTTAGCATATGATTAAATAAAAAATGGGGGTAATTTTTATTTAATAAAAAATGAAAATTAATATATATACCATAATATAAATGGATAAAGAAATTGGTAGTTCTGTTAATTCGCTATTAAAGACCGATAAATGTTCACCTTTAGTAGTATATATGGTTTTTGCTATAATTGCTGGTGTAACATTATATAATAATTATAATATTTCACAGAGATTCAAAAATAATAAGGTTAATAATATTTTAACTATGCATATGTGGTATGAAATATCATTTATTGTTATATTAGGTGTATTACTTTACGGATTATGTACATATAATCATGAAAATTTAGCTTGGATTATATTATTTGCACCATTAATAATATACATTATCAAAATATCATATGTTTTCAGTAGTGTTTCCACTATTATGAAAAATGTTCCTGATGATAATGCGGTTCCAGTTAAACAGACTAATAATGAACAAGAAACATCTATCCCAAATTTAACCTCGCAGATGAATGAACCACCCTTAAATCCAAGTCAAGCATATGAGCAAAAACAATCGGGTATGAATCCACCATTATCTGCTAACAACATTCCAAGTGGATTTAATTTTTAATTTAATTATTTAAGAATAATAATCGTTAATATAATATTATTAATATGAGTATTTTATCTTTTGATATTGGTATAAAGAATTTAGCTTTTTGCCAACTCAGTGAAAATAAAGAAATAGAAGATTGGGGTATAATTAATATATCTTGTGATTGTATCTGTGAACATAATAATACTAAAGGGAATTTATGTGATAAATCAGCAACATATATAACTACATGGTTTGATAAACAAGTAAAATTATGTACCGGTCATTCAAAATTAAAACAATATATACCACCTGAAAAGAAAAAATTAAAAAAAATTAAAACACAGAATTCAATATTAAATGTAGGGAAAAATATGGTTGAAAAATTAAAAGAATATCCAGATTTTTTAAAATGTAAAGAAGTTATTGTTGAAAATCAACCATCGTTAAAAAATCCAACAATGAAATCAATACAAATGTTAGTTTATAGTTATTTTTTAGTTAATGGTGTATGTGATATTAATTCAAATATAAGTAATTTAGAAATGATTAATGCTCGTAATAAATTAAAGGTTTATACTGGTAGTCCTATTGAATGTAAATATAAAGAATCATATAAAAGGAATAAATTTTTAGCAGTAAAATATTGTGAAATTATGATTAAAGATGAAAAAGAACATTTTATAGATTTATATAATAAATCTAAAAAGAAAGATGACTTGTCTGATAGTTATTTACAAGGTATTTATTATATAAATCTATAATTCTTAATATAATATATATATAATATATATATATGAAAAAAAATAAAATTTAATTCTTAAAAAATGCTGGTTCGGTAAGAGGAGCCGGGTCCAGAAATAGACGGGGAAAAAAGAATGAATCGGGGAAGAATACAAATGGTGTTAATTGTGATAATTTTAAAAAACTAGACCATTGTTTTGATACAGATGATAGAGTTAAATGTGAATCTTCTTATATGGGTGGTTATAGTGATATACAATTTGCATGTAAATGGAATACTAGTAGTTCAATAAGTTCTAGATGTGAACCCAATATGTCTGAAAAATGTAATACTGGCACTGGTTCAAATACTGGTTCGGGTAGTCGTAGAGGTTCTGGTTCTGGTTCGGGTAGTCGTAGAGGTTCTGGTTCTGGTTCTGGTTCTGGTTCTGGTTCTGGCTCTGGTTCGGGTAGCACCGGTAGTCGTAATGGTGGTGGTAATGGTGGTAATGGCGGTAATGGTGGTAATGGGGGTGAAAAGGGAACAAGCTATCTTAAATGGTTCTTATGGATTATGTTTATAGGCATACTTATAGGATTAGGATATGTTATGTATATTAGTAATAAAAATCCAGAGATTGATGCTAAAGTTAATGCTAAAGTTGATGCTAAAGTTGATATAAATAAAAAAGTCAATATTGTTGATAATCCTCCCAAAATTGGTGGAAAAAGATTAAAAAATAAAGTGCGTTAGAAATCTTATAAATATAAATATTTAAGAGTAATTATATAAATATAAATAAATGAGTTTTCATAATAGTTTATTATTTAAAAAATTAAAAGAATTTTACGTTGATGATAATTTAGAAAAGTATTTAGATTATATAAAATATAATAAAATATCTTTAAGAGTAATTGATTGGTTTGTAACTAATTATTCTAAAAAAAATGACATTATATATCATATTTATAAATCAATTGATAATGAATATTCAATAAATCCTGAAGATAATTATAATTATAACTCATTTAATGTT
>Ga0255039_10000525_pt1 | contig 12482 bp, 12 predicted proteins | sample BC1_12_1_MG_FD_181713 | JGI IMG/M metagenome (GOLD analysis project Ga0255039, IMG submission 181713) | Seawater microbial communities from Strait of Georgia, British Columbia, Canada - BC1_12_1 | ecosystem: Environmental > Aquatic > Marine > Strait | place: Canada: British Columbia | collected... | reverse complement strand
ATACGATCTAAGGCCGGGGACAGTATACCCGTCTCTCCGGCCTCATTGATGGCCCGGAGTTCAGTCTACTGCCTCGGGAAATTTCAATCCGTTCTCACCCGTCGGCGCCGTGACCCGGATAGTGTGGGAGTTGGGTATACTGTCCCCCGATTTCCGTACTTCGCCTTTCATCGATCTGCAGCATCGCGGACCAACCTTGTGAGAAATGAATATGTTCACGCCGAAATTCTTCGAGTTTTTCAAACAACTTTCGAAAAACAATAACCGGGGCTGGTTTAACGAACACAAGGCGGACTATCAACAGGCAGTGGTGCAGCCGATGTGCGCGTTCATCGATGCGATGGCGCCCCGACTGCGTAAGGTATCACCACATTTTATTGCCGATTCGCGCGCGCACGGTGGCTCGATGTTTCGCATCTATCGCGATGTCCGTTTCTCGAAAGACAAAAGCCCCTACAAACTGCATGCGGCCTGCCAGTTTCGTCATGAACTGGGCAAGGATGCGCATACGGTGGGTTTCTACGTGCACATCTCCACCGAGGAGGCCGTGTTCGGTGGCGGGATCTGGTTGCCGCCTGGCGACGAGCTGCAGAAAATACGTAATACCATCGTCGGTAACCCGAACGCATGGCGGCAGATCAAGTCGAGCCGTTCGGTGAAGAAATACTTCGGCGGCATCGGCGGCGACGGGTTGAAGCGCCCGCCGCGCGGTTTCGATGCCGACCACGAACACATCGAGGACATCAAGCGTAAAAGTTTTTTCCTGATGCGCCGCGAGCCGCCCGAGATCATTCTCGATGACGGTTTTGTGCGCGAAGTCGAAAAAACCTTCAAAGCCGCGATGCCGCTGATGGAATACATCGGCTTCGCGCAGGATATCGAGATCTGAATAAAAGCCCTGGCTTGATGGCAACCACCAGTTAACAGGTATACTGTCCCCGGATTCCGCCCGAGTTTCGAATATTCACGACAGGCCCCCTACGACACTGACCCGATGTTTCGCTTTATCCGCAATTGGCTCGATCGCCGCGCGATCGCACAGGCTTCGATCACGCCGGCGGAGTGGGATGCGGCGTTTGCCGTGCTGCCGCTACTCGATGGCCTGAGTGGACAGGAAAAAAGCACGCTGCAGGAACTGGCCATCCTGTTTTTACAGCGCAAGTCGGTCGAAGGCGCCCACGGCCTGGTCATCACGCAGGCGATGGTCTTGATTATTGCGCTGCAGGCCTGCATGCCGGTGCTGGCGCTGGGCCTGGAGTCCTACTCTGGCTGGTCGACGATCATCGTCTATCCGAGCGGGTTCGCACCACAGCGTGTGGTTCGCGACGAGTACGGTGTCGAGCATCATACACAGGACCATTTGTCGGGCGAAGCCTGGCAGCGCGGGCCGGTAATACTGGCCTGGGACGAAACCAGATATGCCGGTTACATCGATGGCTGCAATCTCGTAATCCACGAATTTGCGCACAAACTCGATATGCAAAACGGCGTCGCGAACGGATTCCCGCCGCTGCACCCGGACATGGATCTAGCCGCCTGGACCCGCGCCTTCAGCACTGGTTTCGAGGATTTCCAGCGCCGTTGCGCGCGCGGCGAGGACATTGGCATCGATCACTACGGGGCGTCGTCGCCAGCTGAATTCTTCGCGGTGCTGAGCGAAATTTTCTTTGAACGGCCAGACTTGCTGCGGCGCCACTATGGGGCGGTCTTCGAACAGATGAAGCGCTATTACCGGCAGGACCCGCTGCCGCGCCTGCACTGATCCGATCTCCTGGACGATGCATCGTGAGGAATTCGGAACACAACACCAAACAGGAAAAATATGAATCTTTCAAAGTCGCAGTATATGAAAGGGCTTCAATGCCCTAAGGCACTGTGGCTATTTAAAAACCGCAAGGAGCTGGCGACTGATGCTGATCAGCGCAGGCTGAACTTATTCGCAACGGGCCATCGTGTCGGCGACCTGGCAAAGCGACTGTTTCCTGGAGGAGTCGAGGTTGAGTATCGCCAGTCTGACTATCAGGGCATGCTCGATGAGACTGCCCAACTAACGCAGAGCGAAAATGTTATATACGAGGGTTCGTTTTCCACCAATGGTGTGTTTGTAAGAGCCGATATCCTGGTTAAGAACGAAGATGCCTGGGACATCTACGAAGTAAAGGCAACCGCCAGTACCAAAGCCGTGCATAAGCCCGATGTGGCAATTCAATGGTATGTGGTCGGACAGCATTTACCGTTCAACAAGGCCTGGTTGGTGCATCTCAACACTGCCTATGTGCGTAGCGGTGAACTGGATGTCCAAAGCCTGTTTACCGTTGATGAAGTTACCGAGGCTGTTCAAGCCGAACAGGCATCGATAGAAGATAATCTAAATGACCTGGAGCGGGTTCTCGCTGGAGGAGAGCCCGATATATTAATCGGTACGCATTGCAACAACCCCTACGAGTGTGATTTTCATGACCACTGTTGGCGCGACGTGCCTTTTCCATCCGTACTGGATCTTTGCCGATTAAACGGCGATAAAAAGTTTGAGTACTATCACAAGGGTATCGTGACCTATGAAGATGCCAGGAATTACATTGGCCTGAACGCCGTCCAGGCTTTACAAGTTAATACAGTTCTTAACCGTGAACTCCACATCGATACCGACGCAATAGCTGATTACCTTCGTGACGTCCGTTACCCCATCAATTTCCTGGATTTTGAAACCTTCCAGGATGCGATACCCAGGTTCGAGGGACAAGGCCCCTACAAGAATATTCCCTTCCAGTACTCTCTTCACGTCCTGCATGAAAATGGTGAACTCGAACACAAGGAGTTTCTGGCGGATGAAGCTGAAGACCCAAGGCTCAAGCTAACACAGCAACTTTTGGATGATATTACGGAAAATGGAACCATATTCGCATATCACCAATCGTTTGAAATTGGCGTGATCAAAAGCCTGGCCCAGCGCTTTGATCAATATGCGGCAAAGCTAATGACATTGACTGGCCGGTTTAAGGACCTGGAAATCCCATTCAACAAGTTGATGTACTATCACCCCGATTTTCACGGCAGCTTTTCCATTAAATCTGTCCTGCCCGCTCTTTTTCCTGATGACCCCGAGCTAGATTATAAAAACCTGGATATACAAAGCGGCGATGTCGCAATGGATGTTTTCCCGCATCTGCATGAAGTAGATGATCCTGATGAAAAAGAATCTATTCGCAAATCACTGCTAGCCTATTGTCGCCTTGACACTCTGGCTATGGTGAAGATTTGGGAGAAGTTAAGTGAAATCTAAAATAATCATTAGTAAATAAATACTGGGAATTCCGGGGGCAATATACTTAATTCAATTTTCTCATCAGCGATTAGCTAAACTGCGACCAGGTTTCCAGTGCAGGATGGCAGTCAACCAGTTGACTGCCATTAAACAGATAGACTATACCGAACTACTATCTCGACTGACTAATCTAACAGCAACAGCGCACTGACCGGTGCGCGCTCCACAGCGATCTACCAACAGCGGCTGCCAGCTAGAAGTTTTCGATTTTTGACTCGGCGAAACCGTTAAACCAGGGGTCAATGTCAGATTCGGAGGTCGAAATTCTCGATACATGCGCTTCAATGCACTGCGTCGCTTCGTCTGAGGAAACGATGTGAGTGTTTAGTAAAACCGACCTCTCCATTGGCAATCCGTAAATGATCAGGAACGTTTGCTCGTTTGTTCGTCCGAGGAACAACTGGTCGCGTGTAACATTGTGCTGGGCGAGGACTACATTGGCAACGGCAGTGGCGCAGGACATGGGTGTTATCGGCGTATCGATTTTCGGGGTTATGATAGAAACGCTGGTCGTGCCTGAGCTGCCGCGTAATCGAAAATCAGGTTTGTGCTCGTTCATGGGGTGCACGGTCATATTGATCCCCGGCATACCAGGAATCGTAATGCGAACATTTGGGTCGGACATTTCAATTGTCAGGGGTGGCTTACTTTCGCTCGCGTGAAGACAGGTCGTAAAAAAGACGCCCAGGGCTATGGAAGCTAGTAGTTTTTGCAATTTGAGGATTCCCGCGGTGTAAACGACCGATTTCAGTCAGCCGTGGAGTATATATTAAAAGGCAATTCCGAGAACATAATACCTGACTTTGTGGCGATGGTTCGGTGCCCGGCGGCGTTTTGGCAATTAAGTAAACTGTCCCCCGAATTACACAATTAAGTAAACTGTCCCCCGAATTACCCCCGAATTACCGAACTACTATCTCGACTGACGAATTTGACAGCAACAGCGGCTGACCGTATTACTAACCAGTGAAATCCACACGTACCCGAGAGTCACGAAATGAACGACAACGAATACACCCCGCCCAAAGTCTGGACCTGGGACAGCGAAAGCGGCGGCAAATGGGCCGGCGTCAACCGACCGATCGCCGGTTCCACCCATGAGAAAGTCCTGCCGGTGGGCGACGCGCCATTGCAACTGTACTCGCTGGGAACGCCTAATGGCGTCAAGATCACGGTGATGCTGGAAGAACTGCTGGCGATGGGTAAGACGGATGCCGCCTACGACCTGCACATCATCAAGATTGGCGATGGCGAACAATTCGGTTCTGATTTCGTCAAGCTCAACCCGAACTCGAAAATTCCGGTGCTACTCGACCGCTCCAAATCACCCGCGCAATCGGTGTTCGAATCCTGCGCGATCCTGTTCTACCTGGCGGAGAAGTATGAAGCCCTGCTTCCCGGAGACGTGGCCAACCGCACGGAATGCCTTTCCTGGCTGTTCTGGCAGGAGAGCAGCGCTTCCTTCCTTGGCGGTGGCTTCGGCCATTTCTATCGCTATGCACCTTACCCGATGGAATACCCGATCAATCGCTATGCCATGGAAACCAAGCGCCAACTGGATGTACTGGATCGTCACCTGGCCGAGCGTGAGTACATGTGCACCAGTGGCTATTCGATCGCCGACATCGCGATCTGGTCCTGGTACGGTCGCCTGGCGATGGGCGACGTTTACGACGCAGAGGAGTTTCTGGATACGGCTTCGTACCCGCATGTCCTGCGCTGGGCGCGGGTGATCCTTCAAAGGGAAGCTGTACAGCAGGGGTTGGCGGCTACTCGCTAATTCAACCCGGCTCTATCCCGACTCGGCGACCTGGCAAAGCGACTGTTTCCTGGAGGAGCCCAGATTGAGTATCGCCGGTCTGACTACCAGGGCATGATCGATGAGACCGCCCAATTAACGAAGAGCGAAAATGTTATATACGAGGGTTCGTTTTCCACCAATGGCGTATTTGTAAGAGCCGATATCCTGGTTAAGAACGGAGAAGCCTGGGACATCTATGAAGTAAAGGCAACTGCCTGGACAACGCTGTTGCCGAGAGCTTCTTTGCCACATTTTAAAAACGGGTTACCCAGAAAAAGATCTATGCAACCCGCGACGAAGCCAGAGGCGAGATATTTAATTTTATTGAGATGTTCTACAATCCGGTGAAGCGACATAGTCACACCGGAGGCGTGTCTCCTGCTAAATTTGAAGCAGATTATTTTTCGAGGCCAGGAGGCGTCTAATGAACCCTGGGAAGTCCAGAGTGTTGTACTATTTCAGATAGATTAGGCTTTGTGGAAGGGCGCTAGTTATCTTGAAATAGTTCTAACACTGTCCTCATAGGTAGATACATTCTTGCTCGACCATCGTTTCTACACAGTTCTACGAATCCATATTTTTGATAGAAGCCTTCTGCATCGTTGTCTAAACAATCCACAAATACAGCGTAAGCAGGCATATGTTCATTGATTAGGGCTAGCCTCTTAAGCGCCTCTATTAATATGATTTTTCCAAGCCCTTGACCCGCGCAAGATGTATGAACAGCTAGTTGGCCAATAAGTAATACGGGAACTGGGTAATGCGGTAGTTTTTTTGCAAGCGACCTGGGTAGTGTTGATCTCTCAATTGTTGCGCCAGTAATAGTATAGAAAGCACATATGGAAGTTTTGCCATTTGGTAAATTGTCTTTAGAAGGCAGGAGAAAGGTTCTACTAACTCGAGCCCCCATATGTTTTGCTGCTCTAGTTTGTAGGAAGTTGTTTAGCTCTTCCTTGCCGCAATCAAACGAATTTCGCTCATGAATGGTTTTACTGAGTTCGACAAATTCATTTCCCCAAATCACTTAAAGCCATGCTCTTTGGCAAATTGACTAGCATCTACTAGCGCTTTGTTCGGTTTAATAGTCTTATTGCAAGCATTCCAAAACATATCAAAAACATCATTGTCAACTACGATGCTTTCATGTTGTGCAATGACTTCAGTGGACTTCTCATCCATTAATCTGACCACATATTCGGTAAGACTCTTATAGCCAAGCAAAGCAGATGCCTTTTCTGCTTTTAACTTAATTGCCTCTTCTAGGCGCATATCTATACGTGCAGCGGCCATGATATCTTCTCCAGGAATTTGTACGGAATCTCTCTGTACAGGGAATATAGGATGTTTTGCCACGTTTGTCAAATTGTACGGGGGTATTCCGTACCTTGATAAGGAGTGGGCTGGAGTTGTTCGAAAATACAAAAATGCAACTGTAAACTTAATCAGATTAACATCGTAACCTGAATAGTGGTGGTATTATTGTTGCTATAATTCTAAATTTAAAATAATTAATTGCTGATAAAACAGTTAGTTAGGTGGTAAATTCGATTCCGCCTCCGGGCACCATTAAATAGTATCTCTCAAGCTAAAAGTACCGGCTCAACTGCAACTGCAGATAATCGTCATTCTCGATTGCATAGCCTCTGTCGTCAGGATCGGCATTGGTAAAAAACCGCGCCCGCAGTTCGAGTACGGTGCCTTCGCCAAGGCGGCGCTCGGCCTCGATGTTGAGGTAGGTTTCGCTGGTCTCCAGGTCGTAACCCATGCCGGTAAGCATGGTAGTGTCCTGGGTGTCATTTAGCGCGAGGCGGATGCCGGCGAACAGGTCGTTGTCGGTGAGCGTCAGGGGTTCGTCCTCGTCGCGGCCGTCGTATTGCAGTTCGAGCAGGGCGCCGACGTCGGCGGCCGAGTTGGCCACCTGGTAGAAGGTGTATTCGAAACCACCCACCGCGGCGGTGAACGAATCGTTTTGTGTTTCACGAGCGATGGCTTCGAGTTTCCACAGCCAGGCATCGATGGTGTATTGCAGGTCGAGGCCGAGCTGGTTGATCTGGTCGTAATACGGAATTAACTTGTCGCCATCGGCGTTCGGTAGAAACCGTGGTTCGCGGTTGGTGCCGCTGAATGCGCTCAGGCCGATGTCGACGTTGCCGAAGTAGTGGCTGTAGCGCAACGCGAGGTCGACGTGGTTTTCCTCGTCCGACGATTCGTATAGCGCGTTGTCGGTGTCAACCGGCAGCGGCGTGCGCAGGCGTCCGTCTTCACCGGCAAAGGTGCGCTCCCGGAAATATGGCAGCACGTAGACGCTGACGAGCCCCCAGTCGCGCTGCATTTCGAGGTTGATCATTGGCTGGCCGAGCTTTTCTTCGCCGTCGATGTCGGCGACGGCGTCGGTTTGGTTGATGATGTCGACCAGGTGAACCGATTCGGTGACACCCCAGAACACGGTGTTGACGCCGATGAGCAGTTCGTAGTCTTCCGCTTCTTTCGCCCAGTAAGCCTCGCGCAGGTCGGCGAGCGAGCGTTCGTCGTCGGTTTCGTCGTAGCGCAGGTAGGGGATGATCGAAGCGCGCGATTCATCGCCACGCCAGCGAAATTCCGAAGAGCCCGCGATCGACAGTTGGGTCGTCGAGTTGTCCTGGCCGGGCCAGCGCGCGTCTTCGGTAAAGATACGCGTGGTCAGGTCGATGTTTGACGACACGTCCCAGGAAGCCCTGCCTGCCCCGGCGACGAGCGCCGAGAGCAGGAGGGTAATGGTCGCGAGGGACTTGAGGAGTTGGGTGTTCATTAGATTAATTTGCTTCGTTTGCAGTCGGTGTCAGCCCTTGGGAGATCCCCGCTTTCGCGGGGATGACTATCAATACCGCGGCGATGACTCTTGTGACGGGGGTTAACGTAAGCGGCTCAGGCGCCCCTTGACGAAGTCCTTGTCCGAGATGCCGACGTTGAACGCGTAGTCCTGGTAGACCAGGTCGGTTTCCTTGTTGGTCTGCACGTTTTCCATCGACAGCAGATGCGCGCGCCAGACACCGTTGTCGTACTGGCGGTAGTCGCCGAGCTCGAGCACTTTCAACAGGTCACCGCGGCGGTCATAGAACTCGACCCTGCGGATCTGGAAGACATCCTGGTCGACATACGAGATTTGCTTGCTGTAACCGGAGTTCTCATACTTCGGCAGGCGCTCGAGCACGTCACACTGGAATGCGCCGCAGGTCTCGGTGCCGAGATGGCGGTAGTCGAACTTGTTGAGCTCAATCGCGGTGAAATCCTCGAACGCGAACTCGGAACCGACGAACGGACCGGACTTGTTGCTCGAGGCGATGCGCTTGACACGCTTCAGCGCCGGCAGGAACAGCCATTGATCGTCGGGGTCGAGGATCTTGGCGTGCGACAGCAGCGCGGTGCCTTCGATGTCGCGTGGCGTGTCGAATAAAACCAGACTTTTATCGCCGACGCTCTCGTCGGGTTTTTCCAGCGTCGCGATTTTGAGCGAGCGCGTGGCTTGCTGGCCGGCGGCGTTGCGCAGGATCATCTGCAGTTCGACGCGGCTGTCGCCGAAGCCGAGGTCAGTGCGGTCCGAGCGGGCGGCGATGTCGAAGCCTTGCTCAGCGGGAGTGCTAGCTGCGATCGGGCCGGCAAACGCGATGCCCCAGGCAACGGCAAGTGCAAGGGTCAGGATGAGTGATTTGTTGGTTCTGTGTTTCATGTTTTCTTCTCCTTAATCGGGATTAGTAAAGGGGTGCTACCGAACCGGCCGGCCGCTTTACCTTGAATGTTTTCGGTAGGGCGTGCTGACGGCGGCGGGAAAGCCACGATGCCGGCAACAGCAGGAAGCCGAGGGCGATGCGGTAAGGGGTTTTAGTTTCGCGTTTCATGTTGGTATCTCCTTTTTCGGGTAAATGTGATTGGTTTAGTTAGCGGTGACTGCCACCGGTGCCGGCAGTCCAGGTACGACCGACGGTTTTTCGTCTTGCGTGCGTTTGCCGAGCAACAGCAGCGCTGGCAGCAGCAAGAAGTCGAGGATCAGCGCGAAGCCGATGGCGAGCATGGTCATCAGGCCGAGATCGACGTTCATCTTGAAGGCCGAGGTGGTCATGACGAGGAAGCCGGCGGCGAGGATGATGGTGTTGACCACGATCGCGATGCCGACGTTGTGGAACGCGTAGCGGATCGAATCCTCGATGTTGAGCGCCCGTTCGTTGCGTGCGCGCACGTACTTCGACAGGAAGTGCACGGTGTCATCGACGATGATGCCGAGCGAGATCGACGCCACGGTGGCGACCGAAAAGCCGACTGTGCCGACCAGCAGCGCCCAGGCGCCGAAGGTGGTCAGGATCGGCAGGCCGTTCGGCACCAGGCTCAACAGGCCCAGACGCAGGCTTTGCAGTGCGAACATCATGATCAGTGCGATGGCGATGATCGCGACAATGGTGCCGGTGACCATGTTCTCCATGTTGCGCTCGCTGATGTAGGTGAACATGACCGCGGCACTGGTCGGCTCGGCATGCATGTACGCAGGCCAGTTGGCCTGCTGCCAGGCGGCGACGCCGTTGAAGAACGCTTTTGTTTCCGCGGTCGAGGTGCGTGACAGCGTCGCGGTGACACGGGTCGCGGACTTGTCGATGTTGATGCGGTCGTTGAGATCCAGGCCGTAGGGCAGCGACAGCTCGTACAACAACAGGTATTGCGCTGAGAGTTCGCGGTCACCGGGGATGCGGTGCCAGGCCGCGTCGTCGCCGTGCATGTTGCGGTTGAGCCGCTTCATGATGTCGGACAGCGCGTAGACGTGGGTCACGTTCGGCTGAGCGCGCAGGTATTTGGCGATGCTTTCGCTGTTCGTGAGGTATTCCGGTTCGCTCACACCACCAGGGCCGCTCGACGGCACCGAGTATTCAATCGGGTAGAGTCCGAAGTGGCCCATGGCCTTGTCCGAATCGGTGCGGAACTCGATGCGCTCGTCGAAATACTCGACCCACTGGTCGTTGAATTCGAGCGTCGGCACGAACGAGATCAGCACCAGCGTGGCGGCGCCGATGCCGAGCAGCAGCTTCTTGTTGTTGCCGATGACGAAATCCGCGAACTTTGCCATTGCTCGCTGCGACCAGTCGGTGCCTGCGGTCTTTCGGACACGATAGGGCAGGATGGAGAGCAACGCCGGTAACAGCGTGATCGAGTACAACCAGGCCGCGGCGATGCCGACCGCGGTGATATTGCCGAGGTGCCAGTAGGGCGGGGAGTCCGAGAAGTTAAGCGCGAGGAAGCCGACGATGGTGGTGACCGAGGTAATGCTGACCGGCAGGAAATTGATGCGCACCGCTTCGATGATGGCTTCGGTCTTGGCCATGCCTTCGCGCATCAGGCTGCGCAGGGAGAGCAGGATGTGGATCGAATCGGCGACCGCGAGTGTGAGGATGACGATCGGTGCCGACATCGAGATCGGGGTCAGTTTCACACCGAAGTAACCGGCGATGCCCATGCCGATCATCGACGACAGCCCGATGACGACGAGGGTTGTAAATGTCGCCGATAGCGAGCGGATGATGAGCCAGGTGAGGGCGAAGATGACGACGAACATCAGTGGCATCAGCGTCGCGCCGTCGCTCATGCCGGTCTCGGCGAAGGCGTTGTTGAGCATCGATACACCGGTCAGGTGCACTTCGATGGCCGGATACTCGGCTTCGATCAATGCCATGAGTTTGCGTGCATGGTTAACCGCCTGCGGCACTTCCGTCAGGTCTTTTTCCGGGTATTGCAGCACCACGTTGATCGCGGTGACGCTGGCGTCGCGCGTCAGCAGCTGATCGCGCAGTAGCGGTTCGGCCAGTGCGACGGCTTCACGCTCGTCCAGGTAGTCTGCATCGCGGCTTTGCGCGTGCTTGACCAGGTCTTCGACGATCAGGTCGTCCCCGACTGCGTAGGTGTGCTGGAAGTTGCTGATCGAATCGACACGGATCGCAAATGGAATTTTCCAGGCCTCTTCGGTCAGGCGTTCGACCGCGGTGAGCGTCTGCTTCGAGAAAGCAGCCTTGTCGCTCGGTTCGAGCACGAACAGGAAGTTATCGTTTTTGGTGTAGGTGTTTTGCAGATGTTCAAACGTCTGCAGCTCGGGGTTGGCGTCCGAGAAGAACACGCGGTAGTTGTTTGAAAATTCGAGCTTGCCGGCACCAAAGCCTGCGCCGAGCGCAAGGGTGAGCGACAGCAGCAGCACCAGCCAGCGGCGTGCGATGACCCGGCGGGCCAGGATGGCGGCGAAGCGATCTATCGCCTTGAAATAATTACTCATTTTCTTATCTCCAGTTGTTTAATATGAAACCAATCGGTTTAAAATTAGGCAAAAAAACTCAAGTCCAGGAATCGACTAAATTTTTGAGGCTTTCGACAATCGACTCGTTCGGCATGAACCCCTTGATCATCGCCGCCGAGCCCGCGACCGCGATCATCAGCGACACCGCGAGCTTGTGCGGATCGAGCTCGACGCGGACCTCTCCAGCTGCCTGCGCCTGAGCAATCATGCCCTGAATCGCGTGCAGCCGCTGTTCACCGAATCCCTGCAGCATTTGTTTCACCTCGGGGTCGTGCGGCGCCAGTTCCACCATCGAATTGATTATCATGCAGCCCTTGTCGCTGTTGGCATCGTCACAAATCTTCTGCACTATCGCGCGCAGGTTTGTCAACGGCGAAGCGGCTGCAGATACCACCGCGGTGGTTTCGCGAAACTCGATGTCGGCATAATTCTTCAGCGCGGCCTTGAACAATTGGTGCTTGTCGCCGAACACACGGTACAGGCTGGCCTTGTTGAGACCGGTGCACGCGGTCAGGTCGACCAGCGACGTGGCCTCGTAACCCTTGCGCCAGAACGCTTCCATCGCCGAGGTGAGTACTTGCTCCTCGTCGAATTCGCGTGGTCTGCCGACCGGTCTGCCTGTGAGTGTTTTTACCATTAGTTAGTCAATTTCCGGATTAATTTAAAACCGAACGGTTGCAAATATAGTCCAATCGAATCGAATTGTAAACCCCTCGGTCCAAAATTATTTTCAGGGCGGCGGTAAAAGACGATGATGGAAATGAAAAGTCCTCGCCATCACTGGCTGGACAGCAGTTCGGTAATCTCGGCGTAACCGCGTTGTTTTGCGTGCTCCAACGGGGTTACGCCGTCGTCATCGGCAATTTCGGCATCGGCGCCGGCTTCGAGCAGCAGTTTGACAATCTCGATATATACCGGTCCGCCGTCACCGAGAATGACTGCTTCCAGCAGGGCGGTCCAGCCCAGGTTGTTGACGTGGTCGATATCGGTCGCCGTTTGCAGCAGTTCGCGCACGGTTTCGACATGACCATGATGCGCCGCCGGGATCAGTG
>Ga0255039_10000522_pt1 | contig 12512 bp, 10 predicted proteins | sample BC1_12_1_MG_FD_181713 | JGI IMG/M metagenome (GOLD analysis project Ga0255039, IMG submission 181713) | Seawater microbial communities from Strait of Georgia, British Columbia, Canada - BC1_12_1 | ecosystem: Environmental > Aquatic > Marine > Strait | place: Canada: British Columbia | collected... | reverse complement strand
ATTTGTTCTATTGAAGAAGTTGTTGAAAAAATGGTTGAAGCATCAAACTGTGGGGTGACTTTATGAACGTAACGCCTTCAGAATTTGTACAACTTCAGCCCCTGATTCATACCCTCTGTGGCATAGTAATAGATGAATCAAAAACGTATCTTATTGAGACGCGATTAAGTGGCGTTTGTGAAAAACACAATTTCACTACCTTTACAGACTGATCACGGCGATGAAACAAAATATGAGTATCGAACTTCGTGTTGATATTATTAATGCGATAACCACCAATGAGACACTGTTTTTTAGGGATGTTTCCCCTTTTCAAGGCCTCAAATACAAAATAATACCAGAATTGATCGATGCAAAACAAAAAAGTGCTACACCCAAAAAGATACGTATTTGGTCAGCGGCATGTAGTACAGGTCAAGAGCCATATTCTATAGCAATGATGTTGTCCGACATGTTGCCAGATATTATGCAATGGGATATTCATATTTTAGGCACAGATATTTCTGATGATGTGATTAAAAAGGCGAGTTATGGTAAATATCAAATTCATGAAATTAAGCGTGGTTTAACGGAAGAACAAATTGAAAAATATTTTACCTTCAAGGATGACGGTTATTACATAAAAGATGAAATTCGATATTTAGTGAACTTTTCGCATCGTAATTTGTTGGAACCGTTTACGAATATGGGGTTATTTGACATTGTGTTATGTAGAAACGTTGCCATATATTTCGATGATGATACACGCAAGCATTTATTTCAAAGAATTAGTAATTTGATTACACCGCAAGGGTATTTGGTCGTAGGAAGCTCTGAAAATCTTTCTGATCTTGGTGAAAATTATATATCACAGCAACATTGTCGTAGTAGTTTTTATCAACCAAATGCAACATCTGTATCATGTTTGTAATATTAAACCAGCCACTTCATATCTAACGTATTATTCATAAAAAATGATTAAAATAAGTATTTGCCTTACAAAACTAAAGCTTAAAAGCGTATTCTATAGCTTGTAAGCGCTAATTTGTGCCTAATTTACTTATAAGGGGCGAATATTGGAAAAATAATCGAGGATTTTTCTTGATAAATGATGTCGATCACAATATAAACAAGTATCGAAAATCACATTCATTGTGTGTAGTTTAGTTAACGCCTTATAGGCAAAGTTTAGGAAGTAAGTCACATGGCAGATACAGTAGATGGTACAGTAAAATGGTTTAATGATGAAAAAGGTTTTGGTTTTATTGAACAAGAAGGCGGCAAAGATGTATTCGTACATTTTAGCGCAATCAGCGGTGAAGATCGTCGTAAGACACTAAAAGATGGTCAAAAAGTCACTATGGAAGTTGTTCAAGGTGAACGCGGTTTGCAAGCTGAAAATGTAGAAATTGTATAACCAATCATACACCAGTTGATATTAATCAGCTGGTGTATTTTTTTTATTTATGGGGAATCATAATCTGTTAAAACTTTAACAGGTATCGATAAGATTCAGGGGGAATCATTCAAAGTATAATATGTAGGCCCACTTTCAGTCACGAATAAAATACGATTGATAAGTAGTGGTCACCAAAATTATTCATTATTCAGATTTGGTAACACGTGACCCATTTTATCTCGTTTAGTTTTTAGATATTGAAAATTATGTTCTGTTGCATTTATTTCAATAGGAACCTGCTCTTTAACGGTGATGCCATAAACAGTGAGTTTGTTTGTTTTAACAGGGTTGTTGGTCATGTTTGCAACGTTAATTATCCCTAGATCTCGACAAATATGTGCACCTACACCATAATCACGCTTGTCTGCTGCGTGACCAAGCCATTCGTTTGCCTGTATGGTATTCATGCCGATTTCTTGCAGGTGGTATGCATGTAATTTATCTTTAAGACCGATACCGCGACCTTCTTGACGTAAATAAATAATAACGCCTTTTCCTGCCTTTTCTATCATTTCCATAGCTGTGTGTAATTGTGAACCACAATCACATCGTTGAGAATGAAAAATATCACCTGTCATGCATTCGCTATGTACTCGTAATAGAACTGTATCTTTTTGCTCGATAACGTTACCGGAATTATCAAACTCACCTACGCCACCTTTACAGAGCGCTAGATGAATTTTATTATCAAAGCTTGTTTCATAAGCAAATAATCTGAACATACCACAATCGGTAGGCATATCAATTGCCTCGACCCGTTTTACCAACGTTTCAGTTTGTTGCCGATATTCAATAAGTGCTGCTACTGAACACATTTTAAGGTTATGTTTTTTGCAGTATGGTATAAGGTCATCCATGCGTGACATTGTTCCATCTTCATTCATGATTTCGCATATGACACCTGATGGTTTGAGTCCTGCAATGCGAGCCAAATCAACAGAGCCTTCAGTTTGCCCTTGGCGTACTAATACACCTCCATTTTTACTTTTTAAGGGAAAAATGTGGCCAGGGCGTACAAGATCTGATGGCTTGCAATCATCGCTTACTGCTTTTAATATAGTACGCGCTCTATCACCAGCAGAGATGCCTGTTGTGGTGCCTTCGCGGGCATCAATAGTGACAGTAAAGCCTGTTTGTAATGGGGCAGTGTTGAGCTCTACTTGCATCGGTAAATCAAGTTTGTCACACATTTCAGCCGTCATTGGTTGACAGATCATGCCACGGCCATGGGTTGCCATAAAATTAATAATTTCCGGCGTGACCAGTTCTGCAGCACAGACGAGGTCTCCCTCGTTTTCGCGATTTTCATCGTCAACTAAGACGATCATTTTGCCCGCTTTGATATCTTCTATAATTTCAGGGATTGATGCAAATGTCATTTTGTTAAATAGTTCCTGTTTCGGAAATCGGTTTAGCGAGCGCGAGGGACTATCGTTGGCCAAGTCTCGCAGCAATCAGTTTCCGAAACAGGCACCAATTACTCGTTTGTCTAAATGTCTTTTTACGTTTTGCGGTGATTATGGATAAAGCCATAATTCTACAATTAAACAATGTATTATAACCAGATAATGGCCATAATGGCAATGTTATCACTTATTTTTGATCATATCCATAAACGTAGCTATCGTAAGCATTTGTACTTGCAATTTATCGGCTTTTTGGACTTTAGAGCCTGCTTTTTCCCCAACGACAAGAAATGCTGTTTTTTTACTTATTGCGCTTGCTGCTTTACCACCATTTAATTCGACCAATTGTTCGATTTCTTTGCGTGAAAAATCAGTAAAACTACCCGTCACCACAATTGATTTCCCAGCAAATATACCTTCTTGCCTGATGGCCGAGGCATCTGGCCCTTGCATGGTTAAACCCAGGTTGGCTAATTCGTCTACAGTCGTTATGGTATCGTTTTGAAAAAACGCGACGATGCTTTGCGCGATGACTTCTCCTATTTCATCGATGGCAACCAATGTTTCTACGGTACAACTTTTTATGGCATCAATGGTTAGAAGGTTATTGGCAAGCACTTTGGCAACCTTGGCACCTACGTGCATGATCGAAAGGGCTGCCAGCACTTTTTCTAACGATTGTTGTTTGCTATCATGAAGTGCATTGATTAAGTTCTCTGCAGATTTTTCACCCATCCGTGCCATGGAAATAAGGTCATCTTTAGTAAGTTTATAAAGGTCAGGTATCGATGTGATTTTTTTTTCTTTGACAAGTTGCTCAACCAGGGCGCTGCCGAGTCCATCAATATTCATTTGTTTTCTACCTGCAAAATGTTTGATGCGCTCAATAAGCTGTGCTTGGCAGTTTTGATTCATACATCGAAGTGCAATGCCTGTTTCATCTTTTTCGACGACGCCTTGGCATGCTGGGCACGCTGTGGGTAATGCAAAGGGGAGACTGTTTTTACTTCGTTTATTGATAACCGGCATAACGACTTGTGGAATAATCTCTCCAGCCTTTTCAACGATGACAAAATCGCCCACGCGGATATCTTTTCTGGCCAATTCTTCGAAGTTATGTAAACTAGCGCGGCTCACAGTTGTGCCTGCGAGCTGTACAGGCTTTAAGTTTGCAACAGGAATTAATGCGCCAGTTTTACCTACCTGAACGTCAATAGAAATCAAGGTTGTTTCTGCTTGTTCGGCAGCGAATTTATATGCGATACACCAGCGGGGCGCGCGCGCGGTTTGCCCCAAGATCGATTGGTGTTTGATGGTGTCCACTTTAACGACCATGCCGTCGATCATGTATCGCTGGGCGTTTTTTTTGTCATCCCAGCTTTCGATAATGGCAATGACCTCTTCGATATTCGCTGCTTTTTGATAGACGTTGTTTACCGGAAGCGAAAGGGCTTTGATTTTCTCTAATGTGTCGTAATGGCTCTGCGTGAATCCTTCTGGTACAATTTCTCCTAATGCATACAAGAAAGCATCAAGTTTTCTAGTAGCCACAACTTTAGCGTCTAGCAGCTTTAGTGAACCAGCAGTTGCATTTCGGGGGTTTGCGAATGGCGCGTCTCCGTTTTCGATTCGGCATTTATTTAATGTATTAAACACATTGTTGGGCATGAAAATTTCGCCACGCACTTCTAACACTTCCGGAATCTTGGTACACCCTTTTTGAGTGACAAGCTTTAAAGGAATACCGTTTATTGTTCTAATATTTGCTGTTACATCATCCCCTAATGTGCCATCACCTCGTGTCGCGGCAAGCACCAGCAATCCTTTCTCGTAGCGTAAAGAAATGGCAACGCCGTCGATTTTGGGTTCGACAATGTAATTATAGGTAACGTCGTCACCGAGTCCCTTGTGCACCCTTTGGTCAAATTGGCGAAGTTCGTCTGGGGAATATGTATTATCTATACTGAGCATCGGCATAGCATGTTTTATGGTGTTAAAACTTTTAATCGGCTTGCCACCGACGCGTTGCGTTGGCGAGTCTGCGGTGACCAGTGTGGGGTGAATTACTTCTAGGTCGCTTAGTGCTTTGTAGAGGGCATCGTATTGTTGGTCGGTTAATTCTGGCGTATTGAGGACATAATATTTATGGTCATGATAACGAATTGTATCGCGAAGTGTGGCAAGTTGTTGTTCGATTGAATCGCTCATAATGGTACCTTATTGTTTTCATTAAGTATCTTGCCTCGTAGTATATAAAAAAAAACGCAAAAAGCATTAGTAAAGCGCTTTTTGCGTTATTTTAGTTCTTAAAAAAAGAGGGGGGTTATTCGTACAAGCGACCTTCTAGATCTAGCGTATGGCTTACAACGCCTTCGTTGCCGAAGAAGCGTGCAATTTCTTCTGCAGCAGCTTCGGGAGAATCGCTACCATGTACCAAGTTGTAACCTTTGCTGGCACCAAAATCACCGCGAATAGTACCTGGCTCAGCATCACAGCCAAAAGTCGCGCCCATTAATTTTCGGGCAATTGCAATGACACCTGGTGATTCTAAAACCAATGCAACGACAGGCCCTGAGCCCATATATTTTTTTAACGAAGGAAAGAAAGGCTTGTCGACGTGTGGCGCATAATGTTCGTCAATGATCGCATCCGACAGTGACATGAACTTAAGAGCGACTAATTTTAAGCCTTTTTCTTCAAAACGGGAAATAATTCGTCCGCACAGACCGCGCTGGATGGCATCGGGTTTTAGTAAAATTAACGTTTGTTCCATTTTTTTATCCTTCATTTTGGTTATTGCGTATAAGTATAGCTTGGTTGCTAAAGTAATGCTTCATTATATGAAAGCCATACGGTATCGTCAATTACATATGTACAAAGTGAGCCGACAAAACAATATCGTTGGCAAGGTGTAATAAATCGTCATTATTTTGGTAATTCATTACTAAGATATCGATATTATTATGAGATAAGAGCAAGGTTGAGTTTAGCCGCATATTTTGATACAATGTACTGTTAAGATTTTTCGCTTTTGATGGGGTAATCCCAAGGCGTGAATGTTGTTGGTTTACGAAAGTACTGTTCAGTTTTAAGGTTAAATTATGAGTGATGAATATGTCAAAGAGGATAGTGAATTAGAGGATGATGATATGTCTATTTTAGATGACGCTTATTCGGTGGCGCTATCTGATGATGATAACGAAGATACATTCGGTGGCTTACAAGTAGGTGAAGACACCACGCTCGGTAGTACTGCCTCTGGAGAACGTACGGCGATGTTAAAGATTAGGCGCCTGCTGCCAAATCGTCGTTTAGATAAGTACTTGACGCATCGTTTTCCTGATTATTCGCGATCAATGATACAGCGACTCGTGAAAGACGGGAAGGTTACCGTTAATGGTGAAGTGACTAAAAATAGTTATTTGCTAGATGCAGGTGACAAGGTCGACTTGATATTACCAAAACCTGTTTCTAGGGAAATTGAAGCACAAAACATACCGCTCGAAGTGATCTATGAAGATGAGCATATGATCGTGATTAACAAGCAAGCAGACCTTGTGGTGCATCCAGCACGTGGGTTTCGTATCGGTACAATGGTAAATGGCTTGATGTATCATTTTAATGAGCTTTCTAATTGCAATGGGGACTTACGTCCTGGTATTGTGCATCGACTCGATCGTAATACATCTGGCGTAATTTTGGTGGCTAAGCATGATACAGCGCACTGGCGGCTTTCGCATCAATTTGAGCAGCGGTTGGTAGAAAAAGTTTACATGGCGGTTGTACACGGCACCGTTGACCTTGATGCAGATGTCATTGATTTACCACTTGGTAAACACACACGGGAGCGTGAAAAGCAAGCGGTGAGACATGGTGATCAGGGGAAGCCTGCATCGACGCGATATGAAGTGGTTCGGCAATATAAAGGATATGCGTTAGTGAAACTGTTCCCTAAAACAGGGCGAACGCATCAGTTACGTGTTCATATGGCGGCGATCAAGCATCCTATCGTAAGTGATACGATGTATGGCGGTAAGATGATGACATTAGAGCAGTTGGCAGGTGAGCAAGCCTTGCCGGTTGAGGGTGAAGTCGGTTTTGGTTTGCATGCAGATGATTTTGTTATTGAACGTCAAGTGTTGCATGCGGCTGAGATATCGATCCATCATCCGCATAGCGGTGAAAGAATGACGTTTAAAGCACCACTAAAAGAAGATATGAAGCGCTTGGTCGATTTGTTGGCTAAATATAGATCTAAGTAGTGTTTTTTCTGAGAGTGTAGCTTATACTTTAGTCTCGCGCATAATCTATAGGTGGTTCGCAGGTTTATAAGGGGCGTAGGGATGTTATAATGCCTTAAAATGCATGTAATTCACTTGATTTACCGATAATATCTACGTTAGGTGTTAGCTAACAATTGATTAATGGGATTATTAAGTAGAGGCGCACAATGACTGTTTTAAAAGTAACAAAGCTTATTTTTGGCGTATCATGCATTGCAATAGCATTGTCGTTTTTATGGTATTTGAATAGTTATGAGCATAGTTCGGTTTTAAGTTCATTTGTATTGGTGTGCCTCTTTACGGTTGCTTTAGGTGGAATGACATATAATCCGATGGTATTATGGAAAGAGTACAAATTTTACAGGCAACAAGAACGGGTGTTGTTTGAACAGTGGCGACATCTATTCTTTTCGCAAATGGCCCTTTATGCATTAATTGCAGGTGTGTTGTTAGCGATAGTAGCTGTTTTGGCTTCATCGCAGTCGGGAGATATGTTTCAACACTTAAAAGATGCGCTATGGACATTGTTGTATGGCGTAATGATTGCAACTGCATTATGGGTGTTGTCTGGTGTTGTACGTCCTGTTGGTACGCAAGGTAATGCGCAAGATAGCAGTAGTAAATCACAAAATCAGATGACGTTGGCCTTTTGTGTTATGTTGTTAACTGTAGGTGTGTTGTCGATGCTTTTTGCGAAAATATTTCAGTTAAATTATCATGATGGTAGTGATAGAGAAGTAAAGCAGGTCGCATTTCAGCCCAGTGGTGTTGATGAAAATAGTAGGTGGATAATGCCAAAAAAAGTTATTCCCTCTGATGCACCAGTAAGTCTCTTGTTGAATGCGTCACACGGTGTTATGCAATCTGCTCATGCGACAAAGCGTGGCGGGGATGTGTTGCGATGGGTGTTGCCTGCAGAATTGTCACCTTTGCCAAACCCCTAGAGATTGATGTCGATATTGTAATGATGTCAAAGAATAATTCGGTCTGTAGTTTTGGTAAAGGGGTTGTTTATTTTTGCGTATAGAATATTAAAATGTTAAAGGAAAAATGTGAATACGAATGAATCAAATAAACAGATGGGCGAGTTAATAGCACGCATCGCACAGTTGCCGAGTCAGGGGTTAGAGCCGCAACAGTTTTTTTCAGATTTTTTACAGCTCTCTATTGGCGCATCTGGCGCACATGGTGGTGCCGTTTGGCTGATTCAGCAAGATCAGGCACCTCAATGTTATTGTCATATGGCATTAGAAACCACTGGCATACAGGAAGATGAAGCTCAGAATACATTAATAACTGAAGCTTTACAAAGTACTATTACCGAAAACCGTGTCGTTGTCGTCAATGGTAAAGGTGATGGCAGTAGCACAGTGAATAATTGTGAATGGCCATTTTTCTTTCGACCCATTCGGGCTGCAAATCAGGTGGCGATGATATTACATTTAATAGGTCCGGCTTTTAATACGCAAGATGATGCGCAGTTTGTCGTTAATTTACTCGATAAAATGTGCGAATCACCTGAAACATACTTGGCCCAAAGGCGTGCATTGGTTTTAGAAGATGACCGCAAATCTTTGGCGCAATTGCTTAAGGCTTCTCATGGTATGCATGATTCGCTAGACCCGACTAAGGTTATTTATCAGATGGTAAACCTTGGGCGCGACGTTCTTGGCTGTGAACGTGTTATGGTGTGGATAAAACCTGAAGTTAAAAAGGGGTTAATGGCCGTCAGTGGAATCGACAAGCCAGATCCAAGATCTGTTTTGTTGCAGTCAGTAACGGCGGTGTGTGAATATTGCTTGATTCAAAACAAGGTGGTAATCGGTTCAAGGGATGGATTGGTCGAAATTGATGAAAGTGATCCTTCTGCCCCTTTATTAAAAACATACTTTCATAATAGCCAGTTAAATGAGGCATACTTTCAACCAATAGTTAACAATGAACAAGTCATAGGGGTGATTTGTGCTGAAGGATTTGAAGAAGCACAGTCAGAAGCGATAGGTGGTTTGTTAACTAACCTAGCGACAGACGGTGGGGCGGCAATTGGTAACGCCTTGGCGTATGATGGCGCCTCTGGTATTCGTTCGTTTTCTAAAATGAAAAATGATATCGCGGTTTGGACAAATTTAAAAAAGTGGTTAATAGGTATTGCTGCTGTTTTTCTTTTGGGGTTATTGATACAGTGGCCTGTTAAAATATCGAGTCAATGTGAAATTATGCCTCGTCTAATACGGCAAGTGCAATCGCCATTAGATAATGTTGAAGTCGTTAACATCGTCAATGGTGTTGGTGTTGTGGCAAAAAATGACATTTTACTACAACTCGATGATTTAAAATTACAGACAGAGCTTAAAGATCTTTTGGTGCAAAGGGAGCAACAAGCACTCGCCTTTGAACAAGAAACATCCCAGACCAAAAGGAATGAAATTCAGTTACAAAGAAAAATCACCAACAATAATATTGATTATATTCGTATTCAAATAGAAAAAGCCAATGTTAAGGCACCTATCGATGGAACGATATTGACGCCGCATAGTCAAATCAAGGCGCTGGTTCGTAAGAAGATGCAATTGGGTACTGTAATTTGTGAGATATCAGATTTGACCAAGTGGGATTTAGTTGTCTCTGTGCCTCAAGAAGATATTCAATGGGTCAAGGATAAGTTAGTTAAAGATAAGCATGTAGCCATTAATTTTTTTCTATCATCATTTGAAGAGCATACTTTAAAGACCACACTCTCTGATTTTGGTGAAATATCAGAAATGGCCATTGTTAAAGATGCCCAAGCTGGCAATGTCTTTGATATTCGAATTGCATTGACACCTGAATCAATTGCACAGATTGAAAACGAATTAAGGCCTGGCACTACAGGTAAAGCTAAAATAATCACCGAGCCTATGCCTTTGCTGTATGTATTGTTACGTAAAGTGATTCGATTTGTACGTGTTACAATTATATTTTAACTTCTTATAAAAACAACATTGCTTAACCACGTTTGTAAATAAAATATGACGCAATCATCTAATAACCAAAACCAACAACAATCCCTTGGCTTTTCTGATAGCCAAGATGTCTCTCAAAAATTACCCAAGGTGCGTAAAGATCTTGAGATTACCCCGCAAGTGTATTATGGCAAACCGTGCCATGTCGTTAAAGATCCTACGACATTAAGATATTACCGCTTGAGGCCTGCGGAGTATTTAATCTTCATGATGCTTGATGGGACCAACGAGGTCGATGATATTTTGGGTGCGCTTAAAGGGCGCTTCCCCGAGGAAGAATATAACCAAGGTGTTGTACTTAATTTTATATTGACAATGCGTCAATCTGGATTGTTAAATCTTACCGCTGGTAGTGATACTGAATTTTTGCTGAAGCGGAAAGAAAAATTGACCAAAAGTTTGTTCAAGCGGATTAAATCAGAATACTTATTTTTCAAAATTCCATTGTTTGATCCCGATAATATTTTGAATTCGCTACATAATGGTTTTGGTAAAATCATATTTAGTCCGCTGCTTGGTTTATTGACTGTGGGAATGTTAGTAGGTGCTTTTTTTACATTTATTAATAATCTTGATAAAATTAGCCAAACACCTCCCATATTAAGTTGGATTAATCTCGTATATTTTGTCCCATGTTTTTTTATGATCAAGTGGGTTCATGAATTTGGGCACGGTTTAACCAGTAAACATTTCGGAAACGAAGTGCATGAAATGGGTTTTTTGTTTTTGGTGTTTAACCCTGCGTTGTATTGCGATGTTTCAGACGCTTGGATGCTCCCTCAAAAAAATAAACGTATGTGGATTACTGCTGCGGGAATCGTTGTTGAAGTGGTTTTGGCGGGGGTAGCAACTTTTGTATGGGCGTTCACAGAATCAGGTTCTGTGGTGAACCAGTTTTTCTTTAATATGATGGTTATTACAAGTGTAAGTACATTTTTGTTTAACGCGAATCCGCTACTACGCTATGATGGTTATTACTTTTTGATGGATTGGGTAGAGATACCCAATTTAAGACAGAAATCAACGCAATATATTTACTATCTTTTGCAGCGATATATATTGGGTATAAAAACCGCCGCTATGCCTATCGATGTTGATTGCCGTAAAAGGCTGGTGTTTACCTATGCTATTTTGGCGATGTTATATCGTTGGTTTATCATGGTCGCTATTATTTATTTGGTTTGGACATTTTTTGACAACGTCGGATTTGGTGTTGTTGGTGGTGTTATGGCCCTTAGTGCCATTTATACTTCATTTGTAAGCCCGGTGATTAAAGCAGTTAAGTTTATTAAAAAGAAATGGGATTTACTTGAAGTCCATATAGGTACAGCGGCACTCTTTTCTGTTTCTGTTATCGCAATATTTGCATTTGGTTTATTGTTTCCAGTAAATCAGGAAGTGAATGCACAATGTTTATTGCGCCCTAAAACATTTAATACAATGTATGTAAATCAGCCAGGTTTTTTTCATGCCGCGCAAAATCAAAATTTGTTGATGGACGGACAATTTGTTACACCTGGTCAAACGTTAATGGTCCTTACAGACGAAACGTTGCAACATGAAGTAGAAAATGTACAATTAGAAATAAAGCAAGCAGCGCTTCGCAAAGAGGTCGCTTTGCATAATGGAAATGACAAACAGCGAAAAATTATTGAGTATGAACTAGAGATTTTGCATGCAAGATATGAACAAGCAAAAACCTTTAACGACAAGTTGATTATCAAGGCAGAAGATGATGCAGGGGTAGGTATTAGTGGTTATTTACAGCTTCGTACGGGTGTGCCCTTAAAAGACATTGTTGGTACATATATGTCTTTACATTCGCCTTTATTTTCTATCTATAAAAAGGGTCAGTACGAGGCAGTTGTTGCTGTAAGTAAATATGAACATGGTTTTATACAAGCGAAGCAGCGTGCTAAGATCAAGCTTTGGGCATGTGACAGTATTGAATTTGATGGTATTGTAGAAGGCAAGGCGTCTAGTAGTGTCGAGAAGATGAGTAGTCCTGTATTCTCGTCAATGTTAGGGGGCGAGGTGACTACGTTACCGGCGGCATCATTTGAAGAGGCATTGACACCTGCTGAACCAACATACGAGGTGATCATTCAGGTAGCGAGTGATCAAACCAAATTGGTTGAAGGAAGGCTACAAGACGGCTTGGTAGGGCGGGTAAATATTGTTGTTGATGAATCGCAAACCGTAGGCGGTTTGGTCTTTAGATGGTTTGTGAAGACATTCCCCGATCTTAACGAATTGTTTATATAGCGTTTTATACGGTTAAAACAAGGTTAAGCTCAGCTAATCTAAATATTTTATAAACGTTGTGTTTAATTCGTAAACATATATAATGTATTTTAATATATCGCTTTTTATGGGGGCGATA
>Ga0255039_10000521_pt1 | contig 12512 bp, 20 predicted proteins | sample BC1_12_1_MG_FD_181713 | JGI IMG/M metagenome (GOLD analysis project Ga0255039, IMG submission 181713) | Seawater microbial communities from Strait of Georgia, British Columbia, Canada - BC1_12_1 | ecosystem: Environmental > Aquatic > Marine > Strait | place: Canada: British Columbia | collected... | reverse complement strand
TGAGGGGTTTGCCGGTGGTAAAGTCTGTCCCGGTGCCATCGTCTGCAAGTTTCAGATATAGCTGATACTCTTGGGAGTTGGTTCCCCGGTCTTGGGTCTGCCAGTCGTGATTGTATTCGAGTTCCATTTTTTAGCCTCCTATCAACTGTGGGTGTATCCGTCGGTTTCAATGCCCAGCCATATGCTGCCAGCTTGTACCATCACGCAGTCCCAGCCGGGCAATACTCTCCGGCGTAAATCCATATAACTGCCGTTTGGGTTTCTTTTCCATACTCGCAGCAATGCCTGCTGCTGGGCTTTGTTTAGCTTAATCATCTTTTGCGGCCTCTGGTTTGATGTCTAGGTTATAAAGTAGGCGTTCTGCTGAGTCATAACAATCGTTAAATCGTTGCTGGGTTTCTTCATCCATGCGCATATTTCCATACTCGTCTTCTGCCCAAATGATGGGTAAGCCTTGAGCCTGCAGTAAAGCGTCTGCAATGTCGCATTTTGCTTCGGCATATATATTGTCTTTTATGTAAGTGATCATTCTTCAAATCCTTTTAGGTCGTATTTGTGGAAGGCGATACAGTCCAGACATATGGCATGCTCCCCGATGTATTCTATCTCTGAGCTGTAAGGCCCGGCGTTTTTAGGTTCTCCGCACTCTTCGCACGTTGTTTGAAATGTTGGCATTAGATTCTCCAAATTATCCAGATTAAAAGGGTAAAGGCAGCAAAGCCACCCAGCACGCCTATCAGGCAGCAGGCGGATTCTAGGGCTAGTTTTTTGTAATCCATCACGCGCCACCAATTGAAAGAAATAGGTAAGTAGTAACATAAAAGAAACCGGCACCAATACAAGCGCCAATCCCGGTGATAGTCCAGCAGAATGCCGAAACCATTAAATCCACCCGGCGATTCCTCCGGGCTTCCAGTTTAACCATTTGAATATAAGCCTTATTCATTGGCTGCACTCCCCTTTGTTCCAGTTTGGGTTGCATTCTAAAAATGCTGTAATGGGTGATTGTCCCCTTTTGATTGGCGATAGCTGCCAAGCCTTGGGATACCAGCCGCAGCTTCCCAGTCCGTGGGATGGCTTCGCATATCTAGAATTGCCCAGCGTTAAAATTACTAGTTTGATCTGATTCATCACTTACACTCCCAGAGTTCACGCAGCGCATCATCCAGTCCCATGCTGTCGCCATCAATCCGGGCAACGGCATAATCACCCCACCAATTGGCCTCTACAAGTTCGCTCTGGGTATTAATCCAGATATTTGGACCACCAAAAGAGACCAGCACTCGCGCGCCAAGGTATTCGCTGCCACCTGTGACGATATATTGGATGTCGAGACAGTCCTGCAGGTAATCAAATCCGCTGATGTAATCGTCGGGTTCGCATCCGTTCGCTTCGTGATCCATTCCGGCCTCTTCGTATGTCATACCCTGCTGGATGTCGCGGGCTATGTTATCGACCATATCCTGAAGCTGCTGCTTTGCTTGTAAGTCGTTCATTAGATCACCTCCGGGCGTGTTGCTGGGTTGCTCATCTTGGCACACCAGTTGTACATCATGTATGCGCAAACTGTTGCTGCGGTTAATTCGCCTCCGCTAAATTTGTCGATGTAATCGTGGACATCTTGCAAGGTGTCCGGGGTTGCAAATAGATCGCAAGGCTTAAAGGTTACAATATCGTCACCCAGTCGCTGATAATTTTCGTCTGTGTCCTGTCTCCCGGTCTTGGTTTCCTTTTGTATCTTCTCAACTAGGGATTCCATTGCCTGAGCTGGGGTTAGATCGTAATGGCCCCAGAATAGCTTTCCGTACATCTCATGGTTGGTGCTGAAGTTGTGGACCATATAGCGCTCGTCTGGTTTGCCGGGTACTTTAGATACTGGGCGGCGGCTTACTACTACTTGGGCCATCATATCGATAGACATAATTTCACCGTCTAGCTGGGCCAGTTCTTTCTCGATTGCTGTTTGTATGCTCATAATTGCGTTCCTTTTTTATAGTTGGGCGCCAGCAAGTGCTGACACAAGGCTGATTATAATGAAGTAGATATACATTACAATATGTAAAGTATGTTTTGTTTTTTAAGCTGTTTTGTCTTAGGGATTGCATCTGGGAAAGGTCAAGGGAATCAAATAGATACTTTTAAAGTGGATGGGCTTTTATATGTATAGCCGCACAATATTCCTTCTCCCCAGTCCGGGACAATGGTTTGCGTCCTGCAATGTATTGGTTTGCAGCTTGCACAGATTGATCATTTTTTGTACAATCGGGCTATCGACGACAGGGTACCCCCCTCCGAGGTCTGCCGACTTGCTATATATATATGTCCCTCGCAAAAAAAAATTACTGAGAATGCCATGATTAAAATTGTCACCGATGAAGAAGTACACGAGATGGATATTGAGTTAATCGAGCTATTTGCTATCTATTTGTTTGATAGAGATGTAGCTGGTATGACTGATTTAATCTATGTTGTAGAAGATAGGATGTCAGATGATTTCTTAGAAGACGACACAAAACAACATTTACTTATGCAAAGGTAATCTATGTCTAGGATAGGGATACCCAACAAGAATAAGAAGTTCTTACTGGCCCGTTTACAGGATATGTATGGTGAACAATTCCACCCCATATTGAGGATGGCTGAGGCCGCTGCCAAGTTGGATTACATTGCAGAGGAAGAGGGTGATGTAACTGCCCTTAACGCTGCTGTGAATGCCTGGGGTAAGGTTGCCGAGTACACTGAGCCTAAACTGAAGGCCGTAGAGATTAGAGCCGACGATGCCACTGTGGTAGCCATACAACGTAAGCGCTTTGATGGTGAGACTGACCTCATTGCAGATAAAGCTGAAGAGGCTATCATTGAAGCTATCGTGGAAGAAAACCAAGATGAGGAAGAAGAGTAATGGCCAAAGGCAAAAGCATGGTTCACAAGCTGGACAAAGAGACACGCAGAGAGCACTTCCGTAACTGGGATGCCAATCAGTCAGGTGGTAAGGGTGATGGAAATAGAACGTCAACTGCCCAAACTCGCGAGAAGTTCAAAAGTGGCTATGATGCAATCGACTGGAGCAAAAAATAGTGCCCACCATTGAATACTGTATGGGGCCACAAGGACAAGTCCTGCAAGACTATGCTGACTGTCGCTCTCAGAACTCCTTCATTATGGGACCACTCGGTTCCGGTAAGACCGTTCAAACAATCCTCAAGCTGTTTGACTTGATGACCGAACAAGAACCCGTTATGACACCTGGGCACAAGAACTATGGTGTTAGACTATCCCGCATTATTGCTGCCCGAAATACGTACTCTGAGCTGTTCTCTACAACCATTAAGGATTGGCTAGAGATACATGAAGACTTGGGGCCGTTCCGCCAGGGTAACAAAGAACCACCTACCCACTTCATTAACTTCCGATTAGAAGATGGCACCACCGTTAGATGCGAGGTCATATTCATTGCATTTGACCGTCCTGAGCACGTTAAGAAGGCCAGGGGTATTCAGTGTACATGGGTATGGTTAAACGAGACCAAAGAGCATTCTAAGGCCGTTCTCGATATGCTTGACCTACGTCATGGTCGTTATCCTTCCCCCAAGGAGGGTATCAAGCCTACGCATCATGGTATGCTGGGTGATAGTAACGCCCCTGATGAGGATCACTGGTACTACAAGCTGGCAGAAATTGAGCGTCCCGAAGGCTGGGCTTTCCATCGACAACCAGGTGGCGTGTTTAAGGAGGGCGAGAAGTGGGTTGTAAACGAAAGGGCAGAGAACTTGCCTAACCTACCCAACAACTACTACAAGCGCGGCTTGTCAGGTAAAACAGATGATTGGATTAAAGTTAACCTTGCTAATGAGTACGGCTTTGTATCTAACGGTAAGCCGGTTCACCCAATGTATACAGACAGCGTACATTCAGCTCACATGGACTTTACCCCATCTAAGGATAGTCCTATCATTCTGGGCTTTGACTTTGGTCGTACACCAGCTTGTGCCTTTCTTCAGCGTACTTCTATAGGCCGCTGGGTATGCTTTGATGAGATGGTTCTGACCGACTCTGGTGCTGTAGACTTTGCGCCTACCCTAAAGCGCTATATTGAAGAGACTTATCCTGGGCACAAGTTTAAGGGGTGGGGCGATCCCTCTGGTGACAACAAGAACCAATCTAACAGTGATACCCCATTCCAGATCATGCGTGCCGCTGGCATACCCTGTCAACCTACAGACTCTAATGATCCCCTGAAGCGCAGAGCCGCTTTGGAAGTGCCCATGAAAGAAATGTGTATGGATGGTAAGCCCCGCTTTATCGTGTTGCCCAAAGCCTCCATGATACGTAAGGGGTTACAGGGTGGCTTCTGTTATCGTCGTGTTCAAACGTCAGGTGAGCGCTACAGTGACCAGCCAGACAAGAATGAATACTCGCACCCAGTAGAAGCTCTTGAGTACGGTCTACAGGGTGAGTGGGAAGGTCGTTCTGCTCTACGTCGAGAGGGTAACTTCGCGAAACCCCATACAGCAAAGGTAAACTTTAGTGTCTTCTGAGGTCTATGTAGTGTTCAAAGGAGATACAGGCCGATGGTGGTCTAGGTTCCTGCATACAAAAATACGACATTGTTTTGTCATTGAACCGTCCAAAGGCAAGTTTATTGTGTACGAAAAAGATGTTGACAGGGTTAGCATCTATAATGTGGACGCTATAAATGATATAATTGGGCCGACAGATATAACCATGAGTTATATGAAGGAAACAAGTCTCAAGCCGCTATTCATGCTCAACACCTGTGTTGGACATACTAAGCAGTTTTTGGGCATCAACAAGCCCTTTATATGGACTCCATACCAACTATACAGATATATGAGGTGAACTATGGGTGGCAGTGCAAGAGCGCCAGAACCAACAGCAGAGCAGAAGGCTTTAGAAAGACGGCAACGTATAGAGCTACAAGAAGAAACAGCGGCAAGTGAGCGCAGATTAAAAGGCATTGCTCAGAGAAAGATTGGCAAAAAGTCTTTACTTGGTACTCCTATGGCGGCGGCTAAAGCCCCTGAAAGGCCAACAGTTACTCCAGGTAGCCAATATAAATCAGGTAGGGTTAAAAAGCTATTGACAGGCGCATTAGCTGGGAGATTTTAATGGAATTGCCTAAAGAGCTTGGTTCACTAACGGACTTAAAAAGAAGGGAAGCTGCGGCATTTAAGCGGGCCTCTATGTGGCACAGCACACTAGATGATGCCTATGAATATTTTTTGCCTAACCGAAACCTGTTTGACGACAACACCACTGGCCAGCAGAAGATGGATCGCATCTTTGACTCTACTGCTCTCGAAGCTATACAGCAGGGTGCCAGTAAGCTCCAGGAAAACATTGCTCCTATCTGGACTCGGTGGGCAACCTTTGAGCCTTCAGAGAAAGTAGTAAGGACTCTGGAGCAGGGTAACTTTGATGTCTCACTAGAGGACATTCAGGCCAATCTTGAGCAGCAAGCAGAGACAATCTTTGATTACATCAACCGATCTAACTTTGCTACTCAGTTCTATGAGCACGCCCTAGACCTATTGATTGGTACAGGTACATTACGTATTGATGAGGATGAGAACGACGAGATCCCTATCATCTTCAATGCTATCCCACAGAAGGGTATAGCCTTTGAGGAAGGCCCACATGGAAATATTGAGACGCATTGGCGCAGGTTTAAGGTAAAGGCTCGTAACCTTGAGCGCACATGGAAAGGCTTTAAGCCCTCCGAAAACATCAAGAACGTCATAGAAAAAAGTCCTGATGCTGACATAGATATTAGCGAGGGTGTAGTCTATATGCCCAAAACCAAGACCTACTATGGATGCGTATGGGTATCAAAGGAAAACCATGTTAGCTGGACGCAGGACTTTGGCCCTTCTAGTCCTTGGGTAACAGGTCGTTATAGTAAGGTAGCTGGTGAGATCAGGGGTCGTGGCCCAGCACTGCAGGCACTACCTGATGTGCGATCACTCAACAAGGCCAAGGAGTTTGTTCTCCAAAAAGCCGCTATTGACCTGGCGGGTATGTATACGGCAACTGATGATGGCGTGACTAACCCCTACAACTTGAGTATAAGCCCAGGTATTGTTATTCCAGTTGGTTCTAACAACTCTTCTAACCCATCAATACAACGATTAGACACAGGATCAAACTTACAGCTAGCCCAGTTCCAAATTAATGAAATGCAAATGGCCATCAAGAAAGCACTATTCAACGATCTTCGTGATCCTACTGGTGCTGTGCGATCCGCCACTGAGGTTGCCATCGAGTCGCGTGAACTGGCAAAACGCATCGGCTCTGCCTTTGGCAGATTACAGACCGAAGTATTGATTCCAATCATCAAGCGAGTTGCTGCTATTTTGACTCGTCGTGGTATCATTACGCCAATCGAACTAGATGGTCGCCAAGTTGCAATTAAGTTTACATCCCCATTGGCTAGAGCACAGGATGGTGAAGACATTATAAACGTACAGCAAGCCGTACAGTTTGTATTGCAGACCGCTGGCCCAGATCAGATAGGTATTGGTTTCAAGGTTGAAGACTTTGCTCAATGGGTTGGCCAGAAAGCAGGAATGCCAGCCAATCTTATCAGAAGTGAAGCAGAGAAAATGCAAATTATGGAGGCCGGTGTAGCTGCCCAGCAGCAAGGATTTGAAGGTCAAGAACCGCCACCACCACAGGGTCAAACTGCTCTATGAGTTGGGACAATATAAATCAAGCTACCACTGATGCAGAACAGGCAAAGGTAGCTAATGCAGAGAAAAGAAGGGCCGCTGCTGAATTGGCTAGGGCATACAGTCAGTGCTTCTCAGGTGACATCGGGATGCGTGTGCTCGAAGATATGACGCAGCGATTTATCTTTAACAATGATACTCCCTTTAGTGCCTCCAATGTTGATTACGAGGCTGCTTACCATAACGGTGAGTCGGGTGTTATTAAATTTATTATCAACCAAATGCAACAAGCTAAAATACTGTAAGGATTAATTATGTTAGAAGAACAGGCCGCACCAGAAGAAACAACAAGCGAAACCCTGTTGGATGCAAGCACTCCCGAACTTGGTGAAGGAGAATACTTTTTATCCGATGGTATCAAGGGCACAGGTAATATGCCCGAATGGTACAAAGGCGACAAGTATAAGTCTGTCGCTGAACAAGCCAAAGCCTATACTGAACTAGAAAAGAAGTTTGGTGGTTTTACTGGCGCACCAAAAGATGGCTATCAAGGCCCAGAAGGAATTGAAGCTGATGATGCCTTGCTGCAAGAGCTGACTGAGTTTGCTACAAAAACCAACATGAGCCAAGAAGCCTTTGGTGAAGCGTGGGAGTTGCTGTCTGCCCAGGGTGAAGCAGTCGAGGCTGTCAACCAAGAGCAAGAACTTGCTCAGTTAGGGCCGAACGCATCTGAGCGAATTAAGAACGTCGAGGGATTCCTGAGAAACAATTTAGATAGTGAAACCTATGATGAGATTCGTGACCTGGTTACTGACGCTAAATCAATCCAGTTAATAGAGTACATGGTCAAGGCTACTGCCCCAGCCAAGCTACCTATTGATGGTGGAGAGCATCCTACTGGTCTTACATGGTCTGACATTGAAGCAGAAATGTTCAAGACCGCTGATGATGGTCAGTTGCTCCGCAGTATTGATGCAAACCATGAGCGTAAAATCCAAAAAATGATGAAGGAATTTGGCGGAGACAAGCCTAACATCCGCACTTTCGGTTGATTTACAAGGGGTAAAAGGTGTATAATCGACACACTGGATACCCCTTTCTCTACAAGGCCCGGTAAATTTAGGTTGAAGCTGACCAATTTACTGGGTACTCAGCAAAAACCTTGAAAAACTTTTATATTATTTATTACTCTTTTTCGAGGAAATCATTATGAGTAACGTATTATCATCCGTAGCTGTCACAGAGTTTGACAGTATGGTAAAACACGCATATCAGGGTACTGGTCTGCTGAAGTCTGCTGTTACACTTCGTAACAATGTTGTTGGTGACACTTACAAGTTCCGTAAGATGGGCAAAGGTCTGGCTAATCAGAAGGCCACCTCTGCTGAAGTAGCGCCAATGAACGTAAACCATGAGTTCAAGACTGCAACTCTGGCTAACTGGAATGCTCCTGAGTACACTGACATCTTTGATGCTCAAGACGTAAACTTCGACGAGAAGCAGGAACTTGCAAGCACTATCGCAAATGCTCTTGGTCGTCGCTGTGATCAGCTCGTTATCGACTCTATGGACAATGCAGGCGCTTATGCTGCTACTGTCGGTACTGACGTAGGCGGCACTGCTTCTAACCTGAACCTGGCTAAAGTAATTGAAGCCCAGGTATCTCTTCGCCAGAAAGGTGTACCCAACTCTGAGCTGTTTGCTGCTGTAAACGCTTTGGGTCTTGGCGGTATGCTCAATGACGAGAAGGCTACTTCTGCTGACTACCAGAATGTTAAAGCTCTGGTAAACGGTGACATCGACACTTTGGCTGGCTTCAAGTTTATTATCCTTGAAGATCGTGTCGAGGGTGGATTGACTGTTGCTGCTGACGTAGTTGATTCCTACTTCTTTGCTCGTCCTTCTGTTGGCCTGGCTATTGGCATCGACATGAAGACTAGCATTGACTGGATCGCTGATCGTACCTCTTGGTTGTGTAACGGTATGCTGAAGGCTGGCGCTGTTGCTCGCGACACTGATGGTATTGTTAAAGTTCAGTACACTCAGACTGCTTAATGTAAGACTGGATGGGGCTGCTTCGGTGGCCCCTTTCTATACAAGATAATATAGGTTTATTATGGCAAGCAAGATACAGCTAATTTCTAATGCTTTAATTTTAATTGGTGACTTGCCTGTAACATCTTTGTCGGGCAACTCTCGTGCAGAGACTGTTGCTAACAACTTATACGACACCATTGTACAAAACGAATTATCTAAGTTTCGCTGGGGCTTTGCCCGAAAACAAGCGCAACTTTCCTTGACCACTCAAAAGCCTGTGGGAAGCGAGTGGCAATCTATCTATCAGTTACCAACCGATATGCTGACACTAATCAAACTTGATCCAGGTGTTGACTATCAGATTCTGGGTGACAAGGTTTACTGCAATACTTCTGGCGCATTATACTGCGATTACATTGCTAATGTTCCTGAGTCAGAGTGGCCCGCATACTTTGCTAAAATGATTGAATATGCCTTGGCTATGGACTTTGCCCCATCTATTCGAGACAGTGCTACCTCCATGCAGTTGATTGCTCAACAGTATATTGTGACAAGCCGTATGGCTCGGTTCACTGATGCCCAGCAGCACCCGCAAACCTCTATTCAGGATCGACCATTTATTAACGTGAGGTTCTAATGCCTAAGTCGCAATACAAGCAGTCCAGCTTTGCCAGTGGAGAGCTTTCCCCATTACTACTAGGCCGCACCGATCTTGATCAATACTACAAGGGCGCACAGAAGGCTGAGAACGTAGTTATCGTACCTCAAGGTGGCGTTAAGCGTAGACCTGGCACTGAGTTTATTGACGGGGTTGTTAGGCAGCTAGTACGTCAAACTCTTGTCAATCCTACCATGCCCAGTGGTGGCACTGCCGCAAATATTAATGATGGTAATGACGAGACATTTGGTACAACCAATGTTCTTACTTCTGCTGGCAATCCTCATGTTATTGCTCAGTATGACTTTGGAACTCCAATAGTAAAAACGTTTATTGATGTCAGGAATGTTAGTGTTACTCCTGATCCTGGAATACCAGACGGGTCTGAAGCTAAGGCTTTTCTGGACATCCAATATTCAGATGATGGCACTAATTGGACTTCTGTTAAGGCGGGGGTTCTTGGCGTATTTATGCGCGTGGACAATGTTAGCCCTAGAAACATCAGATTTAAAATAGATAACCTATCAAAGCGATACTGGAGAGTGGTAGCAGCTGTCCCGATTGCTGACAGTGTTAGAATAAAAGTTGGGGAATTTGGGTTTAAAAATGAAGCGCTTGGGATTGGCACAGCTAAGACATTTGACTGGCACTATGGCGCTGATCAAAACTATCTTGGTGTACTGACCAATGGCAATCTTAGGTTTTATAGAACGCCTCATGCTGGCAGTACAGATACAGTTTATGTAGCTGATGTGATTGTACCTTATTCAGAGGCGGCAATAGATAGCGTAAGGGATGCTCAGACCGAAAACGTAATGCTTATGTTCCATGAGGATTATCCTCCGGTACGTATTGTATTTAGCGGTTCTGATGAATCTGATGCTTTTGTTTTAGACAACATTCCTTTTGTGAATGTACCGCAGTATGACTACAACGATGGTCTTAGCGTTAGCCCTCTACCTGCAATACAGGTCTGTTCATTCAGTGGGTTTAGTTATGGGCAGCAATACCAAATTGATGTTGATGGAGTCCTCAGTAAAGACATCACCTACTCTGGAGATAGCAATGCTGACGAGCAATCGTCTACTGCTTACCACTTGCAGAAGAACTTGCAGGATATGCCTGTGTTTGGGTTTTCGGGTATAAGTGTAGAAAGAACCCACACTAAGACGTACACGATCACCATGGCTGGAGAGTCGGCGGGTGAGTATGAACTGTTTGCTGGATTCTCTACTAGCGGAAGTGCAAATGACACAATATCGTTTGCCATAACACAGCAGGGCCAATCTCGGTCTGAAGATGTGTGGTCTGAAACCAGGGGCTACCCAAAGCTAGGAGTATTCTTTGAAGGGCGCTTGTGGTTGGGCGGCACGAAGTCTAAGCCACAGAGCTTGTTTGCTTCTAGGTCAGGCAACTATTTTGATTTCTTTAGCGAGAAGGGTGAGGACGATGAGGGGATCTTTGTCACTATTGACTCTCGCGGACTAACTAACATTGTGGATCTTAATCCAGATAGAGGGCTGCAGCTATTCTGCTCAGGCAGTGAGTTTGTCGTCAAGGGCCAGACTCCATCTAACATTCAGGTAGTGGCGCAGACACAGCATGGATCAGTTAATCTTGAGTCTAAGTCTGTTGATGGTGCCACACTGTTTGTAGACAAGAATGGTAATACCTTGCGCCAATACGTGTTTAGCTTTAACGAAGATGCTTATACATCTAACGACATTTCTGTTCTGTCTTCGCAACTAATCAATCAGCCAGTCGATATGGCTTTGCTGTCTGGCAGCACAACTGAGGATGCTAACTGGGTTTTCTTGGTAAATCAGGATGGCACTGGTGCTGTTTTGAATACCATGCGAGCGCAGGATATAAATGGTTTTACAAGATGGACTCCATATGCCTCAGATTCAGATTCTGAGCATAAAAACACTATAAAGTCGTGCTCCGCTGTTGGCGATGAACTATACATGGTTGTGTACCGTCGAGTTGGGATAGCTGACTTTTATGACATTGAGCGATGGAGTTTTGACCGACTGCTAGAGTCTGGCATTAAGACCACAGTTAATAATCTGGGAAGCGATGTTATTATTTCAGTTGGCGCTAGACTTGAAGGATATGAGGTAAGTGTTGTGGCTGATGGGGATGTTCTTCCAAGTCGAGTTGTTTCTTACATGAATGGCGCTTTAGGAGTTGCGATTACAGCAGCAGAGCTTAATGGCTTTGCATCTAGGGAAATAGAAATAGGGCTTAACTTTCCTGTTACAGTTAAGACTATGCCTATTAATACCAGTCCTGGGACTCGTGCCGGTCAAAATGGTATGCGGGAGAAGAAGGTATGTCGCATGAATTTGCGAGTACATGATACAGCTGGGGTTTACATTGATGGAAATCCTGTAGCTATTAGGCAGTTCGGTGAAGCTCCCAACACGCCATTAAACACATCCTTTACTCCCAAAACTGGTATCATAGAAGACAACAATGGCGGGAATGGATGGGGGATAGATATTGCACCTGAGATTACAGTGCCTGATCCTACGCCTTTCCACATACAAGCAATTGAATACGAAGTAGAATCATCATAAGAGGTTAGCATGGCATTTCCACTAATAGCAGCTTTAATAATTGGCAGTACGGCTGTAACTGCGTATGGGCAAGTCCAATCAGGCAAGGCGCAAGAATCAGCACTGAAGGCTCAGGCAGAGCAGGAACGTCTAGCCGCTGAAAGTCGTGAACTAGAGCGCCAGCAGAAGCTCAATAAGGCACTTGCAGCCAATGTTGTAGGTATGGGTGTGTCTGGTATTAAGGCAGAAGGAACTCCCGCTAGCATCGCTCTAGAAAGCTCTAAGCAGATTGGTTTAAGTGAAGGCATGATAGGTTTGTCCGAGAGACTAGAACAAGCGCAACTTCGCCGTCAGGGTGCTGCTGCTCGAAAAGCAAGTCAATATGCGGCTGCTGGTACATTATTGTCTGGTGGTCGTGAAGCCTACCAAGCAATGCCATATAAAAGCTAAACAGGAACTATAATGGCTAAACAACCTAGACAAGAAAGAATTGGTTTTTACGGTAAGTTCACTCCCACTGCTATAGATACGTCTGAAGCGGATAAGATGCGTGCGCTCGCTGGATTT
>Ga0255039_10000519_pt1 | contig 12521 bp, 10 predicted proteins | sample BC1_12_1_MG_FD_181713 | JGI IMG/M metagenome (GOLD analysis project Ga0255039, IMG submission 181713) | Seawater microbial communities from Strait of Georgia, British Columbia, Canada - BC1_12_1 | ecosystem: Environmental > Aquatic > Marine > Strait | place: Canada: British Columbia | collected... | reverse complement strand
GGCAAATCGATCCTTTAGGATGTCAAGAGGGTCTCTGAGCGATGAAGTCGAGGATTCAGTATTGGTAATTGATCCACCTAACCACCGAACCAGAAGTACAACAACGGCTACTACAATTCCGATAAAAAGAACAAGTAGTATCGGGCCAAGAAACATGCCGTACCACCAACTACCGTTCCACATCATATGTGCGCCATGATAGTTATCTTGAGGCTGCTGACCCCATGCACTTGCTGTTACAGCTAAGTTTAAGAATCCTGCAAGTAATAATGTGTCCAGACCGTATTTAAGGTTGCGAAAAATAAGCATTTTTCGAGTGACCTCCAATGCTTCGCATACTGCCAAGTTTGTCTATCTTACTTTTTGAAAGCACGGATGGTATTGATTTGAATCAACTCAAAAACATCCTTATGCTTTTTTGAGTTTCTCCAACCAAACATGAAAGAATAAAAGATGAGTAATTACTCATTTTGAAACAATAACTGGATGTCAGTTCCTGGCCGAACTGAGAAGCACGGCACCTGCGTTTCAGCGTCTTCTTTGGAGAAAGCTGCCCCTAAAATTTATTTAATCAGCGGTAATTGTCGACCCAACTCGGACCCTCACTTGCTGCTGGAAAATAAGAATAAAAGCCTTCTTTTATCGCTGGGAATGAGAACTTCAAGCTGCAATGGCTTCTGGCAGCCCAGCTTTTTCGAGATCTATGGCAAGCTGCCGTGGAATTCCGTAGGTTCTTTAGACTATCGCCGCTGAAAGAGTTAGTCTATTGCAAGACAAATACAACAGAATAACGAAAGCATGGATTCGGCTAACGCTACCGGCTCATTACCAGAAGGCAAGATAAACAACTCCATCGTCCTCATTGGCAACTCCCTGCCGAGAATATGTGGTATTGCAACCTTCACTACGTATCTTTTTGAATCAATCGCGCAGCATGCTACCAACACAGATTGCTGGATCGTTGCGATGAACGACCAGCCGGAAGGCTATTCCTATCCGCCGCAGGTACGACTCCAGATCAACCAGGATCAACTCAATGAATACAGCCTTGCGGCCGACCAGCTTAATCTCAACCATGTAGGAGTGGTCTGTGTTCAACATGAATATGGCATATTCGGCGGCGAGCGGGGAAGCTTCATTATCGAGTTGTTGCGTGATCTCAAAATGCCGATTGTGACCACTTTACACACCCTGTTGAAGGATCCTAGCGACAGGGAACGTGACATCATTTTGCAGCTCGCTGAGCTTTCCGATCGGTTGGTGGTGATGAGCGAACTTTCAGTCGACATATTACGCGATATTTACAAGGTGGAGGCGGAGAAAATTGCGCTGATTCATCATGGCATTCCTGACGTTCCCCTGTTAGACACCTCAACCTACAAGGACAAGTTTGACGCGACCGAAAAGAAGGTCTTGCTTACCTTTGGACTGCTATCACCGGGAAAAGGTATCGAAACGGTGATCGATGCGCTGCCAGAAATTGTGAAAACCCACCCGGATGTAATTTACATGGTGGTCGGTGCCACCCACCCGCACATCAGGGCGGAACAGGGGGAGGATTATAGAATCAGTCTTCACAGGCGCGCGAAAATACTCGGAGTTGAGGGCCATGTCGTTTTTTACGATAAATTCGTGGTGGACGAGAATCTGCTGGAGTTTATTGGTGCAGCTGATATTTATGTCATACCCTACTTGAACGAGGCGCAGATAATTTCCGGCACGCTCGCTTATGCACTGGGAATGGGTAAAGCAATCATATCCACGCCTTTCTTACACGCTCAGGAATTACTCGCTGACGGCCGGGGCAGGTTGTTTCCCTTCCGTGACTACGTTCAGCTTGCCTGCGAGGTTATCGATCTGCTGGATCATCCTGACAAACTTCGCGCCATACAGCGTAAGGCTTATGATTACGGTCGGCAAATGATCTGGAGTAATGTCGGCAGTCGTTATATCGAGGTTTTCGAACAGGTACAGCTTCATCGTTTACGCAAGTCTGTACCAGTGCTCAAGCTGAGCCCGCTTGGCTTGCGCCAACAGGCGCTACCGGAAATCAAGCTCGACCATTTGCTACGTATGACGGATGGGGTGGGCATGCTGCAGCACTCCAAATTCACCGTACCGGATCGGGAACATGGATATTGCGTGGACGATAATGCGCGTGCACTGATTGTTGCTGTTACCGCGCAGGCCTTTCGGCCCCGAGATGACTCGCTGAAGGGTCTTGCTTCCACCTACCTGAGTTTCCTCGACCATGCTTTTAATTCCGAGCACGGCCGGTTTCGTAATTTTATGTCCTATGATCGCTGTTGGCTGGAAGAGACAGGTTCGGAGGATTCGCATGGCCGTGCGCTGTGGGGTTTGGGAGTCGCGGCGACTCTGGGTCGGAATAACGGACAGCTAAGTCATGCCGCCGACTTGTTCCAACGCGCTTTGCCTGCGGTCGAGGATTTTACCTCGCCACGCGCCGTTGCTTTTACCGTCATTGGTATCCATGCCTTCCTGCCTGGCAATCGTGACAATATCCAGGTTGAAACCCTATGCAGAATACTTTCAGATAAGTTGATGCAATGGTTCAGAAATCTCTCCAGCCAGGACTGGCCCTGGTGTGAAGAAACCTTGACCTATGACAATGCACGCTTACCGCAAGCTTTATTGTTATCCGGGCAATGGCTGGGTAATGAAGAAATGTTACAGATAGCCATGCATGCGCTCACTTGGTTAAAGGAGATTCAACACGATGAGACAGGGTGTTTTTTTGCTGCCATCGGCAACCATGGCTGGTTTAGCAGAGGGCGTGATAAAGCCCAGTTTGATCAGCAACCTATCGAGGCCGCTGCGATGCTGGATGCCTGTATCGAAGCATTCAATTTCACGCGGGATGAGGAATGGATCACTTACGCCTACCGGTGTCTTAACTGGTACCAGGGTGATAACGAACTAAATATTTCGCTCTATGATCATGCGACCGGGGGTTGTCGGGACGGGCTGCAGGCGCACAGCGTCAATGAAAATCAGGGCGCTGAATCTACTCTGTGCTGGCTCATGGCTTTACTCGCCATTTACAAACACCAGGGTCAGAGTGAGATCAATCGGGAGGATGAAAAAGAGTCTGCCCAGGTAACTGACATAAAACGAGTGGCTGCCAAAAGATCCGACATGGCGTAATTTTGTTACCTCGGCAAATCCCCATAGGCGGTTTTGTTATAGCGCAACCTTGCCATCAGACATGACAGGCTCAGGGTTGCAATACCGCAGCGCTGGTCGGCCGAAGCATAGGGGATGATCAGTTCATCCTGAAAGATCATTGCGCCACAACTGTAAACCACGTTTGGTACATATCCGTCTCGGTCATGCTCGTTTGGTACCAGTATCGGCTCGTTGATGCGGCTGATCACGCGAGCCGGATCGTCCAGATCCAGCAGCTCAATACCCAGACTATAGGTTCGCATCGGCCCGACACCATGGGTAATAACTAGCCAGCCTTCGGCTGTCTCAATGGGCGAGCCGCCATTGCCCATCTGGAAAAATTCGTACGGAAACATGGGTTTCTGCAAAATCTGGACCTGTTTCCAGAAATGTATATTATCCGAGAACATGATGGCGTTGTTCTCTCCATCCTGACGCGACAGCGAGACGTACTTTCCTCCAATCTTTCTGGGGAACAGGGCCATACCTTTACCTTGCGCCTGTATTCCATTCAAGGTACTGATCTTGAACAAGAGGAAATCCGTCGTCTCCACAAGTTGTGGCAAAATGGTTTGACCGTTGTAGGCCGTATAGGTGGCATAGTAAATAATCGTACCGTCGTCTTCGACGAAACGCACGAAACGGGCATCCTCGATCCCTGCGCTCTCTGACTCCGACCTGGGAAACAGAACCCGCTCGGAAATCTGGTGATCCGGTCGAAATAAAATCTCATAATTGGAATGCGCCAGCCACATCGCTTTTTCTATGACATCTTTTTTATCACTTGCCCGGATTCTATTACCGTTATGGTGCTCTTCAATTTTTTCCTGCAACCCAGTGAAAGTGAATTGGTCCGCTAAATCGCTGAGCAACCAATTTATTACCTTGTTGCTGGCTCCCATGTCCTTAAGTTTTAAATGAAACAACTCTCGACTGTAGCTTGAATCGGTATGGATCCTGGGGGTGCGCACATAGCTGCTCTGGGCGTCAAAATACAAGTCATTATTCTTATCGATAATTCCGCCACGAAACTCGATGGACGAGATGTGGCCTTCACCAATAGCGCGGAAGCTCATGATGAAACGGCAAGCTCCTTTGGGATCCGTTTTCAGACTTGTGATCCGGACGATGGAAGGGTTGAACAGGGCTGCTGCCTCCACGGAGTACTCGGCGGTGAAATAAGATCCGATCAAAAGCTGCCGTTGTTCGGTTAGTTTGCTGCCATCAGGCACATGGCAAACTACCCTGTTGAAATTTCGTTCCAGCGTCTCTCTGAAATAGCGATGACGATGGGAAAAGTCGTGCAGAACGGCTTCCAGTAATCTACATACCTCGTTCTCGTCAAGATCCAGCACCCGGTTGATGATGTTACGGATACGCTCTTCAGTGGGCGGGATATAGGGACGAGTAATAACGCGGCTGATATTCGCATTTAACACGATAGGCTTGCGCCGCGCCTTTGGTACCGGGGGGATAGAACTGGTTTCTGCCATGGGTATGTCCAAATGAGTTGCAGACTATTAATTCTGCTTTACAACAATGACTAAATTTCGCATAAGAAATATCATTTTTCCTCCCACTAGTTCACATTCGAGCGTGCGTGTTTCCAGTCCGACACCAGGGCTGTATTATTCTATTTTAGTTCATTCAGTGTATCGTGTTACTGTGGGATTAAGTTTGACTCCAGATCCATAATCACGATGACCAGCAATAGCAGGTAGGTGGATAATACATGAAAATTGCGATGTTGAGTCCCTTATCCTGGCGTACACCACCGCGACATTATGGACCATGGGAAAACGTGGTCAGTCTGCTCACCGAACAGCTGGTATCGATGGGCATCGAGGTGACGTTGTTTGCCAGCGGAGATTCACTCACCTCAGGCAAACTTGCCTGGGTTTGCGAACGACCCTACTCGGATGATCCCGGTATCGACCCCAAGGTATGGGAGTGCCTGCATATTGCTGAGTTGTTCGGACGTGCCGATGAATTCGATCTGATTCACAATCATTACGATTTTCTACCGCTCAGTTACAGTGGCTTCACAAGTACACCAGTCGTTACCACGATTCATGGATTTTCTTCACCCTCTATATTGCCTGTTTATAAACAGTACAACGACAGCACCTGTTATGTGGCGATTAGTGAGGCCGACAAATCCATGGAACTCGATTACATTGCCACAATCCACCATGGGATAGAGCTCAATCAATTCGAATATCAATCGGAATCAGGAGACTACCTCCTGTTTTTCGGGCGTATCCACCCCGATAAGGGGGTTCATGATGCGATTGAGGTCGCGAGTAAAACCGGTAAACGTCTCGTCATCGCTGGAATCGTGCAGGACGAGGCTTATTTCAGGGAACAGATTGAACCCTGCATTGATGGATCAAAAGTGGAATACATAGGCTCTGTCGGGCCGGAAAAGAGGCAGGAAGTTATGGGTGCTGCACTGGCCCTGTTGCACCTGATTCATTTTGATGAGCCTTTTGGCCTGAGCGTGGTCGAATCCCTGGCCTGCGGTACGCCGGTCATCGCATATAATCGGGGTTCAATGCCGGAACTCCTTCAACATAATGGCAACGGATTTATCGTGGATGATCTGGATGCAGCCGTACAGGCAGTGGGTAAAATTAACAGACTCGACCGACGCGTCTGCCGGGAAGATGTAGAGAAACGTTTCACCAGCCAGCGCATGGCGCAGGAGTACCTGGGCATCTACCAGAGGATTCTCGACGGGCGGGAAAACTACCGCCCCTGGGGGCACTATGACAATTTACTTGAAAGCAATGACCATAAGATCAAGGAGCTCGTTGTTAACCCGGGTGAGCGCTTAAGTCTGCAAAAGCACCAACGTCGAGCCGAACACTGGACAGTGGTTAGTGGCGCAGCACTGGTCACCGTGGGCGAAAAAGAAATTCCCCTCAAGCAAGGTCAGTCAGTGGATATTCCAAAAGGCGCAGTCCACCGAATCATGAATCCCGGCGAGGTCCCGCTGATTATAGTAGAAGTTCAGATGGGCGATTATTTCGGGGAAGACGACATTATTCGGCTGGAGGATGACTATGACCGTTGTAACTAAACCACCGCCAGTTATAAAGCGTTATGATTCCAATCCGATTCTGACAAAGGACGATATCCCTTATCCGGTAGAAACCGTACACAATGCCGGTATTACGCGGTATGACGGTCGCATTATCATGCTGTTTCGATCCCACCTGCGTAGCGGTCGTTCCATCATCGGTATTGCCGAAAGTGAGGACGGCTTCAAATTCACGGTTGGTCAGGCGCCTTTCATGGTTCCCTCGAGCGAAGGCAACTTTGCTGAATACGAAGCCTTTGGTGTGGAGGATCCCAGGATCTGCTACATCGATGGAGAATATTTGATCACTTACAGTGCCTATTCACGCCACGGTGTGCGCATCGGCCTCGCGAAGACCCGGGACTTCAGGTCCTTGGAGCGAGTCTCGCTGATTTCGGAGTCAGATATGCGAAATGTTGTTATCTTTCCCGTGCGCTTTAACGGTCGTTACGCGCGGCTCGATCGTCCGCATTCGGAAATCAGTCCCTGGTCAGTGTGGTTATCATGGTCTCCAGATTTAATACATTGGGGTGATTCCGAAGTGGTGATGAAACCTGTGCCCTATCATTGGGATGAGAGCAAGATCGGACCCGGTGCAACACCGATCCGCACCGACCGTGGCTGGCTTTGTATTTATCACGGCGTGTTCGAAACCATGGATGGAGCAGTGTATCGTCTCGGCGTGGCCTTACATGATCTAGGTAATCCCGCAAAAATTATCGGCATCGCCGACGAATGGGTACTGGCCCCGGAAGACCCCTGGGAGATCACGGGTTACGTACACAATGTTGTTTTTACCTGCGGTGCGGTAGAGGATGATGACGGGGATGTCAAAATTTACTGGGGTGGTGCAGATACGGTAATGTGTGCTGGCACGGCACGTGTCGATGATCTGGTCGATCTCTGCCTTGATAATAGCCGTCCGCCGTTTTAATAGTAGCAGCAGATACGCGGGTTGAGGGTTTTCCACCGAACGAGAAATAAACCCTACAGACAAGTTTACGCATATCGTAGGTTCCAAGTGGTAAATCGATACCTAGGCAACTCGCAAATCTGAGTTGATGTGGGATTTTAAGGTCATTCTTAACTTTAAAGCACCGATCTCCATGACACTCCGCCCCATCCCTATTAGTTAGCCTGCCAGTTAGGTGGCACTGATATCGAAAGGTTCACTTCCGGAAACCTTGCAGCGATCGCCGATTGCGTGCTCGCAACCGCAGATACAGTGTCGATGGAGATAGTCGATCAACGCCTTAAGATCGGCAATTTCGTAAATTGTTATATGGAAATAGGGCTTTTATAAATCCTATTCTTCTTAAAATACGCTTGTTGACTTTAGGGCTTTTGCATCATACTTTCCGTTGATATTCCCCAGCCACTCGGAGACCACATAATGGTCAGTAAAGGTAAAAAATCAAAAACCGGCGCGTCGAGCTTCAATAAAGTGAAAAGCAGTGTCAGCTCTACCGCGTCAACGATAACCGATGAGATCGACAAAGCGAGAGAAGTTGTTCTGCGGGAAATGCAGGAGAGCTTCGATGTTGTGTCCAAAAGGGCTAAAGCCGCAAGTAAAAAAGCGGCGGAAGCGACAGGCAGTGCTACAAAAGAAATCACGGAAACTGCCTCCGACGCCAGCGAATCGATAATGGAATCGATCGCCGAAACGCATTTGGCCGAAACCTTTCATAAACTGATAGGTGAGGTGGAAGATACAGCAGAAGAAATGATGCAGGGTATTACCGCTAAATTTAATCAACTGCAGGAATTCGTAATGGAAGTAACAACCGCAGGTACGTCAGCAACTAAAAAGAAATCAGGTATCAAGAAAAAAGCGCCCACGAAGAAAAAAACGGCAGTGAAAAAGAAGGCGGCAGTGAAAAAGAAGGTTGCAGTGAAAAAGAAGGCGGCAGTGAAAAAGAAGGCGGCAGTGAAAAAGAAGGTTGCAGTAAAAAAGAAGGCGGCAGTGAAAAAGAAGGCCCCGGCAAAGAAAAAGACTGCTCTTAAAAAAGCGGTTAAAAAAGCGGCGACCAAGAAAAAATAGTCCTTCCGGAAAGGGATTACGAATGATGTAAAGGGGACGGTATCTTTTAACCGGCTATAAAAATCCTTGACTGAGTGTCGGAACCTGGCCGTTCTCGGAAGCCTGGACAGTGAATGCAAGCGTCTGTTATTGAGAGAGCGCCAGCGCCGAGAAGTTATGATGACTGATTGCGCTTGCTATGTTCCACCCTTCATTCCCGGTACTTCACCTTCAAATCCCTCTGCGATTCTTTGGCGCGCACTTCCGAGCAAAGATTCGTACTCTTGATCGAAAAATGCAGGCGAAGTCCTATCGATCTGTCCAGCGATCTTCATCAGGGCGATGTATTCAGCAGAATGGATGAACTCAAGTTTATCTGATTCGTCGAATCTGTGAAAAAAATCGAATAAGACCACTGCCTCATCTTCAGTGATGTTCAAAGTATAATCGTTCATAATTCTTCACCTGTGAAAATAACATTAACACTATACGGTTTTTGTCCTGATAACATATCATCACGATATAGGTGGGAGGCTGCGATTGGCCGTAGATTGCCTCCCGCCACCGTTCATTGAGGGTCTCCTATATTGGAGAAACCAGCCGCTCGAACTCGGTGAAGCAGCGGCAATTTACGAACCAACTGAGACACTCACTTTCGTAGCGGCCTTCCATTGAAACTGGATTACACATTGAAAACTCCAGGAGGGCGACCGACAATGAGGTATGACACCGTGTATACCTAATGAAGCCACGTTATTGTTGTTACAGGAACGTGTAGGCAAGGTACATCTCCAGCAACGCCTCGGAATAGAACGTGACTCTGAACACAAGGTATTTGGCCAGGGGCGTAATCTGTTCCATATCGAGAACTGGTATTCCAGCCGTCCACTCATTCGTAACAGCCTACGGCTAATGTTGCTGCACGGGCGTGGGCGTCGCAATGCGCGTAAACTGGCAGTTCGTCATAACCACATAACGGTCCGCGGCCTGCCTGCCGCATTTAACGATTACACCATTTTGCAGATATCCGATCTGCACATAGACATGGCGCCCGATTTCCCGCGTGTCCTGATCGAGCGCTTACGCCAGGTGGAATATGACTTGTGTGTCTTAACCGGTGATTTCAGGGCGAAAACCTTTGGCCCCTATGATGCAACACTGGAAGCGATGCAGCAGGTGTGCGAACACCTGCAAGGTGACGTGTATGGGGTCCTGGGCAATCACGATACCATCTGTATGGTACCCGGTCTGGAGGCAATGGGGATGAACATGCTGCTGAACGAACAGGTGTCCCTGCAACGTGGTGGTGATACGATCTACCTGGCGGGTATCGATGATCCGCATTACTATCGCGCCGATAATCTGGAGAAAGCGGCGGATCCCATACCCAACGATGCGGTTTCGATCCTGCTGGCGCATTCACCCGAGATTTACCGGAATGCCTCGCATGCTGATTTCAATGTTCTGCTCTGTGGTCATACGCATGCGGGTCAGATTTGTTTGCCTGGTGGTATTCCGTTGATGTGCAATGCGCGCTGTCCGCGGGCATTTTGTAGAGGCGCGTGGAACTATCGGGGGATGATGGGATATACCTCGGCCGGATCCGGTGCTTCCATAGTCGATGTCAGGATCAACTGTCCACCGGAGATAACCCTGCACCATCTTCAATGCGCCTGACCTGATCCGTACAACCCGAACAAGACCAGGTCGATAAGGGTAAAGATTGCAGCCGCGACCAGTATTTCTGCTGTAGTTCCACCCACTATCGGTTGCATGAACCAGAGTGGTAGCAAGGATTCCGGTAATTGATCGATCAGTGGTACGGAATGGCTGGAGGCAATTCCAAGCCGCCGCTTTATAAAACTGGAACAGATATCTCCCAACATCGCCAAGCAGGCGAATCCTGCGCCAGTAACTGGCGAAAATCCGAACAAGGGCGCAAGCAACGCAGTTGCCAGCACAGAGGTAAGCACACCACGGATTGTCTTGGATGGGCCCAGCACGGGACGCTGGTCAGGTAACCTGAGACCGACATCGAGTGGAGCGTTCCAGCGATGTCCCATCAGCAGGCTGATGACCACCGGCGCCACGTTGGCAATGACGACTAACAATACCAGAATGACAACCTGTGAGGCGTTCATGTTGTCCTGACGTATTCAGTGGACAAGGAATTTAAAGACTACTAGGTATCTTGGCAGGATGCGACACAGAATCCTTAAACTGCCACGCGGCTTATGCATTATTGGTGGGTGAGTAAAAAAGCAACTAGTTAGTTCGTGGGTCTGCTCCTTATAATCGGGCGTCACTGTCAAACCCCCGTATTACGGTTGCTATTCCAGGTTGTCTTCCGCGTGGGTTGGGGGTCTGCTGTTGGCCGTTCTGAGAAGCTCAATTGGCGCGAATGAGCGTCTCCTTTGGAAGGTGACCTCAACCGATCGATGCAACATCACCCAGCGAAATATGATCTTTATCACTGCAAAGAAAAGTGCCGGTCAGACGTGGTGACTGAACTCACCGCGCTCGGCCGGTGCCATCAACTCGTGAAACTGCACACCACTCATCTGCACCAGACTCTGGTGATCACCCGCTTCAAAGAAGATTTCATCCTGTTTGCCAAGGCTGGATTTCGGGTCCCATATTGTTTTTATCCCGTAGGCCATACCGATGGGCGGCACCGCTCCCAGTTCACAGTCACTAAAGATCTCCTCCAGGGTGGCTTCACCCACCATCGCCACCTCCTGCCCCAGCAACTTGCACAGGGATTCAAGTTCAATGTGATAGTCGGCAGGCAAAACCACCAAAAGGTAGCCGTCGTCATCCTTTACCAGCACCCCCTTGGCCAAGGCATCACCGTGAACATGGGCCTTTGCGGCAGTCTCCATGCTGTATTCACTGTGCGGATGAGCCACCACTTGGTACTCAACCTCCCGCTGTTGAAGATAGTTTTCCAATTTCGATGCTATTGTCATGATTACCTCTTTGAGATTTTTATTACCCCAAGTATTTTTATTTACGCACTTTTACCAGAATTTGTAAACTCGACAGGATGTGCGAGTTTTATATGGGTGATCTACCCAAAGCTTATATGGAGTGGTCTACCCAAAGCACATCTCGCAAGCTATCGAAGAGAAATGGATGTTTGATCATGGCTGAAGATCGCCACTGGTAAGATATTTCCATTGTCAGCTTTGGAGAAACCCGACGCTCAGACTCGATGAGTCAGCGTCAAACACCCGACCCGAAACCGACATTCAGTCAAATCACTGTAAAGGTCAAGGGTCGGCACTAACCGATCATTGAATCTGCGAAAGTAGCGGCAGGTTATCGGCTACCTGGTGGCTGAAAATCAACTGAATTGGTTGGCGAAAGGAGTAATAATTGAGTGTTTAGATGTTTTATTGACGCAAATCAACTAAAAAAATACTAAGCAATATATAAAGTAAAAATAGACATAATTTCTAGACACCATGCCTATCTACGAATATAAATGTAACAGTTGCGGTCATGATTTTGACATTGTCGAATCGTTCCAAGAGCATGACAAACACAAAGAAAAGTGTCCTAAATGTAAAAGTGCAGATATTGAGCGTGTACTAGGTACAGTTAGTGTACAAACGTCTAAAAAGTCTTGAGTCTTAAGAAATACTTTATAAAGTATAAGAAGAATAATCGATCCTTTTCCTAAAACCCAATGGTATTGGACAGCAGTACACGCGGGTATCGATCCCGCTGTACCCATACCCTTGCTCAGCTTCTCGCGTAGCGAGCACTTTGTCCGACTGTATGCGCTTATTAGGCGACATTTGATGGAACACCCAATTCGTCTAGCGTGGCCCGGACCTTGTCCTGAATCAAATCTCGAACGACTCGAAACTCGTCGGGCGGAAGATGTTTCGGGTCGGGAATAGACCAATCTACTCGTTGTTTGGCCCGAACCATGGGGCAAGCATCCCCACAGCCCATAGTTGCCACGAAGTCGAATGCTACATTCGGGAGTTCGTCCAATGAATTTGATCCATGGACTGACAAGTCGTATCCCAATTCGTGCATGGCCTCCACCGCCTTCGGATTGACCTTTCCCGATGGATGCGATCCGGCGCTGTATGCTTCGACTGACTTCCCACCTAGTATGTGAGCGAATGCCTCAGCCATCTGGCTCCGGTTGGCGTTCTCGACGCACACGAACAGCACTCGCTTCACGACACTCATTCGGGCATCTCCAGAGCGCTCGAA
>Ga0255039_10000517_pt1 | contig 12535 bp, 12 predicted proteins | sample BC1_12_1_MG_FD_181713 | JGI IMG/M metagenome (GOLD analysis project Ga0255039, IMG submission 181713) | Seawater microbial communities from Strait of Georgia, British Columbia, Canada - BC1_12_1 | ecosystem: Environmental > Aquatic > Marine > Strait | place: Canada: British Columbia | collected... | reverse complement strand
TCTTCTTGAATAATATGTTTAGTACAAGTTTCATTGAGTTTATGTATTAAATCAAATATTTCTTGATGATCTTTATCTATAATATAATTATTTACAATTGGTATTTTATTCATTATATAAAAAAAAAGAAAATAAAAAAAATTTTTTTACACATTATTTTTACACATTATTTTTACACATTATTTTTACACATTATTTTTACACATTGTAATTGCTTTATCTATGGACGACGCTTCCTATCATTAGACTTTGAAACTGGTGATCCCACATTGAATTCAAGGTTCTCAAACTTTTTAACTAGGTCATCTGCAACGCCTGGTGGCCAGGTTTTTGTCCACCCAGAAACACCTGCTGAAGAACCAATCACATCTCCAATTTTTACTGTTCCCTCTTCCATATTATGAAAATCTCCATAAGCCTTCATGGCTTCTAATGCTTGATTCTCATTATTCTTGATCATCTTTATCTTGTTAATATTAAAAGTCCTCACAAGTTTGTAACCAGATGGATGGTAATAACTCACCTTAACAATATTACCTTCAAGGTTTCCTACGAAACAACCATTCCTCCAACCTTTAGAAGAACCACCTTCATAATAGATATCAATCTGATTTTCACAATTAGCAATCTTTGCCTTAATATCCTGTTTACCGTAGATAACCTCAACATAGTTATCCATGTCACGAGTGTCTTCTTTCTTGATTTTCTTGGCACTAAATCCACCAAAAGCACCCACTTCGGGAGAAATTGTAGCGACATTTTTACCAATTGCTTTAGCATTAAATCCTCCAAAAGAACCCACCTCGGGTGAAATTGTAGCAGCTTTTACACGAGTTGCTTCAGCATATCCCTTGGCATACCCTTCAGAATACCCTTCATCATACGAACGCTTACCACCAACAACATCCACTTTAGGAGTTAGTGAATTTACTTTCTCCCTTAGTCCATCAAGCGAACTTTGGAGCTTGGTGAACATTTGTGTAATCTGTGTAGAGGTCATCTTTAATATATGGTTTATCAATATATAATTGTTGTAATTATTATACAACTTTTCAAATTTTTTAAAGAGGAACATAGTTTAATTCTATAGTTTAATTCTATAGTTTTATTTATAGAGGTTTATTAAATGGATAATCTAGTATATATGGCAAAACCAATTTATGGAGGATGGGTAACATATACAGCTCACTTATCATTAACAAATAATATACCAATATATAAGATAGGGCAGAGGACCGAAAAAAGTAAACGCAAGTATGGATATGGAACTAATTATCAATTATTAAAAATAGAAGATATCTGTAAAAAAGAAAATATAATTATAACAGCATTAGATAAACATTTTTATGAATATTTACATTTATTTCCAAAAAGAACAAAACTAGTTATTCATGATCCAACTGAATTAAAAACTACTAAAAAAAGCCCAAACCCTCTAATTGTGGATAACTTGTTACTAAATTTTGATATTATAACTATCCGTGAAACTGTGAAAAAATATATAAAAGATAATTTTAATATAGATAGTAAATATTGTCCACACCCCTTTTATCATTATGAAAAAAGTAATTATGAATCAATGAATAATTTTGCTGTATCTATATCTAGAATAGATTATGATAAAAACACAGATTTAATACTTAAATGTAATAAATTACTGGATGAAGATAAAAAGATAATAATATTTGGAGCAGAAAATAGAATGTATGTCCACCATAAGTTAAAAGAATTAGATTTTCATAAATATTGGAAGGGTAAATATCCAAAAACATTACCATTATTATATGAAGGCAAAGATATCTTATCTAATTGCGAGTTTATGGTAGATTTATCAACTATAAAAGATGACGGTGGCGGAACGCAATATACATTTTTAGAAGCAATATATAACGATTGCATACTAATATTAAACGACGATTGGATCAATAAGGGATCAACATTTGTAAATAATATTAATTGTTTATCTGTTAAAAATGAGAATGATTTAAAAGACATTCTAAATGGTGAAAGGAAATATGACAAAGAAATTATATTGAAAAAAGCAAGAGATATATTAAAAAATCATGTATAAGATTAATATATATAATTATAATAATATATTATATATATAATGCCCAATAAAAATATATACTGTAAAGTCATTAAACACAGTAATAAAAAAATTTCCTTATGGTCTACCGATGAAAAAGATAATACATTATTACCCGATATTATTAAAAGTAATAAATTTAATTCATCAAAAGAAGTTTTAAAGGTAGAATGGCCTAAAATAACGAAAACATATGTAACTATTCCTTTAACTATTGATAAAAAAGAATCGTGGATATTTTATTGGGCAAGCGATAATATTAATGAACCTAATAAAATTATGAATGGTGATAATTATGGTTTAACTAGAACAAATGCTGACGGAGAATGTAAATTCCAATTAAATTGTCCTAATAATTATAAGAATAAAAAAGTTACATTTCCAAGATATGTTAATTATACATATTTAACTAAAGAAAAAATATGGAATCCTAATATAAATATACTCACCATATTGTGTTACATTAAATATAAAAAATTTACAAAGGTTGTAGAAGATAAAGATACAATTATATTATACTCCAATGATAATAAAGACGATAAGAAACTCATACATAATAGTTATTCAATTAGTAATAAAAGTTTATCTGAGATAGACAATAAAGAAGATTTCATGCATAATTATATTGAAAAACATATGAAATATTATGATAAAATTAAAGAAAATAATAAAAATATTAATATAGTTGTTTATGGCGATAATAAAAAAGATGAATCTGTTGATATACTCGTTAATACATTACTAGATATGAAATATTCAAATACTATTAAATATTTGGGTGGATTGGAAGAATGGGATGAAACGTTAAAAATTAAAGAAGATAGAGAAAATAATATAGACATGTTAGACGATGAAACAATGATGATTGATTATGAAGGAATACAATACAAAATGTTTATTGATACTTCTGAAATAATTAACGAAGATTACGAAATTATAGGAAAACTCGATAAAGTCAAAAATAAAATAGTTTGGCAGGGGGAATATGAAAAGTTACACATAGATAACCCAAAAAGAATAGAAGGTAAAGCAGAAAATTTAGAAAATTACAAGATTAAATTAAAAGTAATAAAAGGTGATGATGATGGGGAATTTATAAATGAAAACGAAGAAAAGGAAAAAGACTATATATCATCTGATGAAGAAGAATATAATGATGAAGAAGAAGAAGAAGATGAAGAAGATGATGATGAAGAAGAAGAAGAAGAAGTCGTCATTGCTAAGGAAGTCGTTGAAGAAGTTAAACCCATTAAGCAAGAAAGCGTAGAAATATATGAAAAAAAAGAAAAAAAACCACTATTAAGTGAATTAGTTTTAAAAAATAAAAAATCAAAGGAAAAGAAAAGAACAGAAAAGAAAAAAAGAGATAAAAAGACATATAAAGGGTTTTCATTTTTTTAATTTGAATTATATTAAATTATTAAAATAATTGTAATTAAATAATGAAAGTAAAATGTTATCTTTGCAAAAAAAAAGTTAAATTACATGAACAAATTCTATGTAAATGTAATCATATATTTTGTCCCCACCATAGATTATGTCATTCACACAATTGTACAGTTGGTATAAATAAAGTTGAAAGTATAAAGAAAAACAATCAAAAAATAGAATCCAATAAGTTAGAAAAAATTTAATATATATATTAAATTATTATTTAGTTTATATTACTTCATTTAATTAAGCTTTATAAATATTATCTATTTTTTTTAATGCATTAAAAACTCTTTTATCAGAAATATCACAATCCTTAACCAAAAATGTTATTAAACTATTTCTATCTATGGTTGAATTATGAAATGGTAAAATCTTAGGGTCTAATTTATCAACATACATTGTAAATAAATATTTGGCAGCATTAAATCTATCTATATAATTTTCAGGTATGATATAAGTATGTTTTGATTTAATGAAATCTTCTACTGTTTCAAAATTATTAATAATAGATAATGCTTTTACTTGACCTATTCTTGGAATATTAGAACAATAATCACAACCACATAATATACATAGCTCAATAAATTTATCTTGTGTTAGGTTTAGATCATTTCTAATTTTCACAAGATCAATAATACTAATTACATCTTTTCTCTTAATTGATTTATCTAAACAATTCCTAATAAGTTTAGGACAACCAAATGCCATTGTATCCATATCTTCAGTAATAACATAATCAACATATCCAATCCTACACAATTCACTTGCAATTGCTTCTCCCTCGCCATCAATATGTAAATATGATACACCCATTAAATTTAGCAATTTCTTAATATCATCGATGTGTTCTTTAGTTAATCGGATGCTTTTCTTTTGAAATTTATTTTTATCTTCATCTGTTATTGCTTTTTCCATATTTTCTTTAGCATCTTTTGCTTTCTTTTGTCTTTCTTTAATTATTAATCCTTTTTCATCGGGTGGTTTACCATCAAAGATATAAATTGGTTCAATACCGAGAGATAAATAGTTAATAGTTTTATAAAATATTCCCATAATATGACCTGTTGTTTTACTATCATTCTCCATTTGTTTACCATTATTCCTTACATTTAGTAAACACTGATATATAATTAAACTAGCATCAATAGCGACTTTATTACCAGACAAATGATGTAATTGCCCTGTTGTAATTGCATCCGGTGATTTACCTTTAATTAACTTAGTTAATGATTTAATTCCCATTTTGATATGGTTGTATATTATATAATTTATTTGTTTTTATATATCTTTTCAAATTAATTGTTGTTTAGCAACTTCAACTATGCTAATACCAGATGTTAATAATTCTGGTTGAGGTGTAGTATATATCCATCTATAATTAGTATAAACATCTAATTCTCTATATGGAAAAGATATGAATAATAATTGTTCAGGATTATTAAATTGTATTGGAACTTTCCCTAAAAATTCATCTACATGTATTCTTCTATCATTCATATTAAATGAACCATCTGTAGAACAGGTATAATGAATGTGAGTTGGTTTACTATATTTAATCGCCTCTCCCAATGGTTCTGCGTCATTATTTACATGATTATACATATATTCATATTGATCTGAAAATATAAAAGCATTCATTAAACTTTTATATGATATCATTACATCTGAACCTCTTCTTCCACCAATTATACTATTATTTACGGCATCATATGTAGGACTACAGCTGTCAATATTGGGTGAAGTTCCGAATGTAACAACATCATTATTTCTAACATTAGATATTAATTGATTATAATCTTTATTTAATGTAACTGTATAAGGTGAAACCCATAATCCACCATATTTTTCTAAAATATGCGCCCCAAGTAAATCTATAACTTTCTTTTGGGGATAACCACTATGTTTCATTCTAATCGGAAAATCTGGAATATAATCATATATATTATTTCTATTTAATATAATAATATCAACATCATATTCCATAAAATTCTTAATAAGAGTATCTATACATAATTTCTCAAATGGTATTGTATAGTTATATTTTAATAAAGGATATCTCCAATTCATTTTAAAGTCAAAATTTTCATCATTACAATATAACCATATATTTAATTTATCATTATTTACTCTATCAGTTACACCCGCTTCTCTATCATCTAATATGGGTTCCTCTTTATAAACAATCGTATTACCATTTATATTTCTTAAATATAAAATACTTATAATTGTTATTGCTAATATTATAATAATTAATTTACTCATATATATATATATTATAATATTATTATTTGTTTATAATTATATAATAATAATATATAATTATAATATAAATGTCATATGAAATCATTGTCAATAAAATATTAGACAATATGGTTTCTGAATTTAAAAAAGAAGAAAATCAAAAAAAAATTAATATAATTTTAGAACCATTAATACATAATACAGTTTATCAGATATATCCATATATATTAATATTTATACTTTCAATGATAACTTTATTCGTTTTAGTTTTTACAATATTGTTACTAAATATTAAAAATTATTATAAATAATTTATCCTTTTAAAGCTTCCGGTGGGTCAGGCATGGCGGAAGAATGTAGTTGAACAATGCAATCACCTCTATAAATAAATGTCATTCTGGCAACAATCGGATCTTGATTATCCCATTTCCATGTTATAATAGCAGTATTTGTATAAACACCGTCGCCGATATTCTGAATATTATAATTAGAACTAATTACTTCAATATTAGGTAATTTTGCAAAAAAATAGAAATAATCTAATATTTCATCACCCTTACGTCTTTTGGTTGATACTGTCCCCAATAGAATTGCATCTTCGCAAAATAATTTATATACACCATTCGGATCATTCTCAACGGTGACTTGTTTTATCCATTTATCAGTTAAATTACTAATTCGGTCGATATCCGCATTCATTGTAAATAATCTATATAAAGAATATAATACAATTAATACTACAACACAAGTGGCTATTTGTTTTTTGTTTTTGGATACATAATTAACTATATTATTAAAATATTTCATTATACTATATTAAATAAAAAAATTTTTACTTATTAAATTATATATATTAATAAATGTATCTATTATAAATTAAGTTTCCTAAGAAATAGAAATAAATGGTCCAAAAAACACACTTATGGAATATTTTAGTGGATTCTGGAATAATATCAGGACTTTCTGAATGAGAACGATAACGAGACATTTTTTTTTATTTTATTTAAATATATTAAAAATCAAATTTATTAATATAATCTTTCAAATTGCTTTGTCATCGCATATGGTAAAGAATTACGTTTTTTATGTGTTCTTTTACTTCTTTTTTTGTCACCTCTGACATAATCATCATAATCCATTTCACCTAGAGCATGCATAGTATCATCGTCTATAATTGGGAACATGTCATTCCAAGTATCAATGGCTGCTTGTGCTTGCTCATATCTATCTCTATTTCCCCAAACTTGTCTAAAGGTTAAAGCAGAAGAACGACTATCGGAGCGATTATAAACGCGTTTTTCGGAACCTGTTTTACCAAATACTTGACCAATTGTGTATCTTTGAAGAACACCACCTTTAGACTTTGAATAACAAACTTCATCTTTAAAATCCATATTGGATATTTGATCTAACCATATTTCAATTATACCATTGGTAAGACTTTCAAAAGTAGATATATCTCCTTCATGTCTGGGGAAAAAACTATCATGTTCATCTAATAATTTTCCTATATTTACATACACTTTTCCATTTTTTTGACGGGCTGGGTTTGTTATATAAGTGCTATAACCCATTAAACCATTTTGCATTACATCTAATATTAATTCTTCTTCCGAACCCTCGTCGGTCTCAATCTGCTCCAATGATCTTATTTCATGCCAATGATATCCGGGGGTTGTTTCTTCGCCACCCATACAACCGGCGGCAGTAGTTCCATATTTTATACAATTAAGTAATATTTCATCCTGTTCCTCTGTAGTATCTTGTAAATCAAGGGCTTCTAAAAATCTATATGCTGTATCCATTGCTTTTTTAGAATGATATGGTCCTGCTTGGGCGGCTGTCATACTTCGTTTCCAAGTTTTATTTTGATGTCGTTTATATGCCCCTTGTCGTTGGTCTTTAAATTGTTGATCCATATCGCCAACTAGTCCATCCCAAGCACCCTGTTCATCATAATCCATACCAGTTTGTTCCATCAATGTCCCGTGTCCTTGACTATTCCAAAATGCTCCATCCATTATATATAATATAATATATTATATTATATATTATATTATATGGAAAAGAAATATAAATATATAATAATATTATTTATATTGATAATATTATTTAGTTTTACAAAGACACAGACCGGGCAAAAAATATTTTTTGAACTAATAAATCAAGAAAAAAAACTTAAAAATGAGGGCATTCCTGGGATTATAATATATATTATAATAGGAATAATACTAAATGTAGTTTTTTTTATGTATGCTTTCATTAACTATTCTTCGGGATTTATATTCGGGTTTAAAAAAGGTTTTATTATTTCATATGTAATTGTAATTATATCAGCAATAATTGGATTTTTTATATCAAGAAATATATTTCAAAATAAAATAGAAAAAAAAATTAAAAACTATGAATTATTAAATAATATACAAAAAAATCAAGATTCATATAATAGTATAGATTGGATAATATATAATATTATATCCAGAGTTGCCCCTCTTCCATTTACTATTAATAATTATTTCTGGGGTAGCACAAAAATTACATTGATAAATTATATAATTGGAACTATGATTGGTGTATTACCTTGGTTACTATTTGAAGTATATATAGGTAGTAAAATTAAAGATATCCATAAATTATTTGTTTAATTATTTCAACGAATAATAATAATGTTATTTAATAATGTTATTAACTTGTTTTATTATATTTATTTTTATTTCTTTATCATAAATAATATTAGATAGTTTAATATAATAATTTAATATTTTTTTATTACATTCATACTTTTTATAAATATATCTTATTTTTTCTTCGCTATGTTTATCTTTTATTTTATGTATTAACCTAATTATTAGATCATAATAATTATATTGATAATTGCAATGTATATATAGTATATTATGGTGTGTGTATATTAAAGATTTACTAATATATGTATTATATTTAATATTTTCATGTAAAATATTATTCTTCTTTAAAAGAGTGTATGGTTTTATAATAGATAATAAAACTGATATATTAGTAACATTAAATATAAGGTTCTTATTTGAATAAAACTCGTGATTATCATATAAACACAATGATTTATATATATTTGCGATAATATTTACATTATCTTCGCTATAATTATTATAAATATTATCTAATATATTTAGACCTATTATATTATATTCTAAACTATATTTAATAAACATATCATTTAAGGATATATCTGTTTTTAAATCTTCTGTTAACATTAAAATATCTATATTATTGCTATCCATATAATTTACTTCATTATTTATATATAAATGTTTATTAGAAATAATATGTAAAATATTATTTCTATTATTTTTTATTATATCTTTTTTACATTTTAATGTGATTTTCCTCTTAAAAATTTTATCTAATATATTTTTCATTTCTTTATCTGTATATTTAATATCTATACATATACATTTAGACCTAATTGTATTTATGTTTTTATTAATATAATTATCAGAAGTAATAATTATTGGATTATGGGTATATTTATCTAATGTATCAATTATAAATTTTAACTCTTTAATTATATTTTTATCTGACGGCAATATATTATCAAATACAATGCTCTTATAATATTTTTTTTTGAACATCATAGATATGTCTTTTTTATTTAAACAATCATTTATATACTCATTAGTATTAACAGTTAATAAATTATTATTAACATTAATGGATGTATAGTCTTTTAATATTATATCCACCAATGTAGATTTACCACAACCTATATATCCACTAATAAATAATGGTGGTTTTTTATCATCATTATTAAAAGAATTGATCCAATTATATATTTTCTGTATATCTATGTCAGATAAAAAGAAGTCATGTATAGTTAAATCCATATATATATATTATAAAACAAGTTTAAATATTAGTCATATCATAAGTAAAATTATTTTTATTTAGATATTCGGGGTGTGGCATAGGTTCAAATTTCTTTTCTAAATCAACCATATATCCAACATATCCGGCTACTTCTGAATTCATATCATTTGTAATTTTATTTGCTAATATATTATTTAACCTTTTAACTTCTTCAACAGGTTCTGGGGTAACCATGTTGCCATATTGCAATAATATTGACCTCATTATAATAAATAATTGTTCTTCAGATTGAATAGATATTATAGCTTCATTATTACTCTGGAATACTCTATATCTAATTAATTGTTGGAGAGCACCTATATTTACTCTGGAAAAAAATATCCTATTTACATCACTATCTTCTAATATACCTTTAATTGAGTCTTGTTTTCCCGTATTAAATATTACAGTATCTTCTAATAACTCTTCTTCGCTCATATCTCTAGTTATATCTCTAACCAACCCTGTATTAATTTCAGAAGTTAATTTACCCATTGCATCATATTGTCCAAACCTTTGTAAATCAGGGTTATCACCAGTTGTAAATTCAAGTCTTTCTGCTGCCCAAGGCCAACTAACTTCATCAGATGTTGGTGGTATTAATCTTAAATTAGAGTTTCTTTGTGCCATTAATATATTAATATATTATATTAAAAAAGTAGTTTAATTAAACTTGTTACTATATTTTATTACTATATTAATTTATTTTATTATATTCTTTTTCAAGAGTATCTAATTCACTTAACCATATATCTTCAATACTACAATTATATAATATATCGTATTTCTGCTGAATATTATTAATACTTTCTTGTAGTTCTTTAATTTTATCTTCTGTTAAATGATATAGTGGTATATTAACTAAATAATTATAACCAATTGCATTATTTGTATCATTATACTCATCTGATAATTCTTTATTTATTACCATCGCATATTTCATATCCACTAATGTTTTAATAATATTATTCTTTTTATTCCTATAGATAACGATAATATCATTTATTACATCATTTATAAATCTCATTTTAAGACTATTAATATCTAAATCTTTCTTTAATACTTTTAATTGATTCTCTTTTCTTTTAATATATAACTTATACCTTACATCATAATAGTTATCAATTATTTCTTCAATATAATTATATTTACAAATAGTATTATCTTCATTATATAGATGAATATTCGTTAGACTTGTATATTTAGTTGTTGATAATTTAAATAGTTCTTCAATTGAATCAATATTCTTCTCAACTTTACATGTTATACCTGTTAATACAGATGGTGAAACTTTAATCTTGAAATTGACTGTTGTATCGGTTGAATGATTATCATAATCATAGATATAAAACTTCTGGTTTTTAGTTTTATCATATAGAATACTATCTAAAAATTCAATATAATTTTGAGTCCATGTTCCAATTGGTAGCTCTGTAATTTCTAATATATCTTTAGCAATAATATTGTATATACCCTTTGTAATATACATATTTTTCTTAACTTTTTCAATGGTTCCTTTAAAACCTCTATACCACGGTTTGATTTCTTTATAAGGTCGTCCTTTTATCTTATTAATAACATTATGAATAATATCATTTGGATTAAACTGTGGTATCGAAGTACTAAATCCAGTTCCAATGCCTCTCATACCATTTACTAAAACCATCGGTATAATTGGCGAATAATATTTAGGTTCAACAATCATCCCATCATCAACATTATAATCTAATATATCAAAATCTTCAATTGGATAAATATAATCTATAAGTTTATTTAACTCTGTGAAAATATACCTTGGACTTGCTGCATCATTGCCACCCATTAATCTGGTTCCAAACTGTCCATTCGGTTCTAAAATATTAATATTATTAGACCCAACAAATTTCTGAGCCAAACCAACTATTGTAGACTGGAGGGAAGCCTCACCGTGGTGGTAAGCAGAATGTTCGCTAACATATCCTGCTAATTGTGCTACTTTAATTTCTTTGTATAACTTTCTCTTAAAAGCACAGAATAGGATTTTTCGTTGAGAAGGTTTGAGACCATCACAAATAGAACCAATTGATCTAAGAGTATCGCTATTTGAGAAATGAATTAATTCATTATCAATAAATTTATCTATTGTAATTGTATCGCATTTACCATCAATAATATTATTTTCATCATATTTATATAACCAGGCTTTTCTATCATCAGATAATTCCTTTTTAAATGCTAGATTCATCTTATTATTACTAGTTTCAGTCCATTTATAATTATTAATATTAATATCCTGGAAATATTCTCTTGCTTCTAAAGCTGTGCTTGTCCCTAATCCCTTATAATATTTAGTATTCCAAGTTTTATAATTACTTGTCTTGTCTATCCATTTTTTGTAATCGGTTAAGTTATAAAATGATATAGATTTTTTGCTTTTTGTAACTTTTACAATTGGTGTTAGCATTGATGTTATAAAATTATTATCTTTTAGTAAAGAAGGCCATAATGTATGAAATACATTCAGTAATAGACCCTTAATATGAGAACCATCGTGATCCTGATCAGCAAGAATCATAATTTTACCATACCTTAAGGATTTGGTATCTTTATATTCTTTGCCTAATTCTAACCCTAATATTTTCTTAATATTTGTTATTTCAGCATTATCTAAAATTTGCTTTTGAGAAGCTTCTTTTACATTTAATACTTTACCCCTTAAAGGGAATACACCATAAGTATTTCTACCAATTACAGATAACCCACTAATTGCCATTGTTTTAGCTGAATCACCCTCCGTTAAGATTAGTGTACACTCTTCTGATTTTTTTGTTCCTGCATAATTAGCATCATCTAATTTAGGTATATTCTTAAGTTTATTTACTTTTGCTCCATCTGTTTTCTTTGCTT
>Ga0255039_10000516_pt1 | contig 12577 bp, 12 predicted proteins | sample BC1_12_1_MG_FD_181713 | JGI IMG/M metagenome (GOLD analysis project Ga0255039, IMG submission 181713) | Seawater microbial communities from Strait of Georgia, British Columbia, Canada - BC1_12_1 | ecosystem: Environmental > Aquatic > Marine > Strait | place: Canada: British Columbia | collected... | reverse complement strand
TGGAATTTGATATTTTGTAATTCTCCATCACTCAAGCATACGCCCGCATGAGGAAAAGACCGTTAAGGCTCTACAGGGCTCGGAACCTTAACTACCAGGGAGTTGCCTCGTATGGAAGTCCTCCGTACAAACGATGAGATGACCAAGTGGCGAGAAGAACGCTACCGAAAAGGCCAGATTGTCGGCTTCGTGCCCACCATGGGTTACTTGCACCGGGGACATCTGGCCCTCATGGAGGAGGCCTTACGGCGGGCTGATGAGGTGGTGGTGAGCATATTTGTTAACCCAACCCAGTTTAGCCCGGGCGAGGATCTTGACCAGTATCCCCGGGATTTAGAACAGGATCTTAAGCTCTGCCGTGATCTTGGGGTACAGGCAATCTTTGCTCCGGAAGTTGAAGAGATGTACCCGTCTGGATTCCAGACGCGGGTGCAGGTGGAACATATCACCCAGAATCTCTGCGGCTTGCATCGGACAGGCCATTTTTCAGGCGTGGCACTGGTTGTCACCAAGCTGTTTGGCGCGATTCGTCCCCATTTGGCCGTTTTCGGAGAGAAGGACTTCCAACAGCTGGTTGTGATCAAGAGACTTAGCAAAGATTTGAATCTTGGGGTGGAGATTGTCGCCCACCCCACTGTGCGTGAACCGGACGGTCTGGCCATGAGCAGCCGTAACAAATACCTCTCAGAAGAAGAGCGCAACTCGGCTCTTTCCCTATCACGCTCCCTTCTGGCTGCTCGCAACATGGTCGCCGAAGGTGAACGAAGGGTGGATGTCTTGGTGGCCAGGGCCAAAGAGATGATTGAGGCCGAGCCGCACACTCGCATTCAGTACGTGCAGGTGGTGGACGAAGAGACAGTTACGGATATTGATGAGGTGACGCCCAAGGCGGTGATGGCCATGGCTGTCTTCGTTGGCCAGGCCAGATTGATCGATAATATGCGGTTGTGGACGGATTAAAGACAGCTAGCAGCTGGCAGGGAGCAGCGGGCAGAGCCAAACGACGCGGTGACGCGGCGATACTGATTGCGAAACTCACAATTCAAAAGCTGTTGAAGCTTCAAGTAATTTAATTGTTTAGGAATTTCCTTTTTGGCAGGCACAGAGGCCTGCCCTACCAGGAAAGGTGGAGCGGGCGTCTCTGCCCGCTTAACTTGACTTCCTGAAGACTTGAGCTTTTCCTATAACTCATTATCCATAATCTCCCTATGCGTAGGGTGGATTAAGGCCGTGGGCCGAATCCACCGGAGATGCGGTAGTGACCGCACGAAATGGCAAAAAGGAATAGTGTGCCTTCCTACTTAAAAGAAAGTGATCAAGGGGTGGTCCTCAAGGTGCAGGTGCAAACCCGGGCATCTCGGGACGAGGTGGTGGGCCCCCACGGCGACTCCCTCAAAGTACGCATAACCGCAGCTCCAGTGGCGGGGGCGGCGAACAAGCATTTGCTCAAATTTATCGCCAAAAGACTCAAGATTCCTCAGAGTCAATTGTCACTCAAATCGGGTGCCACATCTAAAACCAAGTCCATCTCCATCCAGGGTATATCAGGAGCTGAAGTGCTGGAGCGATTCCAAGGAAGATAGATTTAACCGCCAGGATGTTGTGCATTGATCTACCTCCGGCAAGGCTTCGACTGGCTTCACCAAGTTTTTCTCTCTTGTTCTACTCTTCTGGTTATGGTAATAGGTCCAGGAGCAGGAGAAACCAACCATGCGAGACAAAAAGGAAGCCGTCCAGATTAAATGCCCCAAATGTAAACGAACGCAAATAGTTTACATCCCAGAAGAAGATATTCCTGACTGTCCAGATTGCAGGGTCCAGATGAACATCGAAGAGCTTCTGGACGAGGGAAAGTCATATTAATCAAGTTGGCAAGAAAGGTGGGAGGAAAGATCCAACTACCCCTGTTTTTGAACCATCTGACAAAGGAGGCTTGAATGAAAAGAGTTATGATTGTGGTGGCCATTGTTGCGGCACTTTTCTTATGTTTTTCTCAGGTACAGGTGTTGGCGGCCGATATTGATCTGGCAAAGAAATCCACCCTGGAGACCATCCTCAAGCGGGGTGAACTCCGGGTGGGATTTGAATCGGGCTACATGCCCTTTGAGATGACGGACAAGAAAGGTAGATTCGTCGGGTTCGACATTGACATGGCCAAAGAGATGGCCAAGGCCATGGGCGTCAAGTTTGTGCCCGTTAACACCGCCTGGGACGGCATTATCCCCGCTCTGACCACCAAAAAGTTCGACATCATCATGAGCGGCATGACCATAACCCAGGAGCGCAACCTGAAAATCAACTTCGCCGACCCTTACATTATCGTGGGGCAGGCCATCCTGCTGGCCAAAAAACACCTGGGAATCGTGAATTCCTACAAGGATTTGAACAACAAAAAGTACACAGTAACCTCCAAGCTGGGAACCACCGGTGAGCAGGCAGTAAAGCGACTCATACCCAAGGCCAACTATAAGTCCTTTGAGACCGAACCCGAGGCCGCCCTCGAGGTGGTAAACGGCAAGGCCGATGCTTTTGTCTACGACCTGCCCTACTGCGTGGTGTTCAATGCGCAACAGGGGAAGGGCAAGCTGGTTTTTCTGGACAAGCCCTTTACTTTTGAGCCGCTGGCCTGGGCCATCAACAAGGGTGACCCGGATTTTATGAACTGGCTCAATAATTTCTTGAGGCAGGTAAAAAATGACGACCGTTACGACCGCATCTACAATAAGTGGATCAAAGGTACAGACTGGATTAAGGATGTCCAGGAGTAGGTCGGCAGTGGAGTGCAGGTGTAAGATACGATTCACTTTGAAAGACCGCTTTCCAGGGGGGCCGGCAGTCATTCTCTGACCGCCGACCCCCATTTTTGTGGAGCGCTGGCAGTATGGGGGAAAGCGTGTCTTGCTCGTAGGATTAACCTGGTTTATCAGATATGGGCAAAGAGGCAAGAGCCGGCGGATAATTTCCGAAGGGTAACGACAGTGACAAAGGGCAGCTTTTCTCTAACCGATTATCTCCGAACCCGGGGTTGGCGCCATATCTCCATTTTCCTCTTTTTTGTAATGATAGCGGCGGTTGTCGGCGGAATGTACTTCGCCACCCTGAAGGTAGACTATGTATGGCGCTGGTATCGGGTGCCCCAGTATTTCTATTACAAAGACACGATCGAGACCAAGGCGGAGATAGAAGGTGAGGTGGCCTCCCTGATCACCAAAGGGGACCAGGTGGAGGTGAAGGTCCGCGGTGCGGATGTGGAGGAAGTTTATCCCGTCCCTGCACATTCGCTAACGGTGACGGAAGGGGATTATGTATATCCCGGCGATGTTCTGGGGTCCTATCAGAAATGGAAAGTGGGCATTCTTATTGAGGGGCTGTGGGTCACCCTGAAAGTGAGTGTCCTCGCTGTGCTGCTGGGGATCCTTCTAGGCCTTTTCACCGGATTGGCCAGGATTTCCAAGAATCCCGCCCTGAGATGGTCAGCGATTACCTATATCGAACTGGTTCGAGGCTCACCCCTACTTGTGCAGATTTTTATCTGGTATTTTGTACTGGGCACCGTGATCAATAACTTGCTGGACCAAACTGGCTTGGGCCAACTGCCGCCTATCTGGTACGGTGTGGCAGCCCTGGCGGTTTTTGCCGGGGCTTATGTTGCTGAGATAGTCCGGGCCGGCATTCAGTCTATCCACTTTGGGCAGATGGAGGCCGCCCGCTCTCTGGGAATGACCTATCCCCAGTCTATGCGCTACATTATCCTGCCTCAGGCCTTTCGGCGCATTCTGCCGCCCCTAGCTGGACAGTTTATCAGTCTTATCAAGGATTCATCGCTGCTGGGGATCATTGCCATTCGTGAACTCACCAAGGCAACCAGGGAGGTAGTTACCACCACTTTGCAACCCTTCGAGCTCTGGTTCGTCGCCGCCTTACTCTACCTGGTGCTGACCTTTGCCTTGTCCATGTTTGTGCAATATTTGGAGAGGAGGACTGCGATCGGTGGTTAGAGCAGAAAGCGTTTACAAGACCTTCTACACCACCCACAAGATTGAGGCCCTGATTGATGTCTCCTGTGGGGTTGACAAGGGCGAGGTGGTGGTGATTATCGGTCCTTCGGGGTCAGGAAAAAGCACCATACTGCGCTGCCTGAACATGTTGGAGAAGGCTGACAAAGGCCGCATCTACATAGACGGCGTTGATATTCTGGACCCCAAGACCAACATTAGCAAGGTCAGGGAAGAAATGGGTATGGTGTTTCAGTCTTTCAACCTCTTTCGCCACAAGACGGCTCTGGGCAATCTAACCCTGGCCCAGACAGTGGTGCGCAAGCGCTCCAAAAAAGAGGCGGTAGAGAAAGCTATGGCCCTATTGGAAAAAGTGGGCATTCCTGACAAGGCCGACTCCTATCCGGACAACCTCTCCGGTGGGCAGCAGCAGCGGGTTGCCATTGCCAGGGCTCTGGCCATGGACCCCAAAGTGATGCTCTTTGACGAGCCAACCTCAGCTCTGGACCCCGAGATGATTGGCGAGGTACTGGATGTTATGAAGACCCTGGCCCTGGAGGGGATGACCATGGTAGTGGTGACTCACGAGATGGGCTTTGCCAGGGAAGTTGCGGATCGAGTCATCTTTATGGACGAGGGCCAGGTAGTTGAAGTGGGCACGCCGGAACACTTCTTCGAGAATCCCACCCATGACCGGACCAAGCTATTCCTAAGTCAAATCCTTTAGAACTTAGGCATAAGGCACAAGGCGTAAGGCTCAAGGCCTAGCCCGGATATTTCATGAATCACTTGCTGCGATCACGGATATGGCCGTCCTTCCAGGCGTCCTCGGGTGTTCCTTCGACAAGCTCAGGACAGGCTCCCCCTGCGACGTACCGCTCAGTTACGCCTCGGAGCCAACACCCTGTGGTTGCCAGGTGGCCCGCCCATCTTCGTGGTCTCGCGACAGGGATTCATAAAATATCCGGGCTGGAGTAATCTTTTGTGCAACATCTTTCCCTGTGCCTTGCACCTTGTACCTTGCGCCTCAATGCTCCTGGATTACTGCATTCTTGCCAGTGGCTGCTTCCTGCTCACCGCCTACTGCTTACAATCTTCAGTTCAAGAAGACCTGCCGATAAGCATCAATGGATTCCATCACCCTGCCAGCACCACGGGTCACCGTAGTGAGCGCATCTGCTTCCACATGCACCGGAAGTTTCAGAATGTCAGCCAGCAGGGTGTCCAATCCCCGGAGCAGTGCTCCGCCTCCCGCCAACCAGACACCATTGTGCGTGATGTCTGATGCGAGTTCCGGCGGTGTCTTTTCGAAAGTCCGCTTGATACTCTCTATTATGACATTCACCGGCTCCGTCAGGGCGCGCCTGATTTCTTGATCGTCTACCTGGAAAGATCTGGGTATTCCTGTGAGTATTTCCTTCCCTGCGACTCCAAGCGTCATGGGCTGGGGAAGTGGACAGGCAGAGCCGATTGCCAGCTTGATCCGCTCCGCCTCATTTTCACCGATGGCGATTTGGTGGTGGTTCTGAACGTGGCGGATTATAGCTTCATTTGCCTCGTCACCGGCCACTCGCACTGATTCTGAGTAGGCCACGGCCGAGAGCGAAATCACCGCTACCTCGGTGGTCCCCCCGCCGATATCCACCACCATGCTGCCCACCGGTTTGTCAATGGGTAGGTCAGCGCCAATGGCTGCCGCCATGGGTTCCTCGACAAGGTACACCTGGCGCGCCCCTGCTTGCTCTGCTGCTTCAATTACCGCACGTTTCTCCACCTGGGTAACGCCGGTGGGGACGGCCACAATGAGCCGTGGCCGAAAAAGAAAAGATCGTCTTTGGATCTTTCTAAGAAAGTATTTGATCATTACACTGGTTACTTCAAAATCAGCAATCACTCCGTCCTTCATGGGACGAATGGCGACGATTTTCTGAGGGGTGCGGCCCAAATATTCTTTGGCCTCACTGCCCACAGCAATAACCTTCCCGGTATCGCGGCTCAGGGCCACCACTGAAGGTTCGTTGAGCACAATGCCCTCACCCTTCATGTAAATGAGAGTATTGGCTGTGCCAAGGTCCATGGCCAAATCTTTGGCGAAAAGTCCAGCAAATCCGTGCAACAACCTCATAATTACCTACCTACGTGGAGCCTTCTATTGCAACAAGTTAATCCGTCTGCTCACAAGCTCGAGCCAATTTTCAGCGGTGATGCTACCTGGATGAAATCACTCCAGACGTGCAGTCAAGCAGATTTTGCTTTTTTATCTCGATTGGAAGAATTCGCTGCTTGAGCGGTTAGGGCTTGAAAAGCCATGGTCCACAGTTCACGGGATGAAGCCGCATCTCGGGGATAGAGTGCAGAACCAAAACAGGCCTCCAGCCGGGGCAGGTCATCCAATGATGCCAGCACTTCCTGGTGTATAGCGGCGGTACTGGACACGAGTTGGTCATGTATGGCTCTCTCTGTTTCGTCCTCAAACAATACGGCAAAACGGGCTTGATCCAGACAACCAATGAGCTGTTTGTCTCTAAGTCGCTGCAGCAGTGTTGAAGCGATGCGCTGGCGTATGATTGCCAGATCTGGCAGAGCTATTCGAGTACTCAGGGCCTTAAAACCCTCGATGGCAATGATACCTAGCCCCAAACTGACACCGGTCTGCCTACACCTTTCCAGTCTTTTGTTGAGAATCCGGTCAAAAGCCTCAGTGTTGCAGACTTCGGTGATGGGATCCAAATTGCGAACAAGAGCCAATTCACGTTTAAAGGTAAAATTTTGGAGGATGAGAGTAGCACGCCTTACCAAGGCAGTGATTGCACCTATTTCTTCCTTACTCCAGTTGGCTTCGGTGCGACTGATAAAAGCCATCACACCTCCCATTTCATCTGCTTCCCAGGCCAGGGGCATACCGACCAAGGCACCAATTCTACCGATGGAGTCTTTCGGGCCAAAAAGAAAAGGAATTCGAGTGCGGGAGCGAAACTTGGGAATAACTAAAGACTTACGATTCTGGAAAATCCAACCAATGATGCCCTGGTCAGCTGGATGTGAACTTCTGAGAAGAGATGCTACCATGTCGCCCGAAGCGGCGACTGGCTGCAAAAATTTGCCTTCCTTGATGGGCACAGCAACCAGACCACTGTCGACTTGCAGATATTGACAGGCGGAGTCCAGCAAGCGGGTTAGATAAGGGACCGGATCATCAGTGTCTGCCGGCAGCGCATCAGCACGGCGCCACAGAGTCAAGAGTTGGCGCTGGCGCTGATGGTGGTGACTGGCCCGCTCAGCACCAAGGGCATTACCGATAACAGTTGCAAAGCCCGAAAGAAGTTTCTGGTCCTTACTGGTAAAGACGTACTGGCGCTTACTGTCCACACAAAGCACGCCCTTGGGCTGCTCAAGGGGAAAAGCCAGGAAGGATTTGATGTTCTCGTCGCCTTGATAGTAGGGGAGAATCTTAGTGTCGCGGTCAAAGTGATCGATGCTTAGTGGTTCGTTCTTCTTTGCCGCCCAACCCACCAGGCCCCCTTCCTCGAGTGAAAATCGAGCTTCGGGGTTGATGTGCTTGCTCAAACTATGAAATGCTCTCAAGGTGAGTTGTTTGCTACTGTCATCCCAGAGAAACAGGGCTGCTGTGTACGCATCCAGGCAGTTACTCAGCAGAGCAGTGATGTCGTCGAGTTGTCGATCAACTGACATATGGACCTGCAGGTGGGGCACAGAAGGATATAAAAGAAGCGGCTCGATAGCCATGCCCGTTCGGGTGCCATCTTACCGTATTCTGGCCGATATTATTAATTGTTACCGCATGTTATCTCATGCCGGGCCACGGTTCGGTCCATGAATAGCCTATTTAAGAAGTTGTGTCAACCACTTTCGGATTTCAGATTTGAGATTTCGGATTGCGGATTGAAAATCACGAATTTGGAATTTCAGAACCAAAATCTGTAGTTGAAATCTGCATTCTAGAATCTCAAATCATTATTACTCCAACACTCCAGTACGCTCATTGTGACGGTTGCCAAATCCTACCAAATGCGATAAGGAGTTGGTGGCAAAAGGAGGACTGGATGGCCAAAATTCGTGTGATGCCAGAACAGCTGGCCAACAAAATTGCCGCCGGTGAGGTAGTTGAAAGGCCGGCTTCAGCGGTAAAAGAGCTGGTTGAGAATGCCATGGATGCGGAGGCTCGCCAGATAAGCATCGAAGTGCATGGATCAGGCTGCCGTACAATTCGGGTGGTTGATAATGGTATGGGTATGGAAGAGGATGAGGCCATTCTGGCCCTTGAGCGGCACGCTACCAGCAAGATCACCAGCGATGCAGACCTCGCTGCCATTCATACCCTCGGATTTCGCGGTGAAGCCCTACCGAGCCTGGCGGCAGTCTCGAAATTTGAGCTCAAAAGTAGAACGAGGGAATCCACCGCGGGTACTCGTATTAGTGTCGCTGCAGGGGTGGTGAAAGGAGTAAGCGAGTGCGGCTGTCCACCTGGTACCCAGGTGTGGGTTCGTGATCTTTTTTTTAATCAACCAGCGCGACGTAAATTCCTGAAAAGTGAGAAGACCGAGTTCGGACATGTGGTGGATACACTAACCAGGCTGGCCCTGGGCCGACCGGAAATCCATTTCTCCCTTAGGCAGAAAAATCGCCAGATTCATGACTGGCCCGCAGCGATAAATCTGCAGCAGCGGTTGGCACAAATCTTCCCCAAGAGATTGACGCAATCCTGGTTGGCCGTATCCCACAGGCAAGGGGTCTTGAACCTTGTAGGATTTTTGAGCCCCCCGGAACTCTACCGATCTAACAGCCGCATGCTTTTCCTTTACGTTAATGGCAGACCGGTTTGGGATCGACAGCTGAGGTTTGCACTGCTGGAAGCCTACAGAACATTGCTGCCAAAGGGTAAATATCCTCTCGGGGTACTTTTGCTGGAATTGCCTGCCGAGCAAGTGGATGTAAATGTGCACCCAACGAAAGCGGAGGTGCGTTTTCAAGATCCGCGGACTCTCTGTAAAACAGTAACGCATGCGGCGCAAGCCGCACTGGCCACTATGGAGAGGCAGCGATGGACTCGGCCTCTGGCTGCAGGCTCTGGGCTGCGAGCTGCAGAGGCCCCGATTCAAAGTGAATTGGCACCTCTCTTGCCTGAGGGGGTAGCAGTATCTGAGCCAAGGATTCCAACCTATGATGCGCTCGACTTTCCCCAGAGAGGTTTTCCCACGGATGAAGAGAGCAGGCGACCGCCGGAGAAGCTGCACCAGGAACTCGGGACGCTGTTTGGCGAACTGAATGTCATAGGTCAATTCCACAATACCTATATTCTCTGCGAAGCACCGGACGGCCTGATCCTGATTGATCAGCACGCGGCTCATGAGCGTGTGTTTTTCGAGGCTTTTCACAAAGAGGCAATTGAAGGGCAACTGGCAAGTCAGATTTTGATGATCACTGAGACCGTAGAGCTCACTGCTGAGGAGGCCGCTTGGCTGGAGGACTCCTTGCCTCTCTTTTCAAGGTTGGGGTTTAGGCTGGAGCCATTTGGTAGCTATACCTTCGTAGTACGTGCGGTTCCGGCGGTTGCACTCCCCCAAGAGCCGCTAGAACTGCTTCTGGAGCTGGTGGCAGCGGGCTGTAAGGAGGTACGTTCTCTCGGGCCGGAAACTCTGCTCGAGAAACTACTGCAATCCATGGCGTGCCAGAGCGCCATAAAGGCTGGCCAGAGATTGGGGAGGGAAGAGATTGCGGCACTCTTGCAGCAGCTCGATGGGCTGGATCACTGCTCAACGTGCCCACACGGCCGTCCACTCTGGTGGAAGCTCACCATGGGTGAGGTGGAAAGGATGTTTGGGAGGGCATAGAGCAAGGTGTATAGAGTACAGGCCATATGGACGAAGACAAGCCCAAAGTCATAGCCGTAGTGGGTCCTACTGCAGTGGGAAAAACCTGGCTGGTGTCAAAGCTGACCAAGGATTTGGGCGGTGAGATTGTAAACGCGGATTCGGTGCAGATCTATCGTTTCATGGACATTGGCACCGCCAAACCCACAATGGCTGATAGGGCGGAGGTGGCCCATCACCTTGTGGACATTGTGGATCCTGATCAGGACTTCGATGCCAGTCGCTACAGCCAACTGGCAAGAGAGGTGATCTCAAGCCTGGCCCGACAGGGCAAGCCCGCCATAGTGGTAGGTGGAACCGGCCTGTACCTCAAAGCGATTTTTCACGGGCTTTTCCCCGGAGCTCCTTCAGATCCGTTGGTAAGACAACGTTTGCGTCGAGAAGCGGAGAAAAAGGGTGGGGTCGAGCTTTACCAAAGGCTTCAACGGATAGATCCAATCACAGCCCAGCGAGTCCATCCACATGACCTTTTCAGAATAATCCGGGCCCTGGAAGTGTGGGAATGTATGGGGCAACCGATCTCTGCCCTACAAAGTGATCACGATTTCAAGGATCGACCATTCCTGCCGCTGAAAATTGGGTTGCGACGTCCTCGCCCCGAACTGTATGAACGTATCGACAGGAGAGTGGAAGAAATGATGGCCCAGGGACTTTTGGAGGAGGTCAGAGGACTTCTGAGCCGTGGCTATGGACCAAACCTCAAGAGCATGCAGGCCTTGGGTTACCGGCACATGGTGCAACATCTGATAAATGGTGTGGATATCACTGAGGCTGTAAGGACCATGAAGCGAGATACTCGTCGCTATGCCAAAAGACAGATGACTTGGTTTCGACGCGACCGGGAGATTAACTGGTTTCACCCGCGACAGATGGAGGATATTGTCAGGCTCGCTGGACGGTTCTTGGGCGGCCTCGATCGTAACGATAGTTGAACCGTGAACAAAGAAAAACTGCCACTGATCACAAAACGGAATACTAATTGCTAATAGATAACTGGTGCCCAGTTCCAAGTGCATAGCGCTTCCTGCGCGGAACGTTCTGCGCTCGGACAAAAGAGTTGACAAAACCCCTAAGTATCTATACAAACGGGCTAACTAATTCAAGATGTAGCGTACCTGCAATGGAGTATGGTGAAGTTATAGGCGGCGGTTCAGTATGGCATTGAAGGGAAACATCGAGACATTCTATCTGTCCAGCATGCTGCAGTTGCTTGCCCAGGATAAGAAGACTGGTATTCTCACCATCGCCGATAAAGGGCGAATGGTGCGGGTGTACTTCAAGAATGGCACTATCATTTACGCTGTGGGCTCCCAAAAGGAGGTAAGACTGGGTTATCTCCTGCGCACCAAAGGCATCATCTCAGCCGAGGAACTCCAGAAGGCCTTAACCCTGGCGAAGCAGAGGAAAGAGCGGTTGGGCAAGATCTTGGTGGAAAAGAGCTTTATCTCCCTCGAGACGCTAAAGAAGTTTATTCACCAGCAGGTGCGCGACATCCTCTACGATTTGTTCTTGTGGAAAAAAGGAGACTTCGAGTACGTGGACCAGGATTTCGACCTGGACGCGGAGTTTGTCACTGAGCTAAATCACATGGAGGTAATCTTAGAAGGCACTCGGCGTGTGGATGAGTGGGAAATTCTCAGCAAGAATATCTCAAATCCCGACGTGGTTTTCAAGATTAACAAAAGCGTGGAGAAACAGCGCGACTCAGTTAACTTGACGGCCAATGAGTGGCGCGTAATCTCACTGGTTGATGGAAAGCGGACAGTGCAGCAAATCGTCGACGACAGCGGCCACGATGAGTTTGTTGTCTACCGCATGATCCACTCTCTAATTTCTTCGGGCCTTATTGAACCAAGCGGAGGTGCTGCTGCGGTCACTTCCGGGGGCAAGAGTGAAGCTCCTACTATCATCCAGATTTATCACCAGGTACTGTTGGGCTTGCTGAAGGTCACAGAAAAGGCCGCTGGCGCTCGAGCCTACAATCTCATGGAAGAGGCCAAGGCTCAGGTGCCGGCCCAGTACTCGAAGTTGCTCAGAACCTATGATTGCCGCAGCGATGCCAAGGGAAACCTGAAGCTGGTCCTGGAGGCTGCGGCTAATTCTCCTCCCGGCAATGAGGAACTGCTGTACGCTTTCAATGCCTGGATCCTTGCCATCCTGCACAAACAAAAAGGGCTTCTGAGTGAAGAGGCCATGGCGGCTAACCTCAAGGAATTGACCAGACCGGACGCCGCCTGGCAACAGCTTCCTGGCAAGTCCAACCTCAAGGGAGCCATCCTGAGCACTATCATCCAGACAGTGGAGCAATTTAAGCAAGAAGTGAACAAGGGTGCGAAGGGTAAGGGAAAGGGCATTCTCTCCTTCCTCAAGCGGAAATAAGCATTTCTCATTTCTTCGCTCCGCTCAGTCCCGCAAACGGGTTCCCAGTTTCTTCGCTCTCGCTTCGCTTCCGCCTTCGCTAAGGCTTCGGCGAGACAAGCCGCTCAGTCCCCACACGTTGGTCTCCAGGACCTACTGCTGCAAGAACCACCCATCATCCCTACCTCTTCAAAGATCCAAACAAGTTACAGCTAGCCCATGACCTACACTCTTTAGCAAAAAGAAAATGGCCAGGTTTGGATCTCTATATCATATCTATAGTTTTATCAGACTTTCCATCTTGGCAAGATATGTTTAGTCTCTACCTAGAGA
>Ga0255039_10000514_pt1 | contig 12589 bp, 14 predicted proteins | sample BC1_12_1_MG_FD_181713 | JGI IMG/M metagenome (GOLD analysis project Ga0255039, IMG submission 181713) | Seawater microbial communities from Strait of Georgia, British Columbia, Canada - BC1_12_1 | ecosystem: Environmental > Aquatic > Marine > Strait | place: Canada: British Columbia | collected... | reverse complement strand
GCAGTTCCTTCAGCACCGAGGCCGGTCGCTCGACCACCTCGCCCGCAGCGATCTGACTGATGAGAAGCTCGGGAAGAACGCGGATCGTTGCCATGCGCAGCGTATCGATTATAGCGGCGGCCCCGCTACAATCCGGTCATGGAACTCCTCGCGCTGTTGTGGGATTTTGTCGTCCATCTCGACCGCCATCTCGCCGCATTCGTCGCGCAGCACGGGGTCTGGGTCTACGGCCTGCTGTTTCTTATCGTGTTTTGCGAAACGGGGCTGGTGGTGATGCCATTTCTGCCCGGGGACTCGCTGCTATTCGTGGTCGGTGCGCTCGCTGCAGCCGGCGGGATGGACCTACGGGTCGTGATGGCGGTGCTGGTATGCGCGGCGCTGCTAGGGGACAACGTCAACTACTGGTTCGGCCGCTGGCTGGGGCCGCGGGTGTTTCGCTCGGGCGAGGCGCGTTGGCTGAACCATCACCACCTCGAGCGCACCCAGGCGTTCTATGCGCGCCACGGCGGTAAAACGGTGGTCATCGCGCGCTTCGTGCCGTTCGTGCGCACCTTCGCGCCGTTCGTAGCCGGCATTGGCCGCATGCACTACGGGCGCTTCCTCGCCTTCAGCGTGTCCGGTGCACTGCTGTGGGTGGTCTCGCTGACGCTGTTGGGCTACTTCTTCGGCAACCTACCGGTGGTCAAGCAGAACTTGACCGCGGCCATCATGCTCGTCATCGCCGCGTCGCTGGTGCCAATCGGCATCGAGTGGCTGCGCCACCGGCGCTCGGTGCTCGCTGAACGCCGGTGATCCGCGCGCAGTCAGCGCGCGCGGGCAGCGGAGCCGGCCGCGCGCAGCGCGACTGTCGGACGTGGCTGCGGCGGATGCTTCGCGATGTAACGCTTCATGCCCGCGAGGATGGCGCGTGCCATGCGGTCCTGATAAGCGCGGTCGTTTAGCCGCTGTTCCTCGCGTGGATTGGAGATGAACGCGGTCTCGACGAGGATCGAGGGAATGTCGGGCGCCTTCAGAACGGCGAAGCTCGCCTGCTCGACGCGCGGCTTGTGCAAGGTCGTGATCGTGCCGAGCTCGGCGAGCACGGCGTTCCCCAGCCGCAGGCTGTGGTCGATGGTTGCCGTCTGTGACAGATCGAGCAAGGTCTGCGCGAGATAGCGGTCCTTGCGATCAAGATTCACGCCGCCGACGAGGTCGGCTTCGTTTTCTTTCTTCGCCAGCCAGCGTGCGGCCTCCGAGGTCGCACGCCGTTCCGACAGCGCAAATACCGACGAGCCCTGCACATTCGGGCGAATGAAGGCATCGGCGTGGATCGAAACCAGCAGGTCGGCCTTCACGCGACGCGCCTTTTCGACCCGCAGGTGCAGCGGCAGGTAGTAGTCGCGGTCGCGGGTGAGCAGGGCGCGCATGTCCGGCTCGTCATCGATGTGCGCCTTGAGGCGACGCGCGATCAGCAGAGTGACGTCCTTTTCCTGTGTTCCGCGCCGACCGAGCGCGCCCGGATCCTCGCCCCCGTGACCCGGGTCGATGACGATCGTGGTGAGGCGCGCAACCGGTGGCCGCGCACCAGGGCCTTTCTTGTCTGTCGCGCGCGCGCCCTTTCGTTTGACACCGAGCTTCGGCACATTGCCGTCGAGCGCGATCAGCGCGGCGAGTGGATCGGGCGGCACCAACGGGTACAGATCCAGCACCAAACGATGCCCGTATTGCGCGATCGGCTTAAGCGCGAAGGCCTGCGCGCGGACCTCGCGCTTCAGTTCGATCACCAGGCGCACGACACCCGGGCGGTTGCGGGCAGCGCGCAGGCCTGCGATGTACGGGTCGTCGGGTCGGATCTGGCCCTGCAGCGCCTCGAGCGTCGGGCCAAAATCCACCGCTTCGAGATCGAGGACGAGTCGTTCGGGCGCGGTTACGCTGAACAGTGAGAAGCGGATCTGGCGCCGGGTCTCGAGCGTAAGGCGCGTGTAGTCGAGCGACGGCCACAGCCGCGCGGCGACGATCGGCTCGCCCGCGCGGACCGGGCTGGCGACCTGCAGCAGGATCAGCGCGATGACGCCGGCGGCCACTGCCTCCGCACAACGTCGAGCCAATCGCGGCCGGCCGGCGTGTACGCGCGCAGCGTCGCGTTGCGCCCGACCGGCGCGAACTCGATCTGCGCCTCGATGTCCGGCGACGCGAGCAAGCCCTCGGCACGCTCGGGCCACTCGACGATGCACGCCGACGCCGAATTGAAGTAATCGCGGAACCCTGAATTCATCCATTCAGAGGGATCCTTGAATCGATAGAAATCAAAGTGATACAAGTGTAAGCTCGAAATCGTATAAAGTTCAACTAGCGCGTAACTAGGACTTTTGACCCGCCCGGCATACCCCAGGGCCCGCAGCAGGCCGCGAACCAGTGTCGTTTTCCCGCCCCCGAGCGCCCCGCGCAGGGTCAGAACCCGCCCCGGCGCCACGCCGGCGGCGAGCACCGCGCCCAGGCGCAGGGTCGCGGCTTCGTCTGGCAGGGCGACGCTAAGATGCGCTTGCATGGATGGCGCGGCGCTCGCAGCGGATATCAAGGACTGGGGCAAGGCACTCGGCTTCCAGGCTGTCGGTATCGCCGACGCCGACCTGTCGGCGGCTGAGCCGCAATTGCTCGCGTGGCTCGAGCGGGGCTGGCATGGCGAGATGGAGTATATGGCGCGCCACGGCGCGCGCCGCGCCCGCCCGGCCGAACTCGTGCCGGGGACCCTGCGCGTGATCTCCTGCCGCATGGACTACCTGCGGGACGGCGCCGAGACGGTCGATCCGGAGCGCGCAGTCATCGCACGCTATGCGCGTGGGCGCGACTACCACAAGGTACTGCGCAGCCGCCTGCAGACGCTATGCGAGAGGATTTCGGAGGTGGTCGGGGAATTCGGCCACCGCGTGTTCACCGATTCGGCGCCGGTGATGGAGGTCGAGCTTGCGGCGAAAGCCGGAATCGGTTGGCGCGGCAAGCACACGCTGCTGCTTTCGCGCGAGGCGGGGTCGTGGTTCTTCCTCGGCGAGATCTACACCAGCCTGCCGCTGCCGGTGGACGCGCCAGAGACCGAACGTTGTGGGACCTGTGAAGCGTGTATCGAAGCCTGCCCGACCGGCGCGATTCGAGGGCCGTATCAGCTCGACGCGCGGCGTTGCATCTCCTATCTCACCATTGAGCTCAGGAGCGCGATTCCCGAGGAATTCAGGTCGCTCATCGGCAACCGAGTCTACGGCTGCGACGATTGCCAGGCGGTATGCCCGTGGAACTCGTTCGCGCGGCCGAGCGCCGAGCCCGATTTCGCGGTGAGGAACGGGCTCGATGCGGCGACGCTGGTCGACTTGTTTGCGTGGACCGAGCGCGCGTTCGACGAGCGCATGCGGGGGTCGGCGATCCGGCGAATCGGCTATGCGTGCTGGCTGCGGAACCTTGCCGTGGGCTTGGGGAATGCGCCTTCGTCGCCCGCGGTGATTGCTGCGCTGCGCGCGCGGGAGGACCATGCGTCGGCGCTCGTGCGCGAGCACGTCGCCTGGGCGCTCGGACGTCACCAGCATTGACGAGATCAGCGTCTGCGCGGCGGCAGCCAATAGAGCGTCGCGAGCGCCGCTGCCGCCCACGCGAGATAGGCGAGGGCGAAGATCCATTCCGGGGCGCGATAGTAGAGCACTGCGTAGACCCAGCGACCGACGAACGATTCTGGGCGCAGACCGCCGCGCAGCAGGTCTTCCCAAACGGTGAGCGGGCAGGCGACTCCGAGCACGGCCTCCAACGCAACAAACACAATCGCCACGAGGTGCAGGTAACGTAACCACGGGTTGCGTACCCAGCGCCACTCGAAGAAGGCGCCGACCCAGGTCAGCAGCAGGCCGCCGACGATGAACGCGGCGAGCAGGAAATGAACGACGAGCAGTGCGTCGGCAAGCAGCGGCCGCACGCTGGTCTGCGCGCTAGCCGGTTTCCCGGGGGCGTGCCGGATCCGCGATCCACTCGCTCCACGAGCCCGGATAGATGCGCGAGCCGAAAAGACCCGCGATCTCCATCGCGAGCTGGTTGTGGCAGGCGGCGACGCCCGATCCGCAGCTGTGTACAACGCTTGTCGGTGCAGCGTCCGTGAGCAGCGCCGCGAACTCGGCGCGCAGTGCGTCGGGGTTCTTGAAGCGGCCGGCAGCGAGGTTCTGGCCGCAGACGCGGTTGCGCGAGCCAGGAATGCGGCCGGCAACCGGGTCGATCGGCTCGACTTCACCGCGGAAGCGGTCTGCCGCGCGTGCGTCGAGCACGACCATGTCGTCGCGCCCGAGATGCGCGACGACGGTCGCGGCGTCAACGTGCTTCGCGTCCTGCGGTTTTGCGCGATAGATCGTGGCGGCAACGTTCGGCCGCTCGGCGGTGACGGGCCGGCCTTCGCTCGTCCACGCGGCGAGTCCGCCATCGAGCACGGCGGCCGCCTCGTGCCCGAGCCAGCGCAGCATCCACCACAAACGCGAAGCGGTGATGCCGCCGCTCGCGTCGTAGGCGACGACCTGGTCGGTCGGCCGCAGCCCCTGCGCGCCGAGCCATGCCGCGAACGCGTCGGCCGACGGCAGCGCATGACGCCCGTTTAAACCGGTCGGCGGTGCGGCGAGGTCGCGGTCCATGTGCGCGTGTACCGCACCCGGAATATGCGCCTCGGCGTACTGTGCGGCGCCGAGTTCGGGCTTGCCGAGATCGTGGCGGCAATCGAACAGGCGCCAGCCCGCATCATTCAGATGGCGTGCCAGGCATTCGGTCGAAACAAGCGTGCTGAAGGTCATCGTTTTGCCTTGTGATTGAAATGCGGCGCGCCGCGGGCGAAAACGGTCATTTTACTGTGCGCATCGCACACAGGTTTGACCGTGCATCGAGCGTTCGGCTATGTTTGCCGCATGACCAAGGCGAGTCGCGCGCGTGCCCAGGCCCAGAAGCCGGTGCAGGAACTGACGTTCGAAAAGGCGCTCGCCGAACTCGAGCGCCTCGTCGCGCAGATGGAGAGCGGCGATCTCAGCCTTGAGCAGGGGCTCGCGGCGCACAAGCGCGGCCTCGAGCTTGCGCGTTTCTGTCAGACGCGACTCGAGGCAGCCGAACAGCAGGTCAAGGTGCTCGAGGGCGATCTGCTCACGCCGCTGTCCGCGGCTCGAGCCGAAGACGGTGACGACGGCTGAGCCGGACTTCCAGGCCTGGATGGGCGCCATACAGGCCCGTATGGAAGCGACGCTCACGCGCGTGTTGCCCTCGGCCGGGGTGGTGCCGGAGGGGCTGCATGCGGCGATGCGGTACGCCACGCTCGAGGGCGGCAAGCGCGTGCGACCGCTGCTCGCCTTCGCCGCGGGCGAGATGACGCGCGCGGCGACCGAGCGCCTCGCCATCGTCGCCGCGGCGGTCGAACTGATCCACGCCTACTCGCTGGTGCATGACGATCTGCCCTGCATGGATAACGACGTGCTTCGGCGTGGCAAGCCGACCGTGCATGTCGCGTATGACGAGGCGACGGCGCTGCTGGCGGGCGATGCGCTTCAGGCACTCGCGTTTCAACTGCTTGCCGAGCGCCCCCTCGCCGACGAGCCTGCAGTTCAACTCGAGATGCTGCACATCCTCGCGGCCGCCTGCGGCTCGCGGGGCATGGCGGGCGGCCAGGCGATCGACCTCGCGTCCACCGGCAAGACGCTCGCATCGGCCGAGTTGGAGTACATGCACATCCACAAGACGGGCGCCCTGATTCGTGCGTCGGTCATGATCGGCGCTGCCTGTGGCGAGCCGCTGGGCGCGACCGAGCGCGCGGGTCTCGACCGCTACGCGAAGACCATTGGACTCGCGTTTCAGGTGGTCGATGACGTGCTGGATGCCGACGCGAGCACCGCCACGCTGGGCAAGACCGCGGGCAAGGACGCGCAACAGGGTAAATCGACCTACGTCTCGGCACTTGGAGCGGGGCGCGCGCGGGAATTTGCCGAGGAACTGCGCGTTGACGCCAAACGGGCGCTGTCCAAAATGGGCGATCGTACGCGGCGCTTGGCCGAGCTTGCGGATTTCATCGTGCTGAGGAAGTTCTGATGGCGATTGTGGCGGATGCCTCAGGCGAGCTGCCGCGCGCCGATCGTGGCGGTACCGCGGCGGACTACAATCCCTCAGATCCCGCCATGTACGATCTGCTGAAAACGATCAACGAACCGAGCGCGCTGCGCACGCTCGAGCGCAGGCAGCTAAAACAGCTCGCCGACGAGTTGCGTGCCTTCGTGCTCGAATCGGTTTCGCAGACCGGCGGTCACCTGTCGGCGAATCTCGGTACCGTTGAACTGACGATCGCCCTGCATTACGTATTCGAGACGCCCGAGGATCGCATCGTGTGGGATGTCGGTCACCAGACCTATCCACACAAGATCCTGACCGGGCGGCGCGAGGCGATGAAGACGCTGCGCCAGCTCGATGGCATGTCCGGATTTCCACGCCGCGCCGAGTCGATTTACGACACCTTTGGTACGGCGCATTCCTCGACCTCGATCTCGGCCGCGCTCGGCATGGCGGTTGCTGCCCGGTCGCGCGGCGAACCGCGCAAATGCGTTGCCGTGATCGGCGACGGGGCGATGTCGGCAGGGATGGCGTTCGAGGCGATGAACAACGCCGGCGCGATGGATGCGGACCTGCTCGTCGTGCTGAACGACAATGAAATGTCGATATCGCCGCCGGTGGGTGCACTGACGAATTACCTCGCGCGGCTCCTGTCCGGGCGGATCTACGACACGGCGAAGCGCACCAGCGAGCACATCCTCAAGCGCGTGCCGGGATTCTGGGAGCTTGCGCGCCGTGCCGAGGAGCACGTCAAGGGCATGGTCACACCGTCGACGCTGTTCGAGGAGTTCGGCTTCAACTACCTTGGGCCGATCGACGGTCACGATCTCGATGCCCTCATCCCGACGCTTGCCAACATCAAAAAGCTCAAGGGTCCGCAGTTCCTGCACGTCGTGACCCGCAAGGGGCAGGGCTACAAACTGGCCGAGGAGGACCCGATCGCGTACCACGGCCCGGGCAAGTTCGATCCCGCCGAGGGCATCAAGAAGAGCGGCGGTGGCCGCCCGACCTACAGCCAGATCTTCGGCGACTGGCTGTGCGAAATGGCGGCAATCGAGCCGCGCCTGATGGCGATCACGCCGGCGATGCGCGAGGGCTCGGGCATGGTGCGCTATTCGCAACAGTTTCCGGAGCGCTACTTCGACGTCGGCATTGCCGAGCAGCATGCGGTGACGTTCGCCGCCGGCCTGGCCTGCGAGGGCCAGCGCCCGGTGGTCGCAATCTACTCGACGTTCCTGCAGCGCGGCTATGATCAGTTGATCCACGATGTCGCGATCCAGAATCTGCCGGTGGTGTTTGCACTCGATCGCGGGGGACTCGTTGGTGGCGATGGCGCCACGCACAACGGCGCGTTCGATTTCGCCTTCCTGCGCACGGTGCCGAACATGACGCTGATGGCGCCCGCAGACGAGGCCGAATGCCGACGCATGCTGACGACCGCGCTGCGCCTCGAGGGCCCCGCGGCGGTACGCTTTCCGCGCGGCACCGGCCCTGGCGCCGTGTTGGGCGAGACGCTCGAGACGGTGGCCGTCGGTCGGGGGGAGATCCGGCGCGAGGGGCGCGGCGTTGCAATTCTCGCCTTTGGCGCGATGCTCGCGCCGGCACTGGCGGCGGCCGAGGCGCTGGACGCCACGGTCGCCAACATGCGATTCATCAAGCCGCTGGACACTGAACTGATTGCGCGGCTGGCGCGGACGCACGCGTTGGTCGTGACGGTCGAAGAACACGCGGTCATGGGCGGTGCGGGCAGCGCCGTATGCGAAGCACTTGCGGCCGAGGGCATCGCGGACCGGATCCTGCTCCTCGGCTTGCCGGACCGGTTCATCGATCACGGCGACCCCGCGAAACTGCTCGCTTCGGTCGGGCTGGACCGCGACGGCATCGAGCGCGCAGTGCGCGCGGCGCTCGGCGCGGCGGATGGGGTTGACGTGGTGGAAGCGGCCGACACCGCGCGACCCTGACGCCGGTGTAACGCGCACGCGCTGCTATACTGGGCGCACCGAACAGTCCCGCACATTCCCGCATCTTTGGCAGGGGATTGCATGAAAACTCGCGATCTATACAACATCCCTGATGTCCAGGCGACGCGCGACTCGCGCCAGCTTGCGATCGACAAGGTCGGCATCAAGGCGATTCGTCACCCGATGCGCATCCAGGAGCGCTCCGGCGGCGTGCAGCATACGATCGCCAACTTCAACATGACCGTGGGCCTGCCGCATCACTTCAAGGGCACCCACATGTCGCGCTTCGTCGCGATTCTGAACGCGCACGAGCGTGAGATCACAGTCGAGACCTTTCAGGTGATGCTGCGCGAGATGGTCGAGCGGCTCGAGGCCGAGGAAGGTCAAATCGAAATGACCTTCCCGTACTTCGTCGACAAGGCCGCGCCGGTATCCGGCGTACGCAGCTTGATCGACTACGAGGTGACGTTCATCGGCGAGATGCGCGCCGCGGGACAAAGCTTCACCATGCGGGTCCTGGTGCCCGTAACCAGCCTGTGCCCCTGTTCGAAGAAGATTTCGGAGCGCGGGGCGCACAGTCAACGCTCGCACGTCACGGTCACCGCGCGCCTGAACGACTTCGTCTGGATCGAGGAGGTCATCGACCTTGTCGAGAAGCAGGCTTCGAGCGAGCTGTACGGGCTGCTCAAACGCCCGGATGAAAAGTTCGTCACCGAGCACGCCTACGACAATCCAAAGTTCGTCGAGGACATGGTGCGCGACGTCGCTGCGCTGCTCAATCTCGACGAACGCATCGAGGCCTACGTGGTCGAATCGGAGAATTTCGAATCGATTCACAACCACAGTGCCTACGCGCTGATCGAGAAGGACAAGGCGGCAAAGCGCTGAAGGCGCGGGCCATGGCGCATGGATGGCGCGCTTACCGTGCCGCGCTGGCCCGCCTGGCCGGCGCCGCACTCGTCGCACTCGGCATGACCCCCGCCGACGCCGAAGCCGATTACGCCGCCGAACGGGCGCGGATGGTCGCCGAAGTCGAGGCGATGGTCGCCGAGACCCGCAGCGAGACCGGTCTGGCCGCCCTGTCCCCTGCGGTGCGTGCCGCCCTCGGCAAAGTCGAACGCCACCGCCTGGTGCCCGAGTCGCAAGCTGCGCTTGCCTACCGCAATCATCCGCTGCCAATCGGCAGCGGGCAGACGATCTCGCAGCCCTACATCGTCGCCCTGTCGAGCGATCTGATCGACCCGCAGCCGAATCATGTCGTGCTCGATGTCGGCACGGGCTCCGGCTACCAGGCGGCGATCCTCGGCGAGATCGTCAAGCAGGTGGTTTCCATCGAAATCGTCGAGGCGCTCGCGACGACGGCGCGCGGGCAGCTCGATGCGCTTGGCTACCGCAACATCGAGGTGCGCGTTGGCGACGGCTATCTCGGCTTGCCCGAGCGCGCGCCGTATGACGGCATCGTGGTCGCGGCCGCCGCGCCGCACATTCCGCGCGCGCTCGTTGATCAGCTGCGGCCCGGCGGCAAAATGGTGATCCCCGTCGGTGCGGAGGGCGGGATTCAGTACCTCGTGCTGGTCACCAAACGCGCCGATGGTGGTACTGACGAGCGCCGCGTGCTGCCGGTGCGCTTCGTTCCGCTGGTGCCAGGGCCCGGCCGCCCGGCGTCGCAGCGCTGAGGGCGGCGACGACGCGTCAGAAGCGCCGGGTCAGCGTCATCGTGTGGCCGTTGCGCTTCATCTCGACCCGGTTTAGAAAGGTCATCCCGAGCAGCGCCATCTCCAGTCCGCTCTCGAGCACCACGGCCTCGACGTTGCGCAGCTCGATGGCGCCGATCTTCACGGCATCGAGCTTGATACTCCAGGCGGTCGTGCGGCCATTCGCGGTGTTGATCGATCCCATCAAGCCTTTGTGGTAGTCGATGCCGAGGCGCTCGGCGTCTGCCCTGGGGAGGGCGACGACGGTGGCCCCCGTATCAAGCAGGAAGCGCACGCGCCCGCCGTTTACGCTGCCCTGGGTGACGAAATGGCCGCGCGGGTCGGCAGCGAGGACGACCTGCTGGCGGTCGGTTTGCGCAGGACCGCCCGAGCGATAGTGCTGCCCGAGGGGCAGGCGGCGGCGCGCGCCGTCGATCTCCACGATCGCATGCTGCTTTTCCACTGTGATGACGTGCACCCCGGACCATGTCCGGCCGATCCTGACCGCCTTCGGATTCCCGCCATCGATCGCCAGGACGGCGGCCTTGCCGGGCATGACCCCGATCAGGCTGACGTCGGCGGCGCTCGCTTGCATCGCGGCGAACACGAGCAGCAGGCCGATCACGCCGGTCACAATACAATGGCTCGGACGATGGGTGCGTTTATGGGAGAGCATGGATGAAGCCGGTCGCGATCCTGCGCCATGTCCGCAGCGAGGGACCCGGCTATTTTGCCACCGTCCTCGAGCGGCGCTCCATTCCGCTGCGCCTGATCGCGGTGGACGCGGGCGAGGGGCTACCACGGTCCGCGCGAGCGTTCTCGGGCCTGGCGTTCATGGGCGGGCCGATGAGCGCGAACGACGACCTGCCCTGGATCCCGCCCGCGCTCGCGCTGATGCGGGACGCGGTGCGTCAGGACGTGCCACTGCTTGGTCACTGCCTTGGCGCACAGCTGATGGCCAAGGCGCTCGGTGGTCGCGTGCAGCCGAATTCCGTGAAAGAGATTGGTTGGGGCGAGGTCACCGTCTCGGACAACGCACTGGCGCACGAATGGTTCGGTCCGTTGGACGGGTTCACCGCGTTTCACTGGCACGGCGAGACCTTCAGTCTGCCGCTTGGCGCGACGCGCGTGCTGGAAAACGCGCATTGCGCGAATCAGGCGTTTGTGCTCGGCAAGCACGTGGGCCTGCAGTGTCACCTGGAGATGACGGCGGCGCTGGTTCGCAGCTGGTGTCGCGCCGGGCGCGCGGACATCGATGCCTCGGTCGCGAGCCTCGGGGTGCAAACGCCGGACGAAATGCAGCGCGCGCTCGACGCGCGGGTGGAGGCGCTGAACGCGGTCGGCGAGCGGATCTATGCGCGCTGGCTCGCGGGGTTGGTGGGCGATTGAGCGCGCCGCGCGCTCCGAAACGCCACGCGCCGGCGGCGTCAGTCGCGGAAATTGATGAACTGCAGGGGCAGGTCGGTGATCGACGTGCGCACCATCTGCATGGCGGCCTGCAGGTCGTCCTTCTTGGCGCCCGAGATTCGAACCGCGTCGCCCTGAATCGACGCCTGGACCTTGAGTTTTGCGTCCTTGATCAGTTTCACGATCGATTTACCCTTGTCCTGCGGCACACCGACCATCACGGTTACGGCGCGCTTGACCTTGTCTCCCGAGATCTTTTCGATCTCGCCGAGCTCGAGGCAGCGCACGTCGACGTTGCGCTTGGTCAGGCGTGTGCGCAGGACGTCGAGTACCTGGCCGAGCTTGAACTCGTCGTCCGCGAACACCGTGAGCTGGAGCTCGTTCTGCTCGATGCGCGCGTCGGAGCCTTTGAAATCGTAGCGGTTGCCGATTTCCTTGCTCGCCTGCTCGGTGGCGTTGCGGATTTCCTGCTTGTCTACCTGGGAAACGATGTCGAACGATGGCATGGCGTTGTTCGGGGAGATCGATGGTCTGCGCTGCACGGGATCATAGCGCAGGGCGCCGGGTACCGGGCACGGGGCGCGCGATCAAATTTCCCCCGCACGCCGCAACTGCCACGCCGTAAGCATCGAACCCGCGAGTTCGAAGATGACCGAGGTGGCGATCGTGAGCGGAAGGACGATGGCGCCGAGGTCCGGATGGCGTTCGTATACGAGCAGCGCGAGCCCGAGCGCGACACCGGCTTGCGGGAGCAGGCACCAGCCGACGCTTCGTTCGATTGTCAGCGGCGCCCGCGCGAGTCGAGCGCCGATGCGTGCGCCCAGAACCTTGCCCGCGGTTCGCGCGACGAGATAGGTGGCGCCGACGATGCCGAGCGCCACCATGGCGTCGGGCGCGAACTGGTGGCCGGCGAGCAGGAAGAACATGATCAGGAAAGGTTCGCTCGCGCCTTCGATTTCGCGAAACGGTCGCGTGTGGTGCCGCGCGGTGAGGGCCACGGTGGCGCCGAGCGCCATGCTGGCAAGCAGGTACGACACCCCGATCATCAATGCCGTGCCGGCGCAGACAAACACAAACCCCGCTGCCTCGACGAGCGTGGGTCGTCCCGGGCGCACGCGCCCGGTGAGCCAGCCCATCGGCAGGCCAACGATCACGCCCAGCAGCAGCGCGCCTGCGATTTCCCAGAGTCCGGAGAGCAGTAGCTGCGTGGCGTCGTTCTGTCCGCCGATTGCGTCCACCACGACGAGCATCAGGCTGAACAACAGCACGCCCCAGGCATCGTCGATCGCCACGATGCCCAACACGACACGCGACAGTTCACCGTCCTTCCCGTTTTCGCGCACGACGTCGAACGTCACCGCCGGGGCTGTTGCGGTCGCGATGCCGCCGAGCAGGAGCGCGAGCGGGAGGTTGCCGGTTACCAGGCCGACGGCCACGCTGACCGCA
>Ga0255039_10000513_pt1 | contig 12629 bp, 14 predicted proteins | sample BC1_12_1_MG_FD_181713 | JGI IMG/M metagenome (GOLD analysis project Ga0255039, IMG submission 181713) | Seawater microbial communities from Strait of Georgia, British Columbia, Canada - BC1_12_1 | ecosystem: Environmental > Aquatic > Marine > Strait | place: Canada: British Columbia | collected... | reverse complement strand
GATCCGGGCTTGTTCAATCAGGCCAACATCTTTTCCTGAGAGGATATTTGCTCTTACCCTTTAGCCACCACCTGCTGTCTTTGCCGGCGGCGAAGATCAACTTTTTCATCAGACTTTTTCACCCACGTTCCCTGAATGAAGGCCTCGGTCATTCGATAGGCCTCATCATCAGAGTACTGCCGCGGCGGGTGTTTCATAAAATAGGCTGATGGCCCGTGCAGAACGCCACCTTCACCACGGTCCAGCGCCAGCTTGCAACAGCGGACGGCGTCAATCGCAACCCCAGCCGAATTAGGGGAATCTTCCACCGACAGACGCAACTCCACATTCATGGGTATGTCACCGAAAAGTTTACCCTCCATACGGATAAAGCAAACCTTATTATCCTTCTGCCAGGCCACGTAGTCGCTGGGCCCGATGTGGATATTCTCATCATCCAGCCTTTCTTCAGTAACCGATTGAACCGCCTCTGTCTTGGACTTTTTCTTGGAAAGAAGCCGACTACGGTTGAGCATGTTCAGAAAATCAGTATTGCCCCCGGTGTTGAGCTGGTAGGTACGCTCCAGCCTTACGCCCCGTTTCTGAAAAAGATCGGTCAATATGCGATGGACGATGGTAGCACCCAGCTGAGACTTGATGTCATCTCCAATGATAGGAAGGTTGCTCTCTTTGAATCGCTCGGCCCAGGAAAGGTCGCTGGCAATAAACACAGGCATGTTGTTTACAAAACCCACACCCGCTTCCAAAGCACACTCAGCATAAAAACGCGCAGCCTCTTCAGAGCCCACGGGAAGATAGTTCACAAGAATCTCCGTTCCAGACTCCTGCAAAATCCTTACAACCTCATCCTGATCAGGTTCAAGCTCATCGGCCGGAACAAGGGTGTACTTATCATCATAGTTTTGCATATGCTCGGAAAAGCCGTCCAAGATACGGCCCATCTGCACCGTAACACCCGTATTGGGCACATCTTTGTAAAAAACTGTGGTGCAGTTTGGTTGCTGGAAGATAGCCTCGGCCACATCCTTGCCTACTTTACGATGGTCGATGTCAAAGGCCGCTACCACTTCGATGTCGTAAGGCCGGTATCCGCCGATATCCCAATGCATGATGCCGATGGCATCTTCTCTACTCTTGTCACCATAGTAATTGATTCCTTGAATCAAGGAACTGGCGCAGTTTCCAAGTCCAACAACGCCTATTTTAGCACGCCCCATCTGTTCACCTCTGCAATTCCTCTATGGCTTACGATCACAAAAGACAACCGGCCACCCACAGCCCAGTATCACAAATCAACTTCATCTTGACAAGACCCTTACCATCAACAACATGTTAGTATAACCGATTCAGAGCCCTCCCGCAAAAATCCAACCCATTTAATTGCCCTAGCCATATCTTTTTCAACTCTTTGGCCTCAACTTTGAGACAGGAATACCACAGAGGAACTTGAAGGGCTTGTCACCAGCGTTGACGTAGGTGTGTTGACTGCCAACGGGTACAAACACTACGTCGCCCGGCCCCACCTCAAACCATTTGCCATCGATCTGCACCCGCCCTTTTCCCTCAATGATAAAGTTTTCGTGCTCAAATGGATGGGTGTGATCGGGTGTGTGACCACCGGAAGCTACTTCGATGACTCGCAAAGCATAGGTGGGTGCTCCATCCCTCTCTTCATCAATGACCCAGCGAATGGTAACACCGGGGGCCTCGTCCCCGAAGACCTCGGCGTCCACTTCACTATAGTGACACACTTTTGCTTTCGGTTCATTCATTTGGATTTCTCCCTCTTTTGGGCATAGAGCATAGGGCATAGAAAGATAATTTCGAATTGCGAATTGCGAATATTAAGACCTAAAATCCCATACCGCACATCCCCCATCTCATGGCTCAAATCCACAATCTCCATCGCCCCAGGCCCTGCTCCTCTGGTGGGGCGGGCCTCTGTGCCCGCCAAGGGTAGTCGTTTCGGTGCCTAGTGCCTAGTGCTTAGTTCCTAGTCCCCAGTGTCCAGCGGCCTCACTGCTTCAAACAAAGCCGAATAATCGCCGTCAGCATATCCTTTTTCAAGCGTAATCTCCAGGAGACGATGAATAGCTTCTATACCTATGGTTTCTAGGTTTACAGTTTGTGCTGCTGCACTGAACAGCGCCACATCTTTAAGCAAATGCTTGCTAGGGAAATTGCCAATACCATAGTCGCGATCCAGCATAAACTTAAGCTTTTTGTCGAAAATCGGAGCATGCAGAGCGCTTCGGCGCAAAATCTTCATGAATAATCCCACATCGATCCCTAGGCTCTGCACTAACCCTAGACTGGAGGCAAAGCCCACGGTCAAGGAAGCGATGAGCTGATTAAGAGCAAGTTTCACGGCGGCAGCCTTGCCCACCTCACCAATCAACAGGGGTTCCGACCCAAAACACTCAAGCAAGGTTGACCATTTGTCAAACTGTGGCTTAGATGCCCCCACCATAATGAGAAGCTTGCCAGCACTCGCCTCAGGAATGCTTCCCAAGACCGGCGCTTCAAGGTATTCGCCGCCTCGCCCCAGCACTTTTTTCTCAAGAGCAACGCTATCCGCCGGCGAGATGGTACCCATTTGAATCACCGTACGCCGACCCAAGTCCGGTTTTGGATTCTCATTGAAAAGCACTTCCCCAATCGCAACCGCGTCAGCGAGCATCAGGATTACGCACTCCGCTGAGTCAATGGCTTCACCTGCAGTAGCAGCAATCTCAGCACCAGACGACCGTAATAGTTCCGCCTTCTCGCGGCTCCTATTAAACACTGTCAAATGATAGCCCGCAGCCAAGACTCTTTCACCCATGGGACGACCCATGAGGCCTGTACCTATAAGTGCAATTTTCATATTTTCTTCCTTATTTGATTGCCTGACCACTCACCGATCATCAATCACTCAATAAGACTTCCCTAACCACCTTCCAAGGCAAAATCCACTGCAGCTTGGGCATGGATGGCGGTGGTATCAAAGAGAGGGAGGGGGGAGTCTTCCTGATTGATCAGAAGCGATATCTCTGTACACCCCAGGATAACGCCTTCTACTCCACGTCTGTTTAAATCATGGATGATTTGTTGAAAATGGTTTCTAGACTCCTCTACAACCTTCCCCAGACAGAGTTCCTCATAAATTACCCGATTCACAATGGTGCGGCCATCTTCTGGCGGAATAACCACATCGAGGTCGTAATCATCAACCAGCCGACCCTTGTAGAAATCCTCTTCCATAGTGTACTTGGTCCCCAGGAGTGCGACTCGCTTGATTCCCCTCTTTTTGATCTCTATGGCGGTGGTGTCAGCAATATGTAGAAGCGGAATGGTGACGGTGCTCTGGACTTCTGGGGCCATCTTGTGCATGGTGTTCGTACAGATCAAGACACAGTCAGCCCCACCTCTCTCGATGCGCTGAGCAGCATCACACATGAACTTTGTTGCCTCCGGCCATCTACCTTCTGTTTGCAGTGTCGCTACCTCACTGAAATCAACACTGTAGAGCAATATTTTCGCTGAATGCAGCCCTCCCAGTCGCTCTTTGACCGTCTTATTAATTATCCTGTAGTATTCTGCGGTGGATTCCCAACTCATGCCTCCTATCAATCCTATTACTTTCATACATCAATCTCCTTGGCGATATTGCGAGGAGGTAGCGGACACATTGCAACCAAGACTCTTATAAATAATTCACCCAGCATGTGGCAACTTGATTCTGCCTCAGGTCCAAGCCGTATAATTCCAGTGATTTTTCAAATAGCAGTGCTGTGCGCAACGTCATCCACGGCCTGGAAGTCAAGAACAAGGATGCCTTGGCCAATCCTGAATCCTTGGACAATTATCTGGATCTTCCTGAGTTGGAATCCTAGCCCGACACTCCAGCCTTCTTCAGCACGGTTTCAAGCCTCGCCTGTCCTACTTGTGACTCCTCATTCTGATAACTCACCCACTCTTTGAGCTTCACCAATCCTTTTCCAGAAAAGATTAGTTCCCTGGCCAACTCTACCCCTGCTTTAAAATCTTCAACTCGCCTAGCCAGGAGAAACATCGGCGCAGTATTGAGGCACACCGCGTCTTGTCTGGCTCCATTCTCCTGACCCGCTAAAAGCCGCACCAACCCCACTGCCTCTTCGTCTGGACTTCCAGCCGGAGCAAGTTCCGCCGCTTTGGCTCTTTTTACACCCAATTCCTCGGGTTCAAGAATGAACTTTTCCAGATGACCTCTCTCGTTGAGTCGACAGAAAATGGTTGGCCCCAAGTTGGAAATTTCGTCCATTGCTGGCTGTCCATCATCTTTAAAACCATGAAAGACATAGGCTTCTTTGTAGCCTATCTCGCGCATCACTTCAGCCACCCTATCCACCATTTCCGGGCTGAAAACTCCCCGCACCCCCAGGTGCGGCATAATCGGACTGGCCAGAGAACCAGCAATATTCAAAGTTGTGCCAAATCTTATCTGAGAAAGTATACGAAAAAGTCCTTTTGGGTGAACCAATGGGCTCATGCCATTGAACAACCCCAGCCCACATTTCTCTACTGACTTTTTGGCAACCTCAACTCCGGCCTCCACGTCTACTCCCAACGCCTCTGCCACATCCACCGTGCCACACTTGGAGGTTATTGATCTGGCACCGTGCCTGGCCAGTACAACCCCTCCTGCAGCTGCTAGTATCGAAGCTGTGGTGGAGATGTTGAACGTTTTCAGTGGGTCCATTCCTGTACCGCAGTTGTCTAAGATTGGGCCATCCACCTTCGGTTCAACTTTGATTGTATCAATTTCCCGAATTGCCTCCCAGGCTCCAGCTATCTCTGCGACAGTCTCTCCTTTGGCCGCCAGGGCCGCTAAAAAAGCGCCCTGCTGAAGATCCGGCTGTTCCCCCCGTAAAACTTGGGTGAACATTTTCCTAATGGTATCCCTGTCCAGGTCCTCTTTGTTTATTAACCGCTGTATCCTACTGCCAAACCAGACCAACTTATCCATGATTCCCCTCCCAAGGTTCCACACATATCTTCATCACTTCTCTGGAAGAAAGGGCAGAAAAAGATTCTTCGAGCCCATTGAGATCCACCCGTTGCGATATGAGCCAATTTACCTCTAGACCCTCGGCCATCAGGCCAAGGGCCCGCTGACACTGGACGGATGTGCACCCATAAGCACCTATCAATGCGAGTTCCCGGTAATGGACCGCATTCAAATCAGTTGGCACCACTCCTCTATCCTGAGAAATCCCGGAAAACATCAGCACTCGACCGCCTGGGGCCGCTAAATCCAAAAGAGGGTACTCCAGGGCAGCTTCCCTGAAGCAGGTCACCACCACATCTGCCCCCAAACCTCCGGTAAGTTCCATCACCGCTTCCACCTTGTTGGCATCGAGCAAATCAACTTCCAATCCCAGGCGCGCCTGACTAATACGGGCGGAGTCCTTCTCCAAAAGAATCACTTTGCCCGAGCCTTGATGTTTCGCCACCATGGCGAACAAACAGCCGATTGGACCGGCTCCAAGGATGAGAACGGTCTCATCTTTTTTCAACTCGACTTTTTCAAGCCCATTCAGACAGCAAGCCAGTGGTTCGGCCATGGCCGCTTCAAACAAGGACAGCGAAGAAGGAATGATATTTAGGCACCCATTCTCAACTCCGCTTTTCGGCAAGGCAAGGTATTGGGCAAAGCCACCGTCCAAGCTGAAACCCATTATTTGAATAGAGGGACAGAGATTTTCACTACCCCGGCGGCAGTATTCACAGGTTCCGCAACCAATTCCAGGATAGACTTGAACTTTATCCCCTTCTTTGTACCTTCTCTCCTCATTTGAAACTTCAGCCACAACGCCCGCAATCTCATGGCCCAGTATCCTAGGATACTTTAGTGTCGGATGACCCTTTTCCCACATATGGTGGTCCGTTGAACAGACATTGGCTGCCAAGACCTTCACCACCACCCCTCCAGGTGGACACCTGGGGTCTGGCAGTTCCCTAATTGCCAACTTACCGGGTTTTTCAAGGACAGCGGCTTTCATCAAATTCACCTCGAAAAATAAGAAAAGCCTTCGTCTCCAGCAGACGAAGGCTTTTCTTTACCATCAACAAAGCCCTTAACCCAGATGTTTCATGAATTGCTTACTGCGACCACGGATATGGTCGTTCTTCCGGGTTAAAGCTCCACTCACCCGTCTTCTGGCTCACTCGCCTCAACGACCGGCCTTCCCATCCCGCTTCAGCGGGACAGTGGCCCTTGGTGGCCGTGAGTTCCTGCCCGGTAGGGCCGAGTTCACAGCGGCGGGACCGCTCCTGATTCTCACAGGATTCCGAAAGTGAAAGAAGCTCTAATTTTTGACTTCTATTTACACCCCCTCGCTCTCACTTGTCAATAATTTACCAGTCTTGGGTTCGTTGGTAGGTTATGCCTGTTATGGTACTAAGGTGTTGGCAAAAAGGATATAATAGATAACTTGGGGCGCCGGAAGGTTGAGAAGCGTCTTAACACCTTCCTGCGATGCCTTTGCCGAGAAAGGAGAAAAGCGCATGAAGAGCAGGTTCGCGATTTTTCTTGTGACACTGGTCCTCCTGTTTACCTGGCTTACCTCCAGCCCTGCCACGGTGGAATGGGATGTGGCCGGCACCCTCAACCTGAAGGAAAAAGCCCGGGACGCGGCCATGTCGCTCGATGGCAAGTGGATCTTCGTTCTCACCGAAAAGGGCGAGATCCTCATCTACTCCTCGGACGGCAAGCTCAAAGACACGATCTCTGTGGGTAAGAGTGTTGAGGGAATCAAGGTGGGCCCGCGAGAGGACGTTCTCCTTCTCACCAGCGGCAAAGCCAAAACAATTCAGATCATCACCCTAAATTTCATCCAGGAGATCAACGTCTCCGGCTCCCCGTTCAAGGGCAAAGCCGAGGCACCGGTGGCGGTCGCCACCTTCAACGATTTCGAGTGACCGTACTGCGCCAGGCTGGTGCCTGTACTCGAGCAGGTGCTCGAGAAAAACCCCAACCAGGTGAAACTGGTGTTCAAGAACTTCCCGATTAGAAACCACAAGTTTGCCATGCCGGCTGCCGTCGCCGCCCTGGCGGCGGGGAAACAAGGCAAGTTCTGGGAGTTCCACGATCTGCTCTTCAAGGATTACAACCGCTTGAACGAACAAAAGGTCAACGAGATTGCCCAGAAGCTCAAGCTGGACATCAAAAAGTTCGAAAAGGACCGGAAAGACCCCCGGATCATAGAGTTAATAAGGCGTGACATCCTAGAGGGCAACCAAGCGGGGGTGCGAGGAACCCCAACGATCTTCATCAACGGCAGGCTGCTGCGGAACCGAAGCCCGGCCGGGTTCCAGGAGCTGATCGAAAAAGCGCTGAAAAAGCCGGCCCAGTAAGAATAGGCAATAAGTAACCAATGACTCATCCTGACTCCGGGGTGGCTATGAGCCAACCCTAGCGCGGCGCCGCCAACCGCCTTCTAACTGGCCGAACAGTCTTGAAGCAAGAATGCACTTCGAAAAAATGAGCCTCTATCCTCAATAAAAAGAGTTTCCTCCCAGCCCATTTGAAGCTTTTTTATATCTTCTTTGTAATTTTTCCTTCCCCATTCCGTAACCATCTTTACTCTTTGATCCCGTTTGCCTGGTGTGGATGATTTGTTCCAATCTATCCAGTCGAGCATTCCGAGGGAATGTTGGCCCAAGTGAACCTGAGCATTTTATTGGTTGTAAGAATTACCTCGCTCATCCGACCAAATAGATACAATCCATGTGGCAATTGTTGGGTAAATCTCTTCTGAATGTGTGACAAGGAAGGCTGTCGGGGAGCAGATTCGATGAAAAGAGGGAAACTGAAAGCAATCCTATCAAAGATACCATTTGTGATCCTTCCCCTTCTTTTAGGAGCTCTGTACTTGTCAACGCATGAAATTGGTTCATCCGCCGTCCTAAAAGAAGCCGAAAAGATCTATATCGTTGATAGGACCGGCGAGCGTTGGGATGTGACCCAGGCCGTGTCCCTTGGTTTTAATCCAGAAGGGTTTCAGTTTGGTCTCGGCAGAAACGCCTTCACTACGCTTGACGACTCGTTTTTGACGAATGATACCAGCAATATTTCAAAAAACGCGCGGGTTATAGGTGTTACGGATGGCTCCACTGCCAAGGCATATACCATCAGCCGACTTTTGGGCCATGAGATTTCAAACAGCTCAATAGGTTCCGAGCCGGTGGCTGTGAGTTATTGACCCCTGGTAAACCTGGCGGCTGTGTACAGTCGCGAGATCAATGGTCAGACCTTGACCCTCGTTCCATCCGGTTGGACCTACGAGTCCACCTTCGTTCTCTACGACAGGGAGACTGGAACTTTATGGTATCCCTACAAAAATGGCCTACTGGCAATCCAGGGGAAATACTTCGAAAAGATACTCCCGGAGGTCCCTCACGAGGTGACCAAATGGAAGAAATGGGTAACACGACATCCCACTACCAAAGTATTGAAGTAAGCAGGTGAATCCTTCGTCTAACATATTTCGTAACCTCCCCCAACCTCAACCTCCCTCTCCCCAACTGGAGGTGGTCAAGGGATTTTCCTTTGGCCACCTCCAGCCAACACGCAGCGTATCTTTCGTTTAATCCAAGCATTTTCCCCAGGAATTTAGAAAAACGCCTATTAACTTAGCTCCGCAAGAATCTCCTCTCCCCTTGGAAACTATTTCACAGTTCGCCGAAGCCGTCATTCCGGACGAGCTCCGACTCGCGGAGCGAGATCCGGAATCCACAAATACAGGTTACTAAATGATGCCTGGATTCCCGCCTGCGCGAGAATGACGTGATTACATGAACCCGTCATTCCGGACGAGCTCCGACTCGCGGAGCGAGATCCGGAATCCAGAAAACCTAAAATGACGTCATTTGGTGTCTGGTTCCCCGCTCCCTGATCGAAGTCAGGGACAAGCTTTGCAAGGACGTTGTCTGGATCCCGGCTCGCGTCCGCCTTAGGCTGACTTGGCCGGGATGACGAATTGCGACATAGTCTATTGAGACGAGAGGGGACATGTAGTTATCCTGCGGAGCTAAATAAATAGGCGTTTTAGAAATGTATGCTTGACAAGGTAATATAGAAGATATATATTTCGATATATGTCGAACTATCGAGATGATCAAGTCAAGCATTTTGCTGATGTATTCAAAGCGCTGTCAAACCCCAATCGGCTTCGCATGTTCCTGCACCTCGTTACTTGTTGCGTGCCCGGAACCGTTGGTAGCTTTGATGCTGAAACCGGCGTTAGCGCCTGCGTAGGTGACCTGGGCCGGGATCTTGAGATCGTACCTTCTACAGTGTCACACCATATCAAGGAACTCCATCGAGCCGGTCTCATTCGGATGGAAAGACGCGGTCAAAAAATCGAATGCTGGGTAGACCCTGTAATACTTCGGGGCTTGGCGCGGTTTTTTGAGGAACCCTTAACCTAGGGATTTTTTTGGAATAGTTAATTCGAAATTATTCGAATCATCGAACACTTTGGAGGGTAGAGATGGATAAAAAACATCCAGATGAAATTCGAACGGTTGTCCGGAAGAAATATGGTGAAGTTGCAAAGAGTGATTCTACTGGGTGCTGCACTCCCGTATCATTTTGCTGCGGCGAACCTGCCACTCCTCTGGACAATCTTGGTAAGCTCACTGGCTATTCCCAGGAGGAGCTTAATGTTGCTCCTGAAGGCTCTAATATGGGACTTGGCTGCGGCAACCCTCAGGCCATCGCTGCCCTGAAGCCCGGCGAAACTGTTCTAGACCTTGGCAGCGGTGGAGGGTTCGACTGCTTTCTGGCAGCCAGACAGGTCGGGGAAACCGGACACGTCATCGGAGTGGATATGACCGCAGACATGATCGCCAAGGCCAGGCAGAATGCTCTGAAAGGTGATTATTCTAACGTCGAATTCAGGCTGGGCGAGATTGAACATCTACCTGTGGCCGATGCCAGTGTTGATGTGATTATTTCCAACTGCGTCATCAACCTGTCACCTGAAAAGTCAGATGTCTTTCGTGAGGTATACCGTATACTTAAGCCTGGCGGCAGGCTTGCGATCTCAGATGTGGTGGCAACGGCACCTTTGCCTCCAGAACTGAAAAACGATCTGGACCTCCTCTCTGCATGCGTGTCGGGTGCCGCCACCGTGGTCGAGATCACGGCAATGCTTCAGGAAACCGGATTTCAGGACATTCAGATTCAGACCAGGGATGAAAGCCGCGAGCTTATCAGGGAATGGGTCCCCGGAAAAGACGTCCAAGACTATATTGTGTCTGCGAGCATCGAAGCCGTGAAACCTTAGCCCGGATATTTCATGAATCACTTGCTGCGACCACGGATATGGCCGTCCTTCCTGGCGTCCTCGGGTGTCGGCCCCTGCGACGTACCGTTAAGGTACGCCTCGGAACCAACCCCCTGCGGTTGCCCGGTGGCACGCCCATCTTCGCGGCCTCGCGACAGCAATTCATGAAATATCCGGGCTAGGACTAATGCAATCCGCGGATGATGATCTCAATTTACCCATTTTATCCCGTACATGAAATGGGTAAATTTACCCACTTTGTGTACGGGATGTTTTGGGTAAGTCTTGATCATCGCATAGCTCAACGTGAGAAAGGAGAGGAACTTGTTACCGGAAAAACAGAGAAAAACCTACACTGAATTTTACAAATCAGCACGTCACAATGAAACCCTGGAACCGAAAACAACCCTCATGCTTCACATGGCCGCGGCTATGGCTTTTGCTTGCTATCCTTGAATGGAGCATTACTTTGGCGTGGCCAAAGAAGAAGGGTTAAGCGATGATGAAATAGGGGCGGTACAATCTATTGTTATGGCGGTTTCTGCTGGCAGGGTTCGGGCACAGTTCCACGAGGCTGTTCCCTTTAGCCAGGAACCAAACCGACAAAATAATCAATAAAAATGTGGATCATCTCCGAAAGAGTTGGTGGAATTTAATGGAATGAGCCGATGATCCCCGTTGGATTTGATAAATAAGTAAATATTTTAACCGCAGACAATACGCAGACAACAAAAACTTTTTGCCTGGGCGACCTGCCCAGGCATAAGCATTGATAGTATCGCGAAGCGATTGAGGTTTTTGCCTCCGCAGGTCGCGGAGGCAAAATTTCTCCGTCCGTCTGCGTCTGTCGAGCGAACGAAGTGAGTGGGCGGCTAAATAAATAAAACGGTATAATTAACGTAGCCATTGGATTTTAAATTGCCAAGGTGTTAGCTGCTTTCTAGAAGCTGCCAATTGGTATATAAAGAGACTAGTTCGAATGCAGGACGGGTAGAAGCATCTCAACAAGACAACGTCTGTTTCACATTGATAGGAGGGAATTCTCGTGTCCACAACAGTGACCGCTCGTCTTTCTTTTCTAGACCGTTTCCTGACCTTTTGGATATTTCTGGCCATGTTTGTAGGCGTGGGCTGGGGCTATCTTTTCCCTGGCGTTCGCGAGTTTATTAACTTCTTCCAGGTCGGCACCACCAATATCCCTATCGCCATTGGCCTTATTCTCATGATGTACCCGCCTCTGGCCAAGGTAAAGTACGAGCAGTTGGGCCCGGTCTTTCGCAATGTCAAGGTCTTATTACTGTCACTAGTGCAGAACTGGGTTATCGGCCCTATCTTAATGTTTCTGTTGGCAATCACCTTCCTCCGAGGCCATCATGAATACATGGTGGGGCTTATCCTGATCGGTCTGGCCCGCTGCATCGCCATGGTCATCGTTTGGAACGACCTGGCCGCCGGCGACCGGGAATACTGCGCCGGGCTAGTGGCCTTTAATTCCATCTTTCAGGTGCTATTCTTCTCCCTCTACGCTTACTTTTTTATAACCCTGGTCCCTCAGTGGTTGGGTCTAAAAGGCGCAGTGGTTGATATATCCATTGGTCAAATCGCAGAAAGCGTCTTCATTTATCTGGGTATCCCCTTCATCGCGGGCATCATAACCCGCATTGTCGGCCTGAAGAGCAAAGGCCACGAGTGGTACGAAAATACATTTATCCCAAAAATCAGCCCTATTACGCTGCTGGCCCTGTTGTTCACCATAGTGGTGATGTTCTCGCTCAAGGGTGAGTACATCGTCCAACTCCCTTTGGATGTGGTGCGGGTGGCCATCCCCCTCTGCATATACTTCGTAGTGATGTTCTTCGTCTCTTTCTATCTCTCCATCAAAGCCCAAGCCACTTACGAGCAATCCACGACCCTTAGCTTCACTGCCGCTTCCAACAACTTCGAACTGGCCATTGCCGTGGCGGTCGCTGTGTTCGGTATAGACTCGGGACAGGCCTTCGCCGCGGTGATCGGTCCTCTCGTGGAGGTGCCTGTACTGATCTCCCTGGTGAACGTGGCACTTTGGTTTAAGAAGAAGTACTTCCCTTACGCGGTGGAGACTCCCCTGGGAGTTTGTCACCTATCCTGCAAGCCGTAATGCCTTAAGGAGATTGAAACATTGTGGGGTGGGCACGCCTCACCGGTACATTTAGTTAATCTCCATTCGGAGTTTCGCCAACCTGCTGTCATTCTGAGGAGTGCAACGACGAAGAATCTCGAGATCCTTCGCTTCGCTCAGGATGACAATGTGTCCGTTTCTTCGCGGAGTTTATCCTG
>Ga0255039_10000511_pt1 | contig 12643 bp, 10 predicted proteins | sample BC1_12_1_MG_FD_181713 | JGI IMG/M metagenome (GOLD analysis project Ga0255039, IMG submission 181713) | Seawater microbial communities from Strait of Georgia, British Columbia, Canada - BC1_12_1 | ecosystem: Environmental > Aquatic > Marine > Strait | place: Canada: British Columbia | collected... | reverse complement strand
CGATGCGCATGCAAAAGACTTCCATGTCGTACTTGTCGGCATACAGGCTGCCGAGCGCCTCGCCGAACACCTTGGCCACCCCGTAGCGGCTGTCGGGCTTGATGTACACGCGATGATCGATGACCTCGTCGCGCCGGTAGAACCCGACCGCGTGGTTCGAGGTTGCGAATAGAAAGCGCTTGACGCCGTTGCGCCGCGCGGCCTCGAAGGCGTTGTAACAGCCGACGATGTTCGCCGGCAGGATCTCCTCCCAGGTTCCCTCGACCGAATGACCGCCGAGATGAATCACCGCATCGACGCCCTTGGTTGCGCGCAACAGGTCGCCGAGCTTGGTAAGGTCGGCGCGCACGAAAGACTCGCCGTCGGCAAGCGGCTTGATCGGCCGGATATCCGAGAGCCGCAGGTGGTACTTGCCGGCCAACTCGCGCCGCAGATGGGTGCCGATGCCTCCTGCCGCGCCGGTCATCAAAATCGTTTTCACGGTCCGACGCCCTCCGGCGGTTGGATACGCACCACGCGACCGCGCCAGCGCGCACGAAGGTCCTCGACCCACATCGCGAGTGCGGGGGTCAGCAGCATCTGCAGCACCGTGCCCAGCAGCACGCCGACGCCGATCGACACCCCGACCGGTATCAGGAACTGGGCCTGGATCGAACGCTCAATGATGAGGGGGAAGATGCCGAGAAAGGTGGTCAACGCGGTCAGCACGATCGGTCGGAAGCGGCCCTTGGCGCCATCGATGATCGCCTGCTGCGCCGGTTTACCTTTCGCCAGCTCCTCGTTGATGAAGTCGACGAGTACCAGCGAGCCGTTGACGATGATGCCTGCAAGGCCGACCAGACCGAACAGACTGGTCAGGCCAAAGCTCAGGCCCATGATCAGGTGACCAAGCGTCGCGCCGACGAGGCCGAATGGAATCGAGGCAAGCACGATGACCGGCTGAATGTAGGATCGGAACGCGAGCGCAAGCAGCGCATACATACAGAACACCGCCAGCAGAAAATTCTTCGCGAGCGATGGCAGCGTGCGCGCCTGCTGGCGCTGCTCGCCACCCATCGAGTATTTCAGGCCAGGAACCTGTTCCTGCAGCTGCGGCAGGACACGCCCGACCAGCCGCGTGGTCACCTGCTGGCCGGTCACCACCGCCGCATCAACTTCGGCGAACACGGTGGTCATCCGTCGCCCGCCTCGGCGCACGACGGTCGATGGCCCATAGCCGAGGGCGAGTTCGGCCACTTCGTGCAGCGGCACGAAGGCCCCCGCCGGCGTGCGGATGCGGTAGCGCGCGAGGTCGGACAGCGACGCGCGCTCGCTGCGCGGCAGCCGCACATACACGCGCACTTCGTCGCGCCCGCGCTGCACGCGCACCGCCTCGGCGCCGAAGAACGCGGCGCGGACTTGCTGCGACAGACTCTCGAGTGTGAGGCCGAGACTACGCGCCGACGGCTTAAGCTTGAACTGCACTTCCTGCTTGCCGGGTTCGCGGTCGTCGCGCACGTCGAACACGCCATCGATGCGGCGCAATTCGTCCTGTAGCGCGAGGACCGCCTGCGCAAGCCCCTCGGGCGAGCGCGCAGACAACTGGATCTGCACCGGCGAACCGAGATTAATCACGTTCGACGCGAAGGTCAGCTTCTTGACGTCGGGCAAGGTACCGACCTCCTTGCGCCAGCGCTGCTCGAACTGCTTCGCGGTCACGCTGCGCACCTCGGGGTCGAGCAACTCGAACACCACGGACGCCTTGTTGCCCTGCAGGAGGTTGAGCGCGCCGATCGAGCCCGGTCCGGCGACGGCCTGCTGGCCGACGGAAAGGTAGACCGCGTTGACCAGGTCGCGGCCGCTCGGATCCGGCAGCGCACGCGCCGCCGCATAGCCGGCGCGCTCGATTGATTGCGCCGCGGTGAGCGTCGTATCGGCGGTCGCGCCCTGCGCCAGCTCCATCGTGGCCGTCACATAGCGCCCCTCGACCTGCGGGAAGAACACGAAACGCACATAGCCGCCCGTAATCACGCCCAGGGTCACCAGCAGCACCGCAAGGCCCGAGGCAACCGCAACGACGTAGTGCGTGGTGACGAAGCGCAGGGCACGATCGAGCGGCCCGGCGATGAAGCGGCGCATCGCCCGGTCGGTTGCATGGCGCAGATTCGCGAGCCACGCACCGACGCGGGTGCGTGGCGTAAATCCGGTGATATGCAGATGCGCAAGGTGGTGCGGCAGGATGAACATTGCCTCGACGACTGAAACGACGAGCACGATGATGACGACCGCCGGAATCTGGTACAAAAATTTGCCGATCGTCCCCGGCGCGAACAGCAGCGGAATGAAGGCGGCGAGGGTGGTCGAGACCGCGAGCGCGACCGGCAGGGTGACCCGCTGCGCGCCGCGCACGGCGGCCTCGACTTCGGGCGTGCCGCGCTCGTTCTCGGCGTAGATGTTCTCGCCGGTGACGATCGCATCGTCTACCACAATGCCGATGGCCAGGATGAAGCCGAACAGCGACATCATGTTGACCGACAGCCCAACCCAGGGCATCACCGCAAACGCGCCGACGAACGAGACCGCGATCCCCGCCGACACCCAGAACGCCAACCGAAGATCGAGAAACAGCGCCAGCGCCCCGAGCACCAGCGCGAGCCCGATGAGGCCGTTCTTGACCAACAGGCGCACGCGATTCTGGAACTCGATCGAATCGTCGCGCCACACATCGATTGCGATTCCGGGCGGCAGGCTCGGGCGCAGGCTTTGATCGAGGTGGCGCCCGACCACCCGCACGACATCGAGCACCTTCTCTTCGCCCACGCGAAACACCTGCACGAAAGCTGCCGGCTGATCCTTGTAGCGCATGATCAGGTCTTCGTCGCGAAAACCATCATCAATGCGCGCGATCTCGGCGAGGCGGACCCTGGCGCCGGTCTTCGCCGAGACGACGACGATATTCTCGAAGTCGGCGCGGTCGTAGTTGCGCCCCTTGGCGCGCAACAGGATCGATTCACCCGCCATCTTGATGTCGCCGCTCGGCAGATCGAGACTCGAGCGGCGCACGGTCGCCGCGAGATCCTGCAGCGTGATGTCGTAGGCGCGCAGCGCGGCGTTCGGCACCTCGATCGAGACCTCGTAGTCGCGCACCCGCGCGACCTGCACCAGCGAGATGCCGGGCGTGGCTGCAAGCTCGTCCTTCACGCGATAGGCCAGCTCGCGCAGCACCGACTCGCTTGCATCGCCGTAGAGTGCGAGCTCGACCACGCGTTGCCGGGACGCAAGCTGCTTAACCACCGGACGCTCGGATTCGACCGGGAAGGTCGTGATGCGATCGACCGCCGCCTTGACCTCGTCGAGCTTCGCCGCGACAGGCACGCCGCGGGCGAGTTCGATCCGCACGACGCCGGTCCCCTGCACCGCCACCGAGGTCACCTGGTCGATGCCGTCGATGCCCTCGATCTGCTCCTCGATGCGCTGGACGATCGCTTCCTCGACCTCGTCGGGCGCCGCGCCCCGGTAGATGACGCGCACCTCGAGCACATCGAGCTCGATGAGCGGAAAGACTTCCTGCTTCATCGTCAGCATGTTGACCACGCCGGCGACAAGAATGAGCCCCATCAGCAGATTCGCCGCCACCGGATGGCGCGCCATCCACGCAATCAGAGCCTTCATTGCGTTTTGCGATCCGTGGCGCCGTTGGCGGACGCCTTCTCGGCAGTCCGGGTGTGCGCCCGTGGCGGCGGCGCGCCCTCCGCCACCACGCGTACGGGCATGCCCTGGGTGATGATCTTCAGGTTGCTGACGATGACCCGTGCGCCCTCCTCGACGCCGTCGGCGACGACCGCGGCCTGATTGCCCGTCTCACTCAGCAGACGCACCGACTGGATCGACACCACATCGTCGGTGCCCACCAGCCACAGCGTGCTGCCCTCACGTAGCGCGCGGCGCGGCACGACGGCATAGCGCAGCTCGCGGCGTCCTTCGATCTCAACGGTCGCGTACATGCCGACCAGAAGCGGTGGCGCGGCGTCTGCTGATCCACTGACCGGCCTGCCGCGGGTGCCCGGCGCGTCGACCCGGACGACGATATTGAAGGTGCGCGTGCCGCTGTCGACCGCCGACTCGACCCGGTCGACCCGCGCCGGCCAGCGATAGATCCCGCCGCCATGTTCGACCCGCACTGAAGCGCGCGCACCGGTACCCACCGTCGATCCCCAGGGATCGTCAATCAGCGCAATGTCGCGGTCGGTGAGCGACACGGCGATCTCGAGCGCGTCGTCGGCGTAGAGTCGGGCGAGTTGCTTGCCCGGCTGCACCGTCTCGCCGGGGTCGACCTTTTCTGACCGCACGCGGCCGCTGAACGGCGCGTGGATGACCGTGCGCTCGAGGTCGATGCGCCGGCTGCGTTCGAGCGCCTCGGCGCGCGCGAGCGCTGCGCGCGCCTGATCGCGCCCGGCAATCCGCTCGTCGAGCGTCTGGCGCGCGAGGAATCCCTTTTCGATCAGGTTCCGCGTACGCTGGAGCAACTGTTCGGCAAGGCGCAGGCTGGCTTGTGCCGATTGTCGGTCGGCGCTCGCCTGCGCGAGCGCGGCGCGAAATGGCTCTGGGTCGATGCCTACGAGAGGCGTGTCCTTGTCGAACGTGCCGCCGGTCACCAGCAGTGGGCTGACGAAGCTGACGCGGCCCGACACCTCCGCGGCGAGCACGATCTCGTTGCGTGGTTCAACCAGACCGTTGCCGGTGACGGGGAGCGCGCCGCTGCGAAACTCGACCGGCGCGACGCGCACCAGTGGCAGCTGCTTGGTCGGTGCGCGCACCGCGGGGCGTGGCTTGAGGACGTTCAGCGCGACGAACGCCGCCACGCCGGCCGCAATAATGCCGAGCGCGACAACGCGCCAGAGCCAGCGCGAACCGGCTGAAGGCGGCAGGTCTGGGTTCAACGGAGCGGTCAACGCGGTTCGCCGTATGCCAAGGCGCGGGGCCGTAGTTTATCCGCAGAGGACTGTCGCGACCGTTTCTCGCGCGCAATGCCCGGACTCAGGTCATCCGCCGGTGACGCGCCTTGCAGGTGGCGAGCAGATCGTCTGCGTCGCGTTGCCACCAGTTCTTGGCGGAGAAAATCTCGACTTCGTGAAAACCACGATAGCCCGCGCCGTTCATCCAGCCGCGGATCCGTTTCAGGTCGATGACGCCGTCGCCCATCATCCCGCGGTCGAGCAGCAGGTCGGTCGTCGGCACGAGCCAATCGCAGATATGGTAGGCCAGCAGCCGGCGTTTTCCCGCACGCCGGATCTGCGTCTCGAGCTGCGGATCCCACCAGACGTGATACACGTCGACGGCAACGCCCAGCTGTCCGGGCTTGTTTCGATCGAGCGCGTCGCACAGGTCGAGCGCCTGCGCCAGCGTGTTGACGCAGGCGCGGTCGGCTGCGTACATCGGGTGCAGCGGCTCGATTGCCAGCGGGACGCCCGCCGCCTTCGCCTGCGGCAGGATCGCCGCGATGCCGTCGCGGATCTGCGCGCGCGCACCGGCGATGTCCTTCGAACCCTCGGCCAGACCACCGACGACGAGGACCAGGCATTGCGCCTCGAGCGCATGCGCCTCGTCGATGGCGCGCAGATTGTCGGCAATGTTGGCCTTGCGCGTTTTGGCGTTGCGCGCGGGGAACATGCCGCCGCGGCACAGGCCGGTCACCGTGAGTCCGTGCGCTCGGATCGCGCGCACCGCCTTGGCGACGCCCATCGCCTGCAACAGGTCGCGCCACGGTGCGATCCCACCGACACCGTGCCGGGCACAGCCCTCGATCGCCTCGGCGAGGCCCCATTTGCCGCGCGTGGTCGCCGTGTTGAGCGAAAGCAGTGCGGGATCGGGTGCAGGCATCTCAGTTCCGCGGCGCCTGCGCGACTTCCCGAATGAGCAGCCCGCTCGTCGATACGCGCAGCTCGAATTCGGCCGGACGGTTGACCGGCACGAAGGTCGCCGAGCCGTACTCCGCATCGAACAGCGGCGCGAGCCAACCATAACGCCGGCGCAGGTCGAAGAGGTCGATCCGGCGCGCCGCCCCCAGCGCGAAAATCGTGCGGGTCGCGCCGCGCGCCTGCTCGATCGCCCGGTAGCGCCCCGCGATCCGGTCGAGTTCGTAGGCGGTGTGCAGGCCGATCACGTTTGCCGCCGGCGTCCATTTGAGGATGTGCGCATCGACATAGATCTCGTCGCCGACGAGAGTGAAACGCGCCGTGCGCCCGTCGGGAAAACGCAGTCGCGCATCGAAGCGCTGTTCGCCGCTCGGTGTGACCGTAATACGCGCCGCCACCACCTCCTGCGTCAGGGCCTGGTAGCCCTGAATTCCGAGCACGATCGCCACCGCCAGAGCGCCGGCCAGCGCAAGCGCCGAGCCGAAAAGCAACCGGATCACGAAACCGAACGGGCGGCGACGTAGCAGCGCCGCGAAGCCCAGCAGGACGACGAGCAGTCCGCCGAGGCCGAGCACCACGCCGGCGATGAAAAGCGGGACGCTGGCGAGTTCGCCGATGGACGTCATGTGAACATGTGAACGATGGGCGTGCGTCCTAAGCCGCAATCCCGCGCGCTGCGAAAAACTGATTCATCGATTGAGCCTCGGAATGTCGATCCATCGACGCGTCTTCCAGCTCTTCAAGCCGGCTTCGGCGAGCTGCACCCCCTTGGCGCCCTCGAGCAGGCCCCAGCGGAAACCGCCCTCGCCGGCGACGTGCTTCAGGAACAGCGCCCACTGCAGCTTGAAGGCGTTGTCGGGCACCACATTGTCGGGTACCTCCTGCCAGCTTTCCGGTGCAAGGAAATCGATCGGCTGCGCAATGTCCGGATTCCACACCGGCTTCGGCGTGTTGACCCGCGACTGGGTGAAGCAGCGCCGCAGGCCGGCCACCGCCGAGCCGTGGGTGCCATCGACCTGCAAGGTCAGCAGGTCGTCACGCCGCACCCGCACGCACCACGATGAATTGAAGTGCGCGATTACCCCGCCGGCGAGCTGGAAGGTGGCGTAGGCGGCGTCGTCCGCGGTGGCGCGATATTTCGCGCCGTTTTCGTCCCAGCGGGTCGGAATGTGCGTCGCGCCGAGACAGGACACCGACTTCACTTCGCCGAAGAGGTTGTCGAGCACGTAGCGCCAGTGGCACAGCATGTCGAGAATGATGCCGCCGCCATCCTGCTTGCGGTAATTCCACGACGGGCGCTGCGCCTGCTGCCAGTCGCCTTCGAACACCCAGTAACCGAACTCGCCGCGCACCGACAGGATGCGGCCGAAAAACCCGGTCTCCTGCAGCATCTTGAGTTTTAGCAGGCCGGGAAGCCAGAGCTTGTCCTGCACGACGCCGTGTTTCACGCCCGCCTTTCTCGCTGCGCGGTAAAGGTCGAGCGCCTCGGCGAGCGTAGTCGCCACGGGTTTTTCGCAATAGATGTGCTTGCCCGCCGCGATCGCGCGCTTGAGGATCTTCGGTCGCAGCTGGGTCGAGGCCGCGTCGAAGAACACCGTGTCCGCAGGATTCTTCAGCGCTTTTCCGAGGTCCGTGGTCCAGCGCTCGATGCCGTGTTCGGCTGCCAGCGCCTCGAGCTTGCCGGCATTGCGTCCGACCAGGATCGGATCGGGCACGATGCGCGTACCGTTCTTCAGCGCGACGCCACCCTCTTTCCGGATCTCGAGAATCGAGCGCACGAGGTGCTGGTTCGTCCCCATGCGCCCGGTGACGCCGTTCATGATGACGCCGAGTCGCTTTGTCTTCACTGTTTGGCTCCCGGAATCTCGATGAACTCGACCGTAACCCCGTCGGGATCGCGCAGGTAGGCGACACGCCGCCCCGTGTTCGGCCCGTCGTTGATCGACACTGGCGGCGCGATCGGCATGACCTGGTGCTTCTCGGCCGCGGCAATCGCCGCGTCCACATCGTCGACGTCAAACGCCATATGCGCGAAGCCCGCATCGCAGGGACGCGCCTCGACGCGGCCACGCGAGGCCGGGGCCTTGTATTCGATCAGTTCTACGGTGCAGCCGGGACCGCGCAAGAACGCGATCTCCATGTCGGCGCCCTCAACGCCGGTGATCTGCGAGACGATCGCGGGATCGCGTGGCGCACGGTTCAAAACCTGGAAGCCGAGACAATCGCAGAAGAACGCGATCGTTCGATCGAGGCTGGAAACGGTGAAGCTCGTGTGGTTGGTACCGAGCACGCGGTAGTTCATGAGGCGAGGACTCCTTGCGGCGTGGTGGCCGGCATCGGTTGCATCGAAGACCAGTCGGGTTCGGCGCCCGCTGCAAAGCCCGGGCACTCGAGCGAGGCAATCGCCAGCTGACCGTCGCGAATCGCGACGCGCACCGCACCCTGGTGGCGTTCGTAGAGGTCGGGGTGCGCGGAAAGAAAACGGTCCTGCTCGGCCTGCGACAGATCCGCCATGCCATTCACGTAATGGTGGCCATTGCGCTCGACGTGACGGATGCCGAGCAGCGAGACCAGCGCCAGGTCTTGCTGCAGCGCGAGGCCGGCCTGGATCGTCAGGTCTTCCCCCGAGAGGAAGAACGCGGGCGCCCCGGCCGGCGCGTCCCGGTTCCACTGCGTACAGCGCGCCGCGTTGACGATCGACTTGTAGAAGCCTTTGCAGGTCTTCGATGACACGCCCGTGTAGCCGAGCGACCGCGCGCGCGGGAAGGCGTCGAGCGTGGCGTCGGACTCGTCGATGATCACCGGCTTCAGCGCCACCAGCGCGCGGCAGTCCTCCGCAAGCGCAGCTGCGCGCTTTACCGGTTGCTCGAAGAACACGATGCTCGCCGAGAGCTGCGCAAGCGCGGGCGTCCCGAGCACCTTCCGCCAAAGCGCGACCACCCCGTCGACGTCGGCGTACTGTTCGTTGCCGTCGAGCGTCGCGTGATAGCCGCCGGGAATCCGATCGAGCACCGACGCGACCGCGCGCAGCCGCTCGAGGTCCTCGGCGAGATCGCCGCCGACCTTGAGCTTGAACCAGCGATGGCCATACGCGGCGACCACCTCGTCGAGCGTCTCCGGCAAGCCGTCATTCACGCGCCGCACCGCGTCGGCCGATGTGATCGGATCGACGAGACCGACCGTATGGCGTGCGGCAATCGTCGCCTGCGGCGTCAGTGCGGCGAGAAAGGGTTCGAACGCGAAGCCTTCGAGATCGCCGATCGCTGCGTCGGGGCCGATGCCGAAGAGGTTGTGCTGAACGGCGGCGGCGAAGGAGACGCCGCGCGCGCGGCACAGCGCATCGGCGATCGCCTTATCGACGAGCGCGGCGCCATAGCCGCCTTCCAATCCGTTCGCACCGAGCGCGGGGTAATGCGCCATGCTGTGGCCGAAGCTGCTAGCCGCGGCGCCATGGAGATAGGCGGCGCGTGCGTTGTGCAGCGACGCGCGCAGCGCGTCGACGTCCGCCTCGTTCGAGCGCGCGGGGTCTTTTTCGAACCATTTCGGCACCATCATTTCGGCGCTCGCACCCCAGGCTTCGCTGCCGTCCTCGAGTCGGATGCGCACCCGCACGAATGCCTGCGGCGCGCGCTCGAGCGTCACCATGCCGAAGCGAAACGGCAGGCGCAGCACCACCGGACGCTCGAAGAGATCTACCGTGCGCACGGTGATGCGCGGTGCGCTCATGCCTCGAGCGCCTTGAGCGCTTCAAGAATTCCGCGCAGGTAGCCGATCGCGCGTGCCGCCGCGCTCGGCCCGTCGGGCACGTAGTCGAACGGCTCGACCGCAACATCGCCCGTATAACCGCTGCGCTTCAGCGCTGCGAAGAGCGGCGCGAAGGTCTGCTCGCCCTGCCCCGGGCCGCGTCGATTACGGTCGTTCACCTGCACATGGGCGATCAAGCCCTTCGGCATCCAGCGCGCGACCAACTCGGGGAGCGACTCACGTTCGGCGCGCCCGGCCGCACTGCAATCGAGCATCGAGCGCAACGCCGGATTGCCGATGCTCTCGACCAGCGCGCTGGCCTCCTCGAGCGTGTTGATCAGCGGGGTCGCATCCGGCGCGAGCGGCTCGATGCAGTAGGTCACGCCTGCCTGCTGCGCGCGCTCGGCCACGGCCGCGAAGCAGTCGCGCGCGCGTTCGGTGGCCGTGACCCTTGTCTCGCCGGCTTCCACCCTGCGCTGCTGCGGCGAGCCGTGCACCAGATAGCGTCCGCCGAGCTCGGCGCAGAGGTCGACGAGCGCGAACATCACGTCGAGCGTGCGCCGGCGCACCGCCGCATCCTTGCTACTGATCGACAGCCCGTCGGGCTTGATCAGCAGCCAGTGCAGTCCCGTAACCGCAATGCCGGCCTCCTCGGCCGCCGCGCGTGCGACCGCGATCTGCGCCGTGCCCATGCGGTGCGGCTCTTCGGTCAGAGTGTAGGGTGCTACCTCGAGCCCGTCGTAGCCGAGCTTGGCTGCGTACTCGCATTGCGCCGGAAACGGCATCGGCGCGATCACTTCGTTGCACAGGGCAATTCGCATCGCGCTATTTTCGCACCGCGTTCAAGATCACGTCCGACATGTGGCGCGCGCGCGCCGCGAGCGCGCGCGGCGCCATCAGGTCGCGACCAAAGATTCTCGAAAGCGTATAGCGGTTCGACAGGTAGAAGTAGCCTTCGCCGGCGATCGAGATGTAGAGCTGCACCGGATCGATGCCGCGGCGAAACTGGCCTGCGCGCTCGCCACGCCGGAGGATGTCGCGCAGCAGCGCGACGAGCGGCGAATGCATCGCACGCACGCGCCCCGAGCGCTTCACGTGCCGGCCCTTGTGCAGGTTTTCACTGTTTAGCAGCGTGAGGAACGCCGGGTGTTCAAGGCAGTAGTCCCAGGTAAAGCGCACCAGCCGATCGAGCGCCGCGCGCGGCGCGAGGTGCGCGAGATCGAGCGCGCGCTCGGCTTCCCGAATGTGCGCATAGCGTGCTTCAAGCACGGCGAGAAACAGGCCGTCCTTGTCGCCGAAGTAGTAGTAGAGCATGCGTTTGTTGGCGCCGGCGCGGCGCGCAATGCGATCGACGCGCGCGCCGCCGAGCCCGTAGCGCGCGAATTCCGCCGTCGCGGCATCGAGGATGCGCCGACGCGTGCGCTCTGGGTCGCGCCCGGCGCCGTTGCCGCGCGCCGCGTTGCGGCGGGACTTCACTGCGACCATCGCTCGCGCCACCCTAGAGTTCGAGTGCCATCGCCTACTCCATCCCCAGCAAGCGATAAATGCGGCGCGTGTAGTCGCCGAAGCGCTCGTGCGTCTTCATGTCAAGCGTGCGCGGATGCGGCAGTTCGATGGCGAAGTTGTCGGCCATGCGCGCCGGTCCCGCGGTCATCACGACCACACGCGTGCCGAGGAACACCGCCTCCGAAATGCCGTGCGTGACGAAAAGGATCGTCTTGCCCGACTCCTTCCAGATGCGCAGCAGTTCGAGGTTCATCTTCTCGCGCGTCAGCGCATCGAGCGCGCCGAACGGTTCGTCCATCAGCACCAGCTTGGGATCGTGGACCAGGGCGCGGGCGATCGCCGCACGCTGCTGCATGCCGCCCGAGAGCTCGTAGGGATACTTGTCCTCGTTGCCCTCGAGGCCGACGAGTTTGAGCAGCGCGCGCGCCCGTTCGCGCGCCTCGTTCATCGGCAGCCCGAGAATCTCCGCGGGCAGGAGCACGTTGTGCAAGATCCGGCGCCACTTGAGCAAGAGCGGCGCCTGAAACACCATGCCGACGTCGCGTGCCGGGTCGAACGCATGCGTCCCGGAGCCGATCCGCACTTCGCCCCCGTCATGTGCATGCAGGCCGGCGAGGATCTTGAGCAGGGTCGACTTGCCGCAGCCCGAGGGGCCGACCAGGCTGACGAGCTCGCCCGGCATCACGTCGAAGGTCGCATCGGAGATCGCGGGCTGCGCCTGCGCGCCGTGCCCGTAGGTCTTGCGCACGCCCGCCAGATGGATGAAGGGCTCGGTCACGCGATGCGCGCGTCTTTGACCACCAGCAGGCGTTCGAGCGCGAGCACGCTGCCGTAGAGCACCACGCCGATCAGCGTGATCAGGATCACCGCCATGAACATCGCAGGCGTATCGAGCGTCACTTGCACCTGCAGCATGAGGTAGCCGAGACCCTTGTCGGAGCTGAGGAACTCGCCCACGATCGCCCCGGCGACGGCGAGGATCGCGCCGACCTTCATGCCCGACAGAATGTAGGGCAGCGCCCCCGGCAGCTGAATCTTGGTGAACAGCTGCCAGCGCGAGCCGCGTAGCGAGCGCACCAGATCGAGCAACTCGGGCTCGGTTTCGCGCAGCCCGCGCGCAGTGGTCAGCAGAATCGGAAACACCGCGATCGAAAACGCCATCATCGAGTTCGGGAGGATGCCGTACTTGAACCAGACGATGATGAGCGGCCCGAGCGCCACCTTGGGAATCATGTTGAGCGAGACCAGCAGCGGCATGAAGAAGGCTTCGAGCAGCTTCGACCAGGTGAAGACGAGCGCAAACACTACGCCGACCGCCAGTGCAAGGAAGTAACCCATGAAAATCTCGGTCGCGGTGACGCCCGCATTCAGCCACCAGTTGTAGTTGGCGTCGAACAAGGCCTTGATCGTGTCCTGCGGCGAGGGCATGACGAAGGACGGCACGTCGCCGAAAGTGACGAACAGGTACCAGGCGGCGATCAACGCGAGGTGCGCAAGCA
>Ga0255039_10000509_pt1 | contig 12645 bp, 17 predicted proteins | sample BC1_12_1_MG_FD_181713 | JGI IMG/M metagenome (GOLD analysis project Ga0255039, IMG submission 181713) | Seawater microbial communities from Strait of Georgia, British Columbia, Canada - BC1_12_1 | ecosystem: Environmental > Aquatic > Marine > Strait | place: Canada: British Columbia | collected... | reverse complement strand
GCGTTCGAGCATAACTTGGCGCAACAGACTATTCTAACTACCTTCGTGGTGCGCTTACCGGTGCCCAAATGCAGGCCCAGGGCGGGGCTGCTATGGCTGCGGGAGTGCAAAATGCGCTGGCTGGTGTCAGTGAGGGCATTCAAAAGTTTCAACAAAACCAACAAGAAATTGCAGCTATGGCTGGCGACGTCAAAGGAATGACACAAGCCAACCCATATCTTCTTGAAAGCTTAGATCCTAAGCAAATGAAGGTGTTGGAAAACATTCGTGATGGCGAGTCCGTAAAGAAAAAGGACATGCTTGAAGTGTATGGTGCTATTTCCGCGCAAAACAAAATGCAACAACAACAGGCTGCGGCACAATCCCAGGCAGTTGCAGACGCATTAAGGCGGGCTCAAATTGGAGATATTGAAAATGAAAACCGATTTAGGCAGAAAACAGAGCAAATAAATAAAACCGTTAGAGATATTATTGCTGCCAATACGAACACAGACGGAGAGTTGCAAACGGACACTCTTTTGCCTGATCTTATTAATGCCGGAGTTCCAAGTGATATTGCTTCAAATACAGTTGGCAATATTGTAAAGGCAAGTCCAGATAATGCATTCCGAGCAAACGCATATACAGTAGAAAATCCAGATACTGGTGAAGCATATACTGTTGTTAACACTTCTGAAGGCAGTGCCCAAATTATGCCTGGTCCTGAGAAGAAAAAGACAACCGCCTTCCAGCAAGACATTTCTGAAAAACAAAAGCAGTTTGCTAATGCGAGAAAAAGTTATGAATCTGGAGATGTTATATCTGCCATTCAAATCTTGCGATCATTGGGTGTTAAATCCAATATAACTGGCAATCTTATTGGACCGGAGGACTTGGAAGAGTTTTATGGAGTTTATACATCAAGCCAAAATTTAAATGATGTTGGCAATGTTGACTATAAAAATGTAGCAGAAATATTAAACGGTAATGCCGGAAAATAATACATTTTCCAACCAACAGCTTAATGAAGCCCTACAGCAGGCCCAGGAGGCTGGGGACCAAAAATCTGTTAGTATTATCAGTGCAGAAATCCAAAGGAGATCACTGTCTACTCCCGAGGATGATCCGTCTATTGGGCAGATTGCTACTGGCGTAGGCGCAGAAATTGGCATAGGACTTTCTGGCCAAACCGCAGGTGCAGCTCTTGCGCCATTTACATTTGGTATTTCTTATCCTGTCCTTGCTTTTACGTCTGGGGTAGCAGGATCTATTGCTGCACAAAAGATTGAAGGGCGAGATGATGTTTCAGTTGGCCGTGCGTTGTTTGCTGGTGCTATCAATCTTATTCCCGGTTCGTCCGTAACTAAGGGTGCAGTAAAAACAGCAAGTGCTGGGTCAAAAGTTGCTAAGGCTGGTAAGGCTGTATTGAGCGATGCGACACGCGGAGCGGCTATTGGGACAGGGGAGGCTGCGGCCATTAGTGTAATTGATGAAGGCCGCCCTCCTACATTTGAGGAAGTTCTTACATACGGCGGGGCTGGAGCAGGCGGTAATGTCATGCTTGGTGGTCTTGGCCGGATTGGTGGGAAGCTTTGGAATAAGATTAAAAACAAAACCCCAGAGCAAATTGACGACATGATTGCCAAGGGGGAAATCACCCCTACAGAACTAGATTCGGTTCCAGAACTTGCCGAAGCTGCTGTTGCAAAGCAATTGAGTGTTCGGGATAATGCCGCAGAAACAATTAGCAATTGGAGAACTTCAGACATTGTGGCGTCCGTCGCCCCCTCCAAAACGCTTGGTAAGGAAATCCAGAATGCTGCCATCTACTACAAGAACGAAGTTCAAGCCATAGACGAACTTGGTTCTCGAATTGCGAACATGGTTGATTCGCGCATAAAGAAGTTTGCCGACCCAAAGAAGGCAAGACTTGCAGTTGACAACTTCATGAATGGGAAAACGGACAGGCTTCCAGATGGGCTTGCTCCGCTTGAGGCCGATCTAATCATTGCCCGCGAGAAGATTGCCGAACTGCAATCAAAGCTGATTGCCAATATTGATTCTGGTTTCAGTCCGCAAGCCGCCAACCAGCGTGAAATCATACTGAGGTCAATGGCTGAGGGGGATTACTTAACAAGAGAGTTTGAGTTTTTTACCAACAGGAAATATTCCCCGACAAACAAACAGCGTAACGCCGTAATTGAGGAACTTTCCACGGAGAACATGGCGGTGGCGCAGGTGGCTGGTAAAAAACTGTCGCCGGAAGCATCTAGACAATCTGCCATTTCCTACCTCAATAACCTCAATAAGAAAAAGAAAAGCAATGTAGATTCCGGCAACCGATTCCCCTCTGCAATAGACGGGGTGTTGCGCAGAAAAAAAGAGCTTGGCCCTGCATTGCTAGATTACCTTGGGGAAATTAAACAGCCGGGACAGAGGTTGGCTGGCACCATGAGCAGGTTGGCCAGAGTGACGGAGCGGGATGCAACCGATGCCCGCATTAAAACCATGCTTGAAGAGATGGGGATTGCCACAAGGGAGCCGCAGGAAGGGTTTGTGGAAATTGCGCTAAAGCGCAGCGATGCAGATGGGTCCGGTCTTTATGCGCCGCCGTCGGTCCAGCGTGCCCTTAACATTCTTTATGTTGGAGACGGTCAAAAAATGACCAACGACTTGATTTCCAATGGCCTTGCTGATATTTACATGACTTCCGTTGCTGCGTCTAAGGCAACAAAAGTCGTGCTTAATCCGCCATCATACGCGGTTCAGGTTTACGGCAATGCCTTCAATCTTGCTGGCATGGGGATCAATCCGTTTGATTCCAATGCGATGAAAGGAATGCGCCTTGCGCTTTCCGAATATGGCCCGATTGAACGACTTGCAAGTTCGCCTGAAGCACGCAAGGCTTTGCTTGGCGATATGTATGAAATGTCCCGCTATGGCATCAAGGCGGCAAACATCGTTGATTCCGACATTAGGTCGGGGCTAGAAAGGGGGATATTTCAAGAGACAGCACAGAAGGCAATTTCACCTGTTAGCAAGCTCTACACTGCACCGGACACGATGGGCCGATTTGTTGCATGGAAAGCCAATCAATCCGTAAACAAAGCTATTTTCCCGCAAGCCGACGGCAAGGCGGTAAAGACCCTAGCGGCCAATGTAACCAATGATACCTACCAGAACTACGACAGGCTTTCAAATACCGCAAAGGTGCTGTCTAGGGTTGGTGTAGTGCCGCAGTTTGCTTCATTCACCATGGAGTTTGCGCGCAACCAGTGGAACCAAGGCCGCATCATTAGGGAAATGCTTGATGGAACCTACGGGCAGGGGGTGGATGGATTGGGTCCAGCCAATCTTGAGGCCATGCGGGCAGAGGGACTTCGTAGGCTTGCGTCCCTTACTGCGCTGTATGGCATGACCTACGGCAGCATCCAAGGACTCAATGCGGCGCGGGGCGTTGGCAGGGAGGAGGAGATTGCACTAAAGGAGACCGTGCTTCCACAATACGACAAGAATAGCTTGCTCGCCATCACTTATGATAAAGATTCCCAATCTGGGAAATATCTTAATCCCTCATATATTGTGCCGCATTCAATTGGCCTAAATATGCTCCATCAAGGACTGCTTGGACAACCAGTAGAGGGGGCAATAGATGTTTTGGTTGATGAGTTTGTTGGGACCGGAACCTTTGTTGGCAGTGCAGTGTATGCTGGTTTTGGCGGCAGGGACCCAGAAAGCGGTAGAGAACTGAGTCCAGAGGTTAAGCGGTTTGATAACGCATGGGACCGGACCAAGTGGGTTGTCACTGAAGCCTTTACTCCCGGCATCATGCGCGAGGCTGAAAAGTTGGGTGCTGCAACACGCGGACAGGGCAACCTCTCCACCGAAGATGTCGTGCTTCGTCAGGTTGGCCGAAGGGTCAATGACTTCACCATTGAAAAGGGAGCAAGGTTTAGAATCAAGGATACTGTTGGAAAAAGCAGGCTCGCAAAGGCCAACTACACCAATGCGAGGGATTACGGAAACCTTTCGCCAGAGGAGGTTGAGGCGGCCTACCAAAAGAACAACTCCGCATTCCGTGACGCGCAAGAGCTAAACATTCGTCACGCTAAAAACCTAGCTACACTGGGACTGAGTGATGATGAGCGCATTGAGGTGATGAAGTCCGCAGGTATGGGGTCAACGGACATCCTGAACGCAATGGACGGCGTGATTGTGGACATCCCGAAGGTGGAGCGCGAAACCCCAAGCAAAATTTGGGATGAGAAAATCTTTAGCCTGTCCGATAAGAAAAGGCTGACTGAGATTCGCGAGATTGCGAAAGCTGACCCAGCATTGGCGAAGTCCCTGTATGAAAAGAATAGACAGGATCAGCGGAACAAGGCTAAGGGCATTGATGCCATTGACCGCTTGGTGCTGGGTCTTGGAGTTGCTGATGGGGCGCGGGCCGATTGGATTCGCAGAAAACTCCAGTCGCATCCCAACCCACGCGCATACCTATACTACTTGCAAAAAAAGGGGATTGCGACGAAGGAAGTTATGCGCCAGCTTAATTTCAGGGACGGGCGCCGCACACCTTAACCCATACCCACTTGCCCCAGAAGTAGGCTGTAATGGCCGCAGAGAGCCACCAGAGGTGCTTCACCTCCATGTTCTCGAACTTGGGCTTGCTTCCGCTAAAGAAGCGATAGGAATATGTGAAGGGCTTTTCTTTTTCACTCACCCATTCGCGGTAGAGGTTGCGGCGGTTGGTGCCGTTGTCTGAATCACTCCAATTGCCCTGCTGAATATCGCAGCGCATAGCGTGCTCGTGAACACGCCAGCGCTCAAACACGTTCCCTTCGCTGTGGCTCTTGAGGGTGATGATGTAGCGGGAAGTATCCCCAAACACATCAAAGTCCTGGAAGACGCAGTTATTGGTGTGTGTGCCCACATCCAGCACATCTTCATCGCCTCCGTTAATTATGGCCCCATGGAAAACTGTGTCGTTACACTTGAACGTTTTCATGGTGTCGCTCCAGTCCACCCATCCGTCTGCGTGGGGTTGTAGAGGACCAACGTATATAGATTCTTTCTCCACTTCTTCGTATGATTTGTAGTTCTTATCTCTCATCTCCCATCCTTTCTGGGGTTGTCCCGCCGCCACTCGCAGTAGTGCTTGTATGCAGTGGCAGAGATGTTGTAGGTGCGGTTGGAGACGTTGCAGCGCATATAGTGCTTAGGCGTGCCGGCAGCCGTGACATGAGCCTTGTTGTGGCAAACGTCCGTTGATCCGGCAACGTGTGGGCTCATCCACTTTTCTCCACCGTTGAGGACGGAAGCGTGGGTTTTTGCGGGAGAGTATGCGGCGAGGCGTTCATAAACTTCTTGGAGCTTCACAACGTCGCGCTTGCAATACCGCACCATCTTTGCCATAGCACTTGGGCACTGCTTAAGGAGGATGTCTTTCCACATCCCGTATTCCGTTTTCAGCTTGCCTGCCCCCGTTAGGATTTCTCCCAGATAGTCGAGGCGGTTGGAGTTGAAATAGAAGCGACGTCGAGCCCACTGAAGGGTGTCAAGGCTCTTGGGCTCAGGCCATGCAGGAATCTCGTGCATGAGGGCGCGAGACCTAATCCAAGGAAGATCAAAGCGGTCCCCGTTGTGGAACACCACCTCATCGGCTTCAGCCAAGATGTTAGTGAACTTTTCCAGCATCTCACGGTCGTCCTGGTTCTCGTCCCATGTAAGACATTCGGGACGCTTGGCGTTCTCCCATTTGTAGCCAATGCAAATGATGCCTCGCTCTTGGATGATGTTGTCGTAGGATATGTTCTGCTTGTATCCCGACCTCCAGAACAATCCAATGTTGGGGCTGGTTTCAATGTCTGCGAATAATCTGTTCATGTTGCTTGTTGTTTAGATGAAGCGCACAGCCATAGCGAAGGCTATAGGCTTGGGCGCATTTACGCTGCCAGAATCAATAATGCCGGGAATGCCGCTTATGCACCATTGCCAGTGCCAGTATCCCCCTTCTTCAAACATACTAATCCTCATGCCTTGCGCGCTCTTGGTCTTAGCCAGTTGCTCAAGGGCTTCGTATGTTCGTGGAACGTTATGTGTCATTGGTGGTGGGTTGATTCAATAGTGATTTTCATTTCGTCAGCTCCCGTTCAAGGATTTCTAATGCCCGCCAAGCCGTAGCTACGTTGTCGCGCTCCATGAAATGGCGCGTCATTTGATTTCCGTCTCCCACACTCTTCTCCTTCAGCCATTCCATAGGGGCTCCATTGGTGGCTGGTCCATGCTGTTGCTGCGCCTTGTAGCTGTGGTGGGCTAGGGCCGCAATAGCGTGGGGGAAATAGTCACGAATGAACGTGCCTACGGGGTATTCCTTGCGGGCTTCTGCGCCTGTGGGGAACAGGGGGGGAGTGTCGCTTGCGGGGTTCAGCGGTTCTTGTTCCGGTAGCGGGGGCGGTCCTTCGCTGCCGATAGACCAGCAAGCCATCCTATTCCAGAAGTCTACACCCTCCTCCGTGATGTGCCATTCTTGGAAATCATGAATGGCGTCCGAAAGATCCTCGCACATATCATCCAGCCAATTTTTATCACCCTGACTGATCGCACGCTCTCGATAGCCGTCAGGGAGTGTTTCTAGCCACCCCTTAACGGTGGTGGGTTCTGGCTTGTAGCCCTTCATGGGGCGGGCTACTACATACGGGGCACAAATCTCGCAACCCACATGGGTGTAGGAAACGGGGCTAAACCCCAATTTAGATGCCGTGGTGAATACTGCCAGGTCTCCCTCCTTGTATTCGCCACTGTCCACCCGATAGTATCCATCCGGCATTTTCGCCGCAATTTGTTCGTCCGTCATTGTCATTCTATTTCTTTTTGTTAATGATGTGGTCTATGTAGAACTGCTGCATTGCCAAGGCTGTATGCTTGCAGATGTTGGAAATGTCAACCCCTTGCTTGCGTTTTGGCCGTAAAACGTAGTCGTCACGCTTACAGGAGCATCCGAAATGATCGGGGTGTAGGTCAATGATGTATTCCTCGTCTGAGTCTCTGGAGCTACCATAGGACTCGCAAATGTATTCGTATCCATTGCCGCCTTGTCGTTGGTAGCACTTAGGCGGGAGACTCACAGGCGTATTGCAACCCATCTACGGCCTCCAGTCCTTGCACGGCGTCTGAAAATGTCTTGAGGCGTTGCAGGGATTGGAACAGGTCCACTTCCGCCTGTGGCTCGCCGTTGATGATGTCGCAGTAGCAGGAATACATATCCTCAATGAGATATTCCTGAACCTTCTTTAGCTGTGTGATGCTTTCTTGTGTCATGTTATATGTTTTCTAGGTAGCCGTTCTCTCTGGCCCATGCCTTGTCATTCTCTATTCGCGAATGGCAAATGCGGCACAGTCCCATCCATGTCTCTACGGCGTTTAGGTAGGTGGCTCTTGGTTTCTTAGTGTGGTGAATGTCGGTGGCGGCGTTGTCGCACAGGTCGCAGGTGGGATGGTCCTTGAGGTATTGTTTGCGGAGGGGGTAGTAGGTGCGTAGTCGTTCCTGTTGCTTCTTGCTGATGCGGCGAAGGGGGGAGCGTTTCATTTACGCTTCTTTCTTTCTGCTTGGGTTTTAATCTTGTGGTCCTTGGAGCACAGCACCTGGAAAGCCGCCGAATCCTCTGGGGTTAGTCTCTCTAAGAAAGCTGGAATATCGCCTGCGCATTTCAAGCTCCCGCATGGGATGATGTGGTCAATCTGCACGTCGGCACGCTTGAACCACTTCCTACATTTAGCGCATTGATATTCATATTTGAGACGTTTGTTCTTGGATTTGGAGGGCCGCTCGGCGGCTTTCAGGGCTTGTGTGGCGGGGGTCCAGTAGCGGAACTTAGAACGGAGGGCGGAACGAATGGCTGACCAGTATTGGCTTTCCGTCCATTTGCCCCCGTTGCGTGTTCTGGCTACTCTTGCCATTCAAATTGGTGCTCCGTGATTAACCCCACGGAGCAAGGGCTGTTATGAACGAACACACTAACCAAAAATTAAAAGGGCATTTCGTCGTCTTCTTCGGCGGGCAGCGTGGGCTCTGGGCTAGGAGCGGGAGGCTGGTATGCTTCCATCTCCTCGCTGTGCACCTTTGCGGCCTTGCCTTCTGGGGTTGCGGCGAAGTATGCGGTGAGGTAGGCTTGGAGGGTGCTGTCGGCCTCGTCTGCCTTCGCCTTGGCATCGTCCGAGAGGGTGTTACTCACCACCTTAAATTCTGGGAATGAGTAATTCACCGATCCTTTCTTGCCTTCGCCAACGGACGGGACGCTAACAACAACGTCACCATAGACGGCCTTGGAGCCTCCAAGTTCCTTAAGGAAGTCAATCCATCCGCTCAGTGCGGCACCGGACAATTGGAAGTTCACAATCTCGTAGTCGTCTCCCAGCTTGGCAACGGCGTAAACAGAGGCACAGAACTTGGCGTAATGCACCTTCTCCTTCACTTCGCGCCAGGGGCCAGAGAACACTTCGCCGTCCTTGTCCTGCACTCGCATGGGGAGCTTCAGGTTGCGAACCTCGTTAGACCAGACGCCGCAGTTCTTACGGTCATTAAAGCCAGAGCAGGTGGAAAGCTGATCTAGGACAATGAAAGGGGTCTTGTGTGGAACAAGCTCCATACTCTCGGATTCCTTGTCCCAGTAACGCCAGCATTTGTCACCAGAAGCCCAGCGTAGGAACTTCTTACAGGGATTGATGGGGCGGTCGTCTTCTTGCAGTGTGCGGCTCATATTAATTTCCTTCGGTGGAGTGGAATGTGTCTTTGATGATTTCCAAGGCTTCAGCGTTATTCGGAATCAGCCTTAGAAGAGATTGAATAATGTCATCTGCCTGCTGGTTTTCAGCCTGCAATACCGCCACAACCTCCGCGAGGTCGTTTACGTCTGCCTCCAGCTTGTCAATGTGTGCCGCACAACGCTTGTGCAGGGAGATGGTATACCATGGGAACGTGCAGGTGTCCTCCAGTAATGCTTGTTGATGTGTCATTGGTTGTGTGTTGTTGATGATGGTTTATAGGGGGTTGGTTATGGTTGTCAAGTGTTTGGTGGTTATTTAATCCAGTCCCGCCATTCGCCGAACGTCGTGATGCGTCGGTGGAACGCTAAGTCAATCTTTCCCAGTCCATCCCCTCGCCCCTTGGCCTGTAGGAGTTGAACGTAAATGACGGGGAGGCCTTGGTCGTTAGCATCCTGTGGCGCACCTTCTGGCGTCTGCTCTGGAATGTGCATGAACCAAACGCGATCCGAGTCTTGCTCAATATTGCCGCTCTCCCGTAGGTCGGACAAGCGTGGGGCGCGTGTCTCTCTTTCTGATCCCCGTCCAATCTGCGCCCCAAGGAACACAGGGACATTGTGCTGCATCGCCGCATCCTTGAGGGACATTGTGAAGCGTCCAATAGCCATGTCCCTTGTCTCCCCTCGCTCCTGCTGTGGGTCATAGCGTTGGAGGTAGTCAACGGCTACGGCCTTCAGGGGGTTCTCAGAGCGTGATGCGGCGGCAATACGGGCAACTAGCTGGTCCACCGTCCTGTCCCTGTCGTTAATAATTAGGCGCGGTCCTATTCCCTTAACACGAGCCAGCCCTTTCTTGAATTTTTCCACTTGTTCATGCGGGCAGGTGCCGTCCCGCACTTCACGCCACGACACGGCTGAGGCTTCTTGTGCAAATATCGTCACAAGCTCCGTCATTGGCATCTCCCGTGAGAACAACAGCGTCCGGCCAAAGTGTTCGGCAATGTGCCGCACCAGCCCACGCATAAGCGAGCTTTTACCCCCACCAGGACGGGCAGCAATCGTAATTAGCTCGCCCGGTCTGGGGGCTCCAAGGAATTTGTTGATGGACTCAATGGGAGTGGGCACTCCTAGCTCGCCCTGAATAATGTCTCCCGACTCAATGCGCTCAATGAGGGCAAGGGCATCATCCGCCGCATTAGCCAGCGTCACGGGCTTCTCCTGCTCATTAATGATGTCTAGGGAGCGATTGCTAATCCCTGCCGCTGTGGTGTGCGGGTCTGATTCTAGGTCACGGGCGCGATCTGCCGCCCCTTGCACCAATGTGATGAGTTCTCGGCGGTAGAATCTGTCCTTAATCTCTCCCGCCCAATACTTAACGGATCGCGAGGAGAACAGCTCCTTGGTGATGTCAACGTAATTGGCCATGCCGCCAATCGCCTCCAGCTTCCCGTTCTTCGTGATGTCGGAGATAAATTCCTCAATCACAATGTCCCCGTTGATGGCAAATGATTCTATCGCCGCCTCAAATAATGTGGCGTGCTCCGGCGCATAGAAATGCTTAGGGCTTAGGCCAAGGCCAATGGCCTCATTGAGATAATCCCCATCTTGGAATATCATGGAGAGTAAATACCTCTCCGCTTCGGCGTTGTGTGGTGGTTCCTGTTGTTTCATTTGTGTGTTATTTCATGTTCGTGCATGGGGTCATAGATGCCGTCCGTGCCGCAATCAATCGTGAACACAGGCTCCCCGTGCTCGTCTAGGTTGATGCCGATGACAACACCCTCAACGTCCCCGTCTGGGATGCGAACGTGCTGGCCGAATTGTATGTTGGTTCCGATGTCTTTCATTGTCTTGCGTCAAATCCTGTTGTGAGGCGGTAAAGCGTGAGGCAAGCCTGAAACGCTTCCCATCCCGTTGTCAAATCATCCGGTGTCCATTCCTTCACCACCACCTTGTCCGGCTCGTTACGGCAGAAATAGATGTTGCGGCAAGGAAGGAAGTCGTTGTGTCCGTTCGCCGCAACAAAATAGGCCGCAAGCTGCATGCAATGATCGAACGAGGGAATCACCGTGTCCTTCCCCTTGAAATCCTTGCTCTTAAAATCATCAATCTGCCCCGTCTTCTCAATGATGTCGGCGGTGCCAGCGTATCCCATCGCCGCATTCACCACCACCTTCTCGGCGTGCTCCACTTCCACCCCTAAGTCCTCCAGCTTGTGAATGACAGGCATACAGAAACAGTAATCATCCTCGGAGACAGTCCATGATTCCGCCGTGTAATAGTCCTCAATGGCCGCATGAAGGGCTGTCCCCCGCTCGGCTGGCTCCATCTTGAGCTTGTCCCATTTCCGTGTGATGGACTTGCGCCATTCCTTTTGATCCTCCCCAGCAATAGCGGGCTGGTCGTAGGCAATGTCCAGAACGCCTTTGATGCTCCAAGGGATGAGCCATTCCTTTGCCATCATGCCCGTATAGGCTGAGACAGAGGGAAATAGCTTCCAATACTTGGCGTCGGCCTTGGTGGTGTTGCGTGTCTTCCCCTTGTTGGGGCCGCTCTTAATCGTCTGCGTGTGGCATGGTTTGCCGTGAATATCGTAGAAGTGTTGGCTCATGTTTTTTTTGGTTGTTGGCTACATCATGCACTAATTTTTGAAGCCTGTCTATGGTGTTTATTACCTATTTTTCTATGTTTAATTGAGAAACTTGTCTCAATAAGTCTATTCTTTTAGTTAATTTATTTGTTTCACTAGGGGGCGTAAACGCCCAAGAGGAAAACACTCTTTTGTTCGCCGCTCCCGTTGGTCGCTCATGCTCATTTCGGTTTAGATTGTTGGTAAGCGGACAGACCTCCCCCCTACCCCAAAGTAGGAGAGAGAGTCGCTTCCAGCTCATTTGCGGATGAGTTGCTGGTTGTGCGTTTGTGATCGTCTCGGGCTGGTAAGTCCAAGTTTGGCCGTCGTCAACAATCACTGACCCGCAGGTTCCCACACCTGCGCCATTTACACCAGGCACGGGATTGCACCGCTCCTAGTAACCTTGTCTTCGCCTGTCTATCGAAGCCCTGCTACCCGTTAACGCTGTGCGGGCTGTGCGGATGGCCAAAAAAAGACGGCCACCAATGGATCAATCATTGAATGGCCGTCTACCCCTAGTGAAAGGGAAAGTCAGATATTGAGTGATTGATCCACTGTTGCAATCATTATAACATACAATTTCGGTTGTCAAGAGGCTTTCTGCATTTCTCGGCCTCCTCGTAGCAATCTGGGCGACCAGTGAACACGCTTATCGGTGCTTCATCCGATCCCCACCACTGCTTTGCCGCATCCTCCACTTCTGGGGTGAGGGAGCGAAAGCAGTCCTTGCCGAATTTGGCGCAACTGGATTCTCGGCAGAGGGTCATGTCTTTGTAGCTCATTATTTTCCCTCCTTCTTCAGCCGCCAGTAACGGGCCTTGCACGCTGGGACACCTATGCCGAGCTTCTCCGAAACGCATCCCCAAGGGTTCCCGTCGTCCCTCATGGCAACACACAACTCGACCTCCTCCTGTGTCCACTCATGCGGGACGAAGACAGGGCGCGGAGGCGTCTGTTCGCAAAGCTCCTGCGTGTCAGCAATAGCTTGCTTCATTTCCCGCATGGCCTGTTCCTCGCGCTCTATGCGTGCAAGCTCACGGGGAAGCACTAGGTCGAACAGGTTAATAAGGCTTCGCTCTGCTGGTTCGTGGTTGATGGTTGCAAAGCTCATTGCTGCGCCTCCTTTTGATGCTTCGGCCCCTCGCCCATTAGGGCAAGGTCAGCCTCAAGTGCTTTGATTTCCTGCCTGGCCTCATGCAGCTTCTGGCTAAGATAAAGGCATTGCCGGTCGGCGGCGGTGGGATACGCAGGGGCGTTTTGGCCTTGCTCGTC
>Ga0255039_10000508_pt1 | contig 12649 bp, 4 predicted proteins | sample BC1_12_1_MG_FD_181713 | JGI IMG/M metagenome (GOLD analysis project Ga0255039, IMG submission 181713) | Seawater microbial communities from Strait of Georgia, British Columbia, Canada - BC1_12_1 | ecosystem: Environmental > Aquatic > Marine > Strait | place: Canada: British Columbia | collected... | reverse complement strand
GTCGCTACCGTCACCTGAATTACCACCACCAGGCGCGATGCCTCTAGATATAACAGGGCTGCAATAACCACCAGGGCTAGGCGGTTTGCTTTTATAGCCACCTCCCCACCCATGGTCGCTACCTTCACCTGAGTTACCACCACCAGGCGCGATGCCTCTAGATATAACAGGGCTGCAATAACCACCAGGGCTGGGCGGTTTGCTTTTATAACCACCCCCCCATGCGTGGTCGCTACCGTCACCGCCACCACTACCGCTGCATATAAATGAATCGATAAAATTACTAAAATTTTGTTCAGTAGGCGTATCGCCTGTTTCAAAGTATGTTTTAAGTATCTGCCTATTGCCAATACCTGAGGGACTACGACCCATTTCATGCATTACATTTCCATAAACAGTACCACTGCCGCCACCAGGTGCGATGATTAATAAACCTAAGTTCTTCATCGGTACAGTGTGTCTAGAGCCACCCCCCCATGCATGGTCGCTACCGTCACCAGAGTTACCACCACCAGCGGCAATATTGACTTTCTTGGAAAGATCTGCCCCAGCTTTAAACTTAGGACGCTTTCTGTCACCGTACGGATCAAGATTTGACCAAGGATTGTTCGCGACAAATGTATTGCCGTTGCCAAGGTTACTACCATCACCCCAAGTACCAATCGGATCGCGTGAAATAAATCGCCCAGCCTTCGGATCTAAATAACGGGCGCGGAAATAATATAAACCTGTTTCTGCGTCGTAACGTCTGCCGTTAAACAAATATGGATTTTCGATGCCTGTAGTGGTCACCGTTATCGGTGCGCCATAATCGTCATATTCATACCGCTCAACGACCTTACCTGTACTATCCGAGAGTGCCATGACGTTATACATATCATCGCTATGGTAATAATAATTTTGACTACCACGGTGCATATTTAACACTTCATCGATATATAATCCATACACATATGTTGCGATGGTTGCGCCGACATTATCTTGTGTTTCGATAACACGATTACCATCATAGAAAAAATAAGTTTCAACCGGTGAACTCCCAAAAGGGGTAACGATCTTGGCGATACGACGACCATACGGATCGTACGAAAAATCGACCGAATCACCTGTGCTAGAATCACTCACTGAAACCAACCTGTCGAGCGCGTCATAACTATAATCAATGATTGGCGGTTGCTGTGTATTCGTTTCGATCGTTGTGGTCATGTTACCGTTGTCGTCATATAAAATCCCATACAACCATGGCACGGCACTATATTGATTCACCTGATCGTCCGCAGGCGGAACAAACGAATCCATAAAATATGCAAACGATCCAAAAAATGGCGCACCTGTGACGCTGGTCCTGTTGCCGACACCGTCGAGGGTAAAATCAGTGATACGCATTGGCGACGTTGGGCCGGTATCGGTCACCGATGTATTGGTGAGACGACTTACGGCATCATATTGATATGTATAGGTAACATCTGTCGCCGAACGTGCATCAGTGCGTGATACCTTGTTATGTATGGCATCCCATGCAAAAACATGTTCATCAATATCACCAGGGCTCATATCTGAATGTGTTTTACCTATTATTCTACCTAAGTTATCGTAGTCGTAATCGATTTGGATACCGTTTAGCAAATTAACTTGTTCAACTCTAGTACCGATGTAATCATACAATATCAGCGCATTGCCACCATCTTCGATCTTAGCAATGCGGTTCAAGTCATCAAAGAAAAAACGGGTCTGTCTCCCGCCGGGATAATCCACGCTGCCCCAGTTGCCAACGCCATTAAATGTTGTCGTGGTTGTTTCACCATTGAGTGTTGCTGCAATGACATTCGAATGTGAATCGTAAGTATGCGTTACGGTGGCTGCGTCATCTGTCGTTGAAGTCAATCGATCTAAACCATCGTAAACATAATTAGTAAATGATAATGTTGTGGCAACGCCAGCGCCAGCTGTGTAAGTGACACCTGTCGCTCTATTGTTGCGATCATATATGTAAGTCTTAATGGTGCCTGTGGCGGCAATTTCTTCGACCATGTTATGGTACGAATCATAGTCATAAGTCGTTGTCGTTAGATCACCATGCGTCGTAAGTATCAATCTATCGACAGGATCATAAACATACGATGTTGTGTTGCCATTATCGTCAGTGCGTGTGGTCAATCGACTCGCATCGTCGTATCCGATGGTGGTGACAATATCGCCACCGTCACCATCTGCGCCGTCGCCGTCCATGTCATAGGTGGTGGTGGTTAATCGATCTAACCCATCGTAATCATACGCGACAACACTACCGCGCGCATCGGTTGTATGGGTGATATTACTGCGTGAATCATAGTATAAGCGGGTGCTCTGACTGTCATTATTGAGCGTAAGTACGCGGCGGTCAATCCCATCATATGAAAAAACGGTGGTGAATATTTCATCAGCCAAACCTAAGTCAGATTTATCCGTCGTGACGCACGTCGCCAAATTAGAATTCAGATCATACATATAGGCTGTGGTGTTCCCTTTCGCATCGGTCCTTAACGCGATACGATGGAGTGCATCATAAGTTACGGTTGTTTGCTGCAACAGATCATCAGTCGTTGACGTTAGCAGGGACACATCGTTATAGGTGAACGTTGTGGTTCTTATGCCATCACCAAAATCAATCTGTGTTGCTTGATCAAAGAAGTGTGATTCAGTAACGAGCAAACGATTGAGCGCGTCATATTGAGAATCGACTTGTGTCAGACGCACATTGCTTGCTGCGCCGAGAACGTCAACCAGCTCCCCTTTGTCCATACGGGTAACCACGTTACTGTTTTGATCATAGGTAAATTCAGTTGTATTGCCCATTGGGTCTGATGTCACGATGAGACGATCATACCCATCATAGGTGTTTTGTGAAACATTCGGTGTTACACCTTCTAGCCCCTGAGAAACAGTGACACCATTACCATTGCCATCATAATCAAACTGGGTGCTTGACTGGCTTGTATCGCCTAATGCGCGCACTTTTTGGAAAACCAAATCACGTTCATCGTAAATAATCGATGAGGTGTTATTGGGCTGCGTTGCATTGACAGCTTCAGGTGATCGAACCAAGGTAACATTGTTGTTACCATCATATTCATATTCGGTGACGGCCCCGTTATTGACATCTATATCGTCAATGATGCGGGTGAGATTGTTTAAGAGATCATATTGCGACGTCGTGGAAATCACCGGGAGTACACCATTAAGATCACCATCACGGTTAAAATCGACGACCGCTACCTGAACAACATTATCGTTTTCGTCATAAAACGTATCTGTCTGTGTACGCACATTACTGCCCGTTGCCGTGGCATTGCCGTTAAAAGTGAAATCGCCACCAACGGCGCGAACCACTTGGTCGCGTTGATTATAAATGAACGTTTCATCGTTACCGGCAGGATCAATAATGCGCGTCGTATTAAAAACGGCATCATATTCATACGTTGTCGTTTGATTGATTGTGCCGCTACCTAATGTGGATGTTTTAAGGGCGCCATATTGTGGGCCGTCTGCGATGACGTAATATACATATGTATCGAGGCGATTAACGCCCGACCCGTTATCAGGCCATGTGTGACTAGTCTGCTGACCGAAGGCGTTGTAACCATATGAATGGGTGATATTTGGATCTGATATACGCACATTGGTTGTCGTGAGCATATTGCCGTTGCCATCATAAGTGAATAAGGTTTCGTTGCCACGACCATCGAAATGACTGGTCACAAAATTAAAATCGGTTGCACCATATTGATTGATTTGTTGGATTTGCACCTGATCACCACCAAGCGGACCAGCGATGACCGTTGAAGTCAAAAGATTACCATGCGAGCGGACATTTAGATTTGACGTGTCGTATGCCAAAACGGTTTCATTGCCGTTTGGATAAATGGTGCTTGTTAAAAGAGAATCGTCGTTGTATTGGTATTTCGTTTCAAAATAAGACGGGTCAGTTGATCTGAGCGGATTGACTGGCAAGTTCGTTGCAGTAGAAATGCGCGTTGGCAACATAGGATTACCACGACCGGTATATTGCCGTGAAACAACCTCTCTGTTTAAATGGTCATAAAATTGTTCCGTAACGTTACCGACATGATCATTGATGGTCACATTGGTAACGGCATAGTTGTTGCCACTTGCCGGTGTCTCGACACCGTAACTATATTGAATGGGTGGGTTAGCAGGGTCTTGCACAACGGATATCACCCGATCATAATTAAAATCAGATGGGTCGATGGTCGGATCATATGTTGCAGTATAGAAAACCTGCCCCTTGGGATCAGTAATGGTAAGTAAGTTATGGTTAAGTTTTTCATCTGCAAAGCCTGTGGAATAAGTATAGGTGGTTGTTTTGCCCGCTTGAAAATCATTACCGTTTGGGGTGCCTGTTACTGCTGGGGTGGTGACAGATTTTAAATCACCTTTACTGCCATCGGCATCGCCGTTGTTGTAGTATGCATAAGTCGTACTTCTGCCTAACCAATCGGTCACTAACTGGAGAAAACCATCGCTGTTATAACCGAAGGTGAGTGCCCTGAGATTGGTTGGACTGGAAAGACCATCGACGATGGATAACAACACTTCAGTGGCAGGGTCATATTGATACGTTAAAGTGTTACCGTTACGATCGGTCTTTACAGATATTTTGGCGTGAAGCGGTGTACCATTATATGTAAATAGCCAGGTTGAGGTATCAAAAAACGTGAGGAGAAAATCATTGTTGGGCAACTGTTCAATTTCAGCAAAATACCCTCTGGCAGCCCATTTACCGTTTGCCTGTAAGTAGAAACGATCTCCACGGCCAGTACCATCATGCAATACGAGCGTGCCACTATAGTCGGATAAATAGATATCTCCGGAAAAGTGCCATTGTACATTGTTGCTGTCCATATTATGGCGTGAACGGTAGGTACGCGACCACTCAAAGCTGAGGCCACGACCGGGAATATTTATATCTGTTTCAGACAATATTAATTCACCCGAATACGGTTGTACACCGCTTACGATTGCATGGCTCGCTGGCGCAAAATTAGACCAAGCGATATGCGTGCATGTTGGATCGGTAGGTTCATAACAGTCGCCAAAAATGTTTGCCAAAAATGCAAAGTCTAAAAAGTTTACTTTGCCATCGCCCCCTTGTGGGTACACATCTGCGTTATTGCATGGCGATGCATAATCACAATCACTATTGAGCCACGCTTCAGCCATCAATATGAAGTCGGAGGTACCAATATAGCCATTACCCCATATAAAGGGCGGTGGCTCGCTCTTATAATAATTGCTGGCAATGGCAAGCGTCATCAGATTTGACTTACTTAAAACATTCGCTGACGCATCTCTCACTTTTGCCAAAGCAGGCATCAATTGACTGTACGCAATTGTAACCATTAACGATATGAATATTAGAACAAACCATTTTTTGGACATTTTCAATCTCCATTTTTAGATGGTGCCAAAAGGCGGAAGAATTTAACCATGTAACCCAAACGATATTGCGCCTTGCTAGAATAACAATCTAGAATCATTTAGGGATGTTTATTATAAGATAAATGGATATAAGAAATCAATAAAAAACTATGACAGAAACGCATATAAACTGCCTAGGGGCTAATTTGCCTCAGGTTAAAAAACGCCAAGTTTATTTTCATATTGCCAGACAACCTGGTATGGCGTTTGTTTTTTTGATTGACTTTTTATCTGCATTGTGTAATATAAGTTAATATCTTTGTTTTAATACAAAAAGTGTGACACGCTCAAATATAAAGTTATAACAATCCGCATCAGCTGTTGACTGCTGAGCTTGAGCGTAAGTCATGTTCTCTGTTTATAGATAGATAAAATAATTACTTCAGGAGATTCCTAATGGCAAAAGAAAACTTTGACCGTTCTAAACCGCCGGTTGATATTGATACACTCGATTACGGTGAAGTTGTCATAGACTCTTCTGGGCACCTCAGCTACCACGACGAATCCGATACGTCCGATGCTGCCCGTACCCCAAGCATGCTGGTTGGTTTTGATGCGCCCGCCTCAACCATTCTCGAATCTGTCGTGATTGCATTCCCCATTGATGACTATTTTCTTTTTGATCCATCCAACAATGGTGCAGCCATTTCAATTGATTACAACCTTGAAGTTTTGCCTCTGAATATTTTAGGTGCGACCCAAATAGATGTTTCTCTAGTGATCATACAGGGAGAAACGTTTATTGCTACAGCTGGAGTACAGCCGCTTGACGGCACTGAAGTCGATTGGACTACGATTAACTATACCGGCCTCACCACCAATGACTTCCAAGAAGTTGATGGCGGGCATGAACACCCCGACTTTAAACTACCATTCCAGTTTGGTTATTCATTCTCTGGCGAATACGCCACTGTTGCTTTGGATGTGGATCTTCTCCTCGACAATATGACGGTAGAAATCACGACAATTCCTGAACCAACCAGTATTGGCCTCGCACTTTCTCTAGTGACTGCCGTTATCTGTCGCCGCAAGCTTCGAACTGAAGACTAAGCAGATTTTTAACCTCGTAGGGTTTAAATACTCACAGACACTAAGTCATTGCGTTTTCAAGGCTTTATTAATTAAAGCTTCATAGACAAAACGGTATAATGGCTTTTTAGTTTATACATATTCACCAGATTTACTACAATAAAGGTTAGCCATGACCAACAATATTGACACAATTAATGGTAAAATATAAATACTTTAGCATTTATAAACGTTTCTAAAAGCAGTATCAAACGGCATGTTTCTTTTGGTACTTCAGTGGGGTTAGGCCGACTTGTCTTTTGAAGTATGCTGAAAAGGCGCTTTGGTCGTAAAAGCCTAGTTGTGTTGCGATGGCTAGTGTTGAAAGATCTGTGGTTAAAAGCAAATCGCAAGCTTTTAAAATGCGTAAGCGCAAGATATATTGCCTGGCTGTGGTGTGGAAGATTTCTTTAAATTTGATTTCAAATTGCCGCACAGAAATGCCTGCATGCGAAGCCAAGGTTTCATTAGAAATCGTTTTGCTGGTGTAATTGTTTTTGATGTAATCTAGCGTGGCGGCAAGGTCGCCCATGTGATGGGGGTTGCCGGCATTGTGATATGTTTGTAGTGTCCCGCAAACCCCGTGCACTTGGCCTTTGGCATTTATCATCGGCACCTTGTATGTGACAAACCAGGCCAGATCACCTAAGTAGTTGGGGAAAAGTTCAACGATATGTTTTTTGATGGTACCACTGCGCATTACTTCTAAATCGTCTTCATGATATTGCTCGGCGAGTGTGACCGGAAAGATGTCAAAGTCACTCTTACCGATGAGATCTGATGGTGCCTTAAACCCTAAATGTTCTGCCAGTAGCAAATTACCATAAACTAATTTACAATCGATGTCTTTGGCAAACACCAATACGTCGCGTAGGTTGCCGATCATCGCAAATATTTCGGGGGTGATGATACCGTGATTAGCGGAGGGAGTGTCTTGATTGTTTGAATTACTTTTAGTGCGCATACGACCATGGCTCAGGTTTTTTATTAAATCAATGATAGTTATAGGACTTGTTTTACAGAACGTTATTATACTATATAACATTAATATATAGCACAAAAAATTACATATTAGGCATGAAATTGACGCTTTTTCTTAGGCGCTGTACGTTTTTTTCCTAAAATTAAGGTGTAAATCACCAAGCCCTATTTATTTACTCGCTATAAAATGGTGAGCAGATATATTATTGACTATAGGCTTTCACGTCTATCTTACTTTCAGTCGTTGTCGCTCATTTTATAGAGGAATTGTTGAGATGAAAATTTGGTTGGCTTTTTTACTCGCTTGGGTCATTTTAGTGCCCACGACTTTTGGGAAGAAAACACAATCGACCCGCGTTGATGTTTTTAGCGTGGAGAAAGAGTTGGCAGGCTTTCGTGTACCCGAAGGATTTGTGGTGGAACTGGTCGCCAGTGAAGCTGATGGCATTGTAAATCCGATTGATTTGACCTTTGATGATGCCGGGCGACTTTGGACACAAACGGCTAATATGTATCCACTCGATCCTGTCGCTGATGCCAGTTGGCAACAAACGCTCGCTTTTATGGATGACCCTGAATCGCAGCGAAATCATCCTGCCTTTAAACGGGTCCTTGATTTATATGAAGGCAAAACCAAAGGGACAGATAAAATTTTGATCATCCCTGACCCCCATGCCAAAAAGCCCCGCGCGCCAATTGTGTGGGCAGACGGGTTGGCCATTCCGCAAAGTATCCTACCTTATAAAAACGGCGCCTTCGTTGCGCAAGGATCTGAGCTATTTTTCTTGGCAGATACCAACAATGATGGTAAATCTGATACCCGCACGCCGGTGTTTAAGGGCTTTGGTTTTATCGATACCCATACCATGGTCCATTTACTGACGCGCGCGCCAGGTGGTTGGGTCCATTTCAGTCAAGGGGCGCTGAATAAGGGAAAAGTCACTGCGGTCAATAGTGATGCGACCATTGATCTTGATTATTGCAAAAATGGTCGTTACTCGATGGATGGTAAACAAATAGAATTGATCGGTAATGGTCTTAATAACATATGGGGATATCAAATGCGCGGTAACGGCCAGTGGTTTGGTTGTGAGGCAAATGATCAAGCCCGTTCTATTGTGCCAATGGAGCCGCAAACAGGTTACCGTGGCATTGGCAATGAACAACTGCGCCCGTATCAACCTTGGTTTCAAATACAATATCCATTTCGCGTCGGCGGTACTGGTATTTCAGGGCTTGCCTTTGCCGATGACACCGCTGGTTCTTTTGGCAAAGCGTGGCAAGATGTTGCGCTGCTGGCAAATTCTATTACCAACACCATCAATGCCGTACGTGTTGTGCGCAATGCCGATGGTAGTGTTACCGCCGAGCATCTACCAGACTTTTTAACTTCAGAAGATGATTGGTTTAGACCGGTGAACATGGTCTTTGGCCCTGATGGCTCTCTTTATGTGGCCGACTGGTACAATAAGATTATCTCGCATAATGAAGTGGCCAGAAGCCACCCTGATCGAGACAAAAAGCATGGTCGTATTTGGCGTATTCGTAAGGTAGACAATGCCCCGCGTAAGATCGTTGATTTTTATAAAGTGAAAGATAACGATCTTGTTGACTATTTAAAGTCGCCATCTATTAAACAAAAACTAAGTGCGTGGCATCAAATTACAGATCGCGGTGCCAAAGTGTCTGATGCATTAATTAAACTACTACAAGATAACAGCCAAGATGAAATCACCCATATTCATGCGCTTTGGTCTCTTGAAGGGATTGGTCATTTTGATGCGCCTATAATGCAATCGTTATTAAACGCACCCAATGATAATTTGCGACGTGAAGCGGTGCGCAGTTTGGCAAGCTTTTCACTTTCTACCAAGCAAGTGGCTACTTTGCTAAGGCCGCTTATTAACGACAATAATGCGATGGTGCGTTCGCAGTTGCTACGGACCCTGGGCGAGATAAAGCAGGCCGATCAAGACATCATTGACCTGCTGGTTTTCTTTTGTAGAGATGAACTCCCTGGCAATGCATTAGGCGGCCCTTACGAAAGAAAGTTTGAACGATTTTTAGCGCGCATGGCACTAGAACAATATCGTATTGCGCTAACACGTTATCTCGGTACGCAACAAGCCCAGGCACACCCGGCCACCAATCTACTATGGGCTTCGCAGGCGTTAGCTGCCAAAGAAAAAGCAGCAGCCTTTTTGACCATTTGGCCAAGTATCAATCAAGCAACGATTGATAGCGCGACTTTTATTATTGTTGCTCAACTCGCGAACACCCAAAACGCGCAAATCACAGCGGCAATCAAACCGATGTTTGCTACGCAAGCCAACGCGCATCATTTGGTTAACCTAGCCAATACCTACCGCACCCAGATTTATGCTCCAGCGATGGCGACGTTACTAGCAACACCCATTGATTACCTCTTGCGTAGTGGCCAACAGATCGACTTGGCGCTGGATGCGGCCAATAAATTTAATGTCAAACATATGGGACAACATGCGGCCAAGATTATTCAAGACCCCAAAACTGCGCCAGCGACCTTACAACGCGCTATGGACCTGCTCGTTAAAGAAGGGGCACAGCACATTGCGCTGTTTAAAGAGATCATTCATGACAATGCCAAACCTTTTGAACTCAAACAACCGGTGTTGATCTCAATGATCAAAATAGACCCTGCTCAAAGTCAAGCGTTGATCACCACCGCCCTTAAAGGCATAACGCCTGCCCTGCGCGCCGGTTTTATCGATAAATTATCGAGCTTACCAGCCGGTGCCAACGTGCTATTAGATATGATTGACGCCAAACATATTGGTCAAAATGAAGTGTCACTAAGTCAAGCAAACCGTATTGATAAATTGAGGAATGGCAAACCGCGCAGTAAAGCATTGGTGGCCACCATTAAAGTTGAAACAGATCAAAAAGAAAAACAGTTCAATACCACCTTGAAGAAGTTTATCGCCATTGCCCAGAAAAATGAAGGGGACCCTGCACTAGGTAAGCCATTGTTTACCGCGATGTGTTTAAGTTGTCACGGTGTTGCTGGAGAAGGCGCTGGTTTTGCCCCAGACCTAGACGGCTCTGCCCATAGAGACAATGAAGGATTACTCACCGCGATTTTAAATCCTGACGCAGCTGCGGAAAGTAGTTATTATGTTTACCAAGTCACTAAAAAAGATGGCACCATTTTAGAAGGTTATAAAGAAAAGCAAGATGATCAAGGCACCACCCTGCGCTTTATGGGTGGCGCTAGTTTGTTTATTCCTGCAGCAGATATTAAAACACAACAATTTTTAGGTGGAAAATCAATGATGCCAGGTGGTTTAATTGATCATCTACCCGAAGCAACCGTGGCCAATTTGTTGGCTTATATACGTACGTTAAAATAAATAATAATAATAATAATATATATTCAATAGGAGAATATCAATGCCCAATCCATGGACAGGTAAAGGAAATCCATATACACGCACTGAAGTGTTAGAACGCTTGCATGACACCTTAGGTAAAAATGAGCCGATCATCGTTGGTGGTGCCGGTACTGGTATTAGTGCCAAATTCATTGAAAAAGGTGGCGCAGATCTTATTATTATCTATAACTCTGGTCGCTTTCGCATGGCCGGGCATGGTTCTACCGCAGGGTTAATGGCTTATGGTGACGCCAATGCTGTTGCCATGGACATCGGTGAATTTGAAGTATTGCCTGTGGTTGAAGAAATCCCTGTGATTTGCGGCGTGCACGCAACCGACCCACGCAGACGCATGTGGCATTGGCTTGGCAAAGTACAAGATATGGGTTTTTCTGGGATTAACAACTTTCCGACCCACACCATTGTTGACGGCCAATTTAGACAAACACTCGAAGAAACTGGCATGAGCGTACAAAAAGAAATTGATTGCGTTGCCTTAGCCCGCAAGATGGATATGTTTTCTATTGTATATGTGGCCACCCCGGAAGAAGCCAATAAAATGGCCAAAGCAGGGGCCGATGTGATTATTGCCCATGTTGGCTGTACTATAGGTGGATCGATTGGTGTCACAGATGCGACTTGTTCAATGGATCACGCTGTTTCTGCAACGCAGGCGATTATTGATGCCGGTAAAGCTGCGCGCGATGACGTCATTTATTTAAGTCACGGCGGCCCCATCTTGACACCTGCAGATGCAGCCTATATTAACGAGCATACAGATGCTGTAGGCTTTGTGGGTGCATCAAGCTTAGAGCGCATGGCCTTAGAACAGTCTTTAATTAACTTAACGCAAGAATTCAAATCGATACCAGTAAAAAGAAAAAGGTAAGCAACTATGGCAACGATTGCAATATTAGGCACACTTGATTCTAAAGGTCATGAACATAAATTTGTCGCTGATATTATCAAAGCCAATGGGCATACCCCTTTATTGATTGATGTGGGTAGTGGTGACACGCCGCAAGTGACACCAGATATTACCAGAGAAGAAGTTGCACGCATTGCAAAAATCGATCTTGATACAATCATTGCCAGACAAGATCGCGGTGAATGTGTCACTGCCATGAGCCAAGCGGCACCGGTTGTACTAGATCATTTGTATCAACAACAAAAAATAGATGGCGTGATTTCTTTGGGCGGTGGCGGCGGTACTGCCATAGGCACAGCAGGTATGCGTGCGCTGCCGATAGGATTTCCTAAACTCATGGTATCAACATTAGCCAGTGGCAATACCGCCCATTATGTAGGCACCAAAGATATTACCATGATGCCAAGTGTGGTAGATGTGGCAGGTTTAAATAGAATTTCTAAAAAGATTTTCACCAATGCTGCCAATGCCATATCGGCCATGGTCACAGCCAAGCAAGATACTGCAGATGCCAAACCGATTATCGTTGCCAGCATGTTCGGCAATACCACTGATTGCATTAACATTGCCAAAGAAGTACTCGAAGATGCCGGTTATGAAGTTTTGGTCTTTCATGCAACCGGCATCGGTGGCAAAACCATGGAAGCAATTATAGAAAGCGGCATGGTCGCTGGCGTACTAGATTTAACCACAACAGAATGGGCCGATGAAGTATTAGAAGCGACCCTCTCTGCTGGCCCTACCCGCATGGATGCTATGACCAAAATGAATATCCCTGCAGTGG
>Ga0255039_10000506_pt1 | contig 12699 bp, 8 predicted proteins | sample BC1_12_1_MG_FD_181713 | JGI IMG/M metagenome (GOLD analysis project Ga0255039, IMG submission 181713) | Seawater microbial communities from Strait of Georgia, British Columbia, Canada - BC1_12_1 | ecosystem: Environmental > Aquatic > Marine > Strait | place: Canada: British Columbia | collected... | reverse complement strand
GCGTCTGGTGGATTGCTGGGTTATTACTTACAGCGGACAAATAGAGCAAGTCACATTTAAGTGCGTAATCAGTGCATCCTGCTCTGATCGAGAACGATTACGGTACTTAACCGTATTACAATTTGAATGTCGCCCTCGGTGCCTTACTTGTGACGAACAGGCCAGGGTGGCCTGATTACGTACTTAATAACTGAGAAATCAGCGGTCACGATTCATCGGGATTCGTCTGGATTGATTGCTTATGTTACGAACAGGCCAAGATGGCCTGCTTACGAATTCGTAAGCCACTTAAGCATACTAAACATCGCAAGTGTTCGTAAGTCCGCCATGGCGGACTACCAGCGCTGTTGATAGAAAACGAATAAAGTTACCATAATTAAATGAACTTATGATCTCGCAAGTGGCATTGATAACTTTAAATCAAAAATATTAGGTGATTCGTTAATGTTGTTTTTTGTTATCGTACCATTATAACGGGATTAAGCAACCGCCGTAGTGTCAAGGTTCAAGATGGTGTTTAAATCATCTTGGGCATTTGTGACCAACTTTAATTTAAATAACTTTTGTAGCACATTTAAAATATTGGGTGTTATAAAGGCAGGAAGATTTGGTCCTATGCGGATATCTTCTACGCCTAGATGTAACAATGTCAGTAAAATACATACTGCCTTTTGTTCAAACCATGAAAGTACCATTGAAAGTGGTAAACCATTAACATCGGTATCAAATGCATCTGCCAATGCTACGGCGACTTTAATGGCCGAATACGCATCATTACATTGTCCCATATCAAGTAAACGTGGGATACCGCCAATGTCACCAAAGTTATCTTTATAGAAACGATACTTGCCACATCCTAAGGTAAGTATTACGCAATCGTCTGGTACAGCATTTGCAAATTCAGTAAAGTATTTTCTTGGTGAACCATGTCCGTCGCATCCGCCAACCAAGAAGAAGTGTTTGAGTGCGCCAGTTTTTACGGCATCAATGATCGGTTCTGCCACATTTAGTACTGCGTTATGACCAAAGCCTACAGTGACAGTGTCGTCAGGACCATCTTCAGTGAATCCTGGCTCTATGCGCGCGCTGGCAATAATTGATGAAAAATCATGGTCTGAAATATGAGGTATTTCTGGCCACGCAACCAATCCACAAGTAAATATACGCTCTGTATATTCTGGGCGTGGTTTTTGAATGCAATTTGTGGTCATTAGTATTGGGCCAGGAAAGTTTTTAAATTCTTTTTGTTGGTCCATCCAGGCGCCGCCAAAGTTGCCGACAAGGTGCGGGTATTTCTTAAGTTTTGGATAACCATGTGCAGGCAACATTTCACCATGGGTGTAAATGTTGATGCCTGTATCTTTTGTTTGTTCAAGGAGCACTTCAAGATCTTTTAAATCATGTCCAGAAACTAAAATGCATTTACCTGCTTTAGGGTGTAAACGTACTTCTGTTGGCACGGGGTGGTCATAACTTTCAGTATTGGCCTGATCAAGTAATGCCATTACTTCTAGGTTTTGTTCCCCTACTTCTAGCGCCATAGCAAGGAGGGCATCAATGTCACTGGGGTGGGTGGCAAGAAATGCGAGTGCTTTATGGAAAAAAATATAAAGGGACTTTGAACTATATTCAAGCATGATTGCATGGTAATAGTAGGCAGCCATGCCCTTGAGGCCGTAGGTAATCATTTCGTGCAAGCCAGTGATATCACCACCTTGTGTACTGTTTCGATTTGTAATTGTTGTTTCAAGCCCAATGGTAATGAGCGCTTTTAGGGTGTCAGTAGGTGCTACGTTGGCAGTCATTGCTGGATGTTCGGGTGATTCCCCCTTTTCTTGGCAATGGTGCACATAAGCTGCCTTTACTTGACTGAGTAAATCGATTTGTTCTGAGATCAATTTTTCAAGGCGTTTAGGGTCAAAGTTGACATTTGTTACAGTGGTAAAGAGGGCGTCAATGGTGATAAAATTAGTGTCCTCAAAAATGACATTGTGTTGCCCTAACTTAAACGTATAAAAGGAAATTTCTTTGGCCAGCTGAAGCACTAGGTCTTGCAGTGCGGCAGTATCTGCATCTTTACCGCAAATGCCAAAGGTTGTGCAACCTGTCCCTTTTGATGTTTGTTCACATTGATAGCAAAACATGTCCATAGTGGAAATCCTTATCATTGTCGTTAATTAGTATACATATCACCAAAACGTTATTAAAAATGCGCAACAAAACGTTGCGATGCGTCGTATTGTTGGTTCTTAACACCTTAAATACCACTTTAGCGCTGTCTATAAAGGTAGATTACCTACAGGTGAACAAAGAAGCAAGGGAAATATGATTTTTTGTAAAAAGTCACGATCATTTACGTAATCTGGGCAATATATGTGCCATATGAACTTCACGGGAAATATTTATATTATAATAAAAGAGGCTTAAAGTGGAGAAACGGACGTATAAAACCGAATAAAATATAAACGCATCTTTAAGTTGACACTACGGTCGACAATATAGTTGACAAAGAAAGATTGTTTCTGTAAATTTGAGTTTTGTAGAATAATGTGATGACAAGGAAGTCAAATTTTTGGATTGGTACGCCCATAATTTTTTTAACCTTGGTCATTTTAATTTACTGCGATATTTGATAAACTGCGACATGATGTTTTTTGTTGCAGCGCTATAATTATTGAATTGTTTAATACAAGAAACGAGCAAAGCCAATGATAATGACATTACTTGCTGAACAACAAAATGTTGCCTCAGCGCTAGATACCGTTTTAATTATACTAGGGGTGGCTATTTTACTAGTTGCCTCAGCGGTTGCTACTCTGGTTTACTTCCACATTCAAAAAGTAAAAGGGACCCATGCACAAAACGAGACTATTGGTGTATTAAAAATTGTTGCAGCTGCACTCGTTTTGTTGGCCATTGTGATGTCTGTTGGTATCTTCGGTGCCAGATTCAAAGCAAAAGAGGTCGTGAATGCAGCAATTCAGAGTGACAATGGTAAAAAACATCGCACCTTTAAAACGGTGTCTACCCCATCTTCTTTATCACATAATGTCGGTTCGATTCAAACTAATATTGAACAAGATAAACAAATAGCGCAAACCGTTGCTGTGACGGCGTCAGCAGAAGTGACGCCTGTTGAATCGGCGCCTCCACACAGTGTGGTTGAGATAAGCGGTGAACAGTTATTTAAAAATAATTGTGGTGCTTGCCATAAAGCAGATGGCACAGGTAACGTCGGTTTGGCACCTAGTGTGCGGAATCGTGATTTTCTCGCGATTGCCTCTGATGAATTTATAAGTAAAACAATATTTAATGGGCGTGCAGGTACTGCAATGATCCCACGACCTGATTTATCTTCTACTCAGGTCGCATCCATTATTACCTGGCTACGGTCACTTGAAGTTAAAACGCCTGTTAATATTAAAGTTGACAATACCAAAACAATTACTGGAGATGCGGAGGCGGGGCATCTCCAATATACATTATTCTGTAGTAGTTGTCATGGACCAAACGGTGAAGGGTATTCTGCCGGTGGTTCAGGACCAGGCATTGGTTTGCCCGGGTTTATCAATACTGCCAGTGATGACTACATCATGCAAACCATTAAACATGGGCGTATTGGTACTGCTATGATGGGTTTTGATGGTGCTACTGGGTTGGCAAATCTAAATGAAACTGATATGGCTAATATTATTTCGTTTTTAAAGGTGAAAGGTGGACAACTGGAAACGCCTAAGCATAAAGTTGTTGCCGCCGATGTTAAGCCTGATGCAGCCAAAGGATTGCGCCTCTATAATGCAAATTGTATGGCTTGTCATCAAAAGGACGGACTCGGCAAAGCTGGTTTGGCGCCAAGTATTCGTAACCGTGATTTTCTGGCAATCGCATCGGATGCATTTATAGAAAAAACAATTACTCAGGGGCGCGCTGGTACTGCAATGATACCAAGGGCTGATTTAGCAGGGGAGCAAGTTAGTCATATTATCGCATATTTAAGAAGCGTTGAAGTTGCTGTACCTGTTGATATTACAGTGGATGATCATTGGAAAGCATCGGGCAATAAAGATTCGGGTAAAGCAAAATATGTGCAATATTGCGGTGCCTGTCATGGACAAAATGGTGAAGGGTATAATTCTGGCGGCGCTGGGCCAGCCATTGGTTTGGCAGGGTTTTTAAACGTCGCTTCAGATGACTTTATCAGGCAAACAGTTAAACTTGGTCGTATAGGTACTGCGATGATGTCATTTGATGGTGCTAAAGGTTTAGCGCATTTAAATGAATCCGATATAGGTGATGTGATTGTTTATTTAAGAAGCTTAGTTGATCCAGGTGTTGCAAAAGCAAAAACGGACAGTGATGATCAAGTTGGTGGGAATGCCGTTGAAGGTCAAAAAACATTTTTGATGAACTGTGGGGCTTGCCATCAACCAGATGGTTCAGGAAGACCAGGTATGGCACCTAGTATTCGAAATCGTGATTTCTTAGCCATAGCCAGTGACGACTTTATTAAAAAAACAATCAAAAACGGGCGCGTTGGTACAACAATGGTTGCCCGTCCTGATTTGAGTGAGAAACAAGTGAGCGACATTATTGCTTTTTTAAGGTCGTTAAAGATTGATAACCCTGTGAATATTACAGTGGACATTAATAAAAAGATTGATGGCAATGCTGAAATGGGCGCCAAGCGATTTGCGCAACATTGTGCTGCTTGTCATGGCCCTAAGGGGGAAGGGTATGTTGCAGGTGTCCCAGGTCCAGGCATTGGACGCAAGGGGTTTTTGGACGTAGCTTGTGATGATTATATTTTACAGACGGTTAAGCAAGGCCGTATTGGTACTGCGATGATGCCCTTTAGTGGCGCAAAAGGTTTGGCGAACTTAACAGATGACGAAATAGGTGATATTATTTCATATCTAAGAGGATTAAATTAGACGCCTGTGTTGTGTTAATACAAATTTTATTTACAAGTCAAGAGACATGTTAGCAATTTAATTGGAGTAATATTATGAAACGAAGGACTTTCTTAAAAGGTACAGTGGCAACTGCAGCGACTGCAGCGACATGCACACAAAAGTCAAAGGGGTGGGCTGTAACTGACCCCGAATCGACTGAATTGGAATTAAAAGAAGCTAAAACAAATTTATTGGCAGCTTGTCCTTATTGCGGGGTCGGTTGCGGTACCATTATTCAGACTCAAAATGGTAAGATTACAAATGTCATTCCAGACAAAGACCATCCTACCAATAAAGGATTGCAGTGTATCAAAGGGTTGACATCGGCAGAGGCCATTTATGTGAATCGCCTTGATAAACCTTTGATTCGTAAAGATATGTCTAATCCCTTGACCGGTTATGTCTCAAAAACAAAGGGGTCGTATGACAGAGAACATTTTCGTGAGGCTACATGGGAAGAAGCTGAAGAACTTATTTCCCACCAAATTGCTGACATTGTAAAGAAGAAGGGCGGCAACGCCGTTGGTTTGTATGGCTCAGGGCAACTTACAGTTGAAGGTCAATATTTAGAAAATGTATTTATGAAGGGTGTTATTGGTTCAAATACAATTGAAGCAAATGCCCGTATGTGTATGACCTCTGCGGTAACAGGGTATTTTAAATCACTCGGATCAGATACCCCACCAACGTGTTATGATGATATCGAGCAAGCAGACATGATTACATTTTGGGGACATAACTCTCGTGGTTCGCACCCTATTTTATATTGGCGTGTTGCAGATCATAAAGCGAGAAAGGATATTCCTACACTAGTTGTTGATCCTCGCCGTACAGGTACAGTGCAAGGGCTTGAAGAGATTAACCCAGATAATTCGCAACATTTTCCAACAATTAATGGCGATATTTCAATACACAATGCTATTGCGTATGCCATTATGGAAAAACATGATGATGCTATAGCGTGGGACTTTTTAAAGAAGCATACTACCGGTTGGGAAACGTATGTTAAAGAAGTGAAAGAAAAATACAATCCCAAGGATGTAGAAGATGTCACCATGATTCCTGCAGCAGATATTTATAAGCTTGCAGAAAGATGGGCAAAGGCAAGTATCAAAGGGCGTAAACGTGGTGTCGGTGGCGTGCTTACTTTTTGGGGTATTGGTTATAACCAACATCTTCATGGTCAACACAATACCATGAGTTTGGTAAATCTCATGGCGCTCACAGGCAATATTGGTCGTCCAGGTTGCGGACCGCATTCACAAACTGGTCAGCCAAATGCGATGGGGGAAAGACTTACCGGGGGCTTAACTGGTAGATTACCATTTAATATAGGTATAGAAGACGATAAACATCGTGCATATATGGCGAAGTGTTGGAATATTCCTCAGGAACGATTAGATGCTGTTGCCAAAATGTCTAATACAGGCATGGCTGTAGGGATGATGGAGCGCGCGTTAAAAGGTGAAGTAGATGCGATGTTCTTAATCTATGCCACCCATATTGATTTACCAGATGCTTATAATTTATCAAGACCAGCTTTAACACGTATGTTTACTGTTGTGCAAGAAATTTACAAAGATGCCCCTAACAATTTGTATGCTGATGTTATTTTACCTGCCGCGACATGGGGTGAATGGGTTGGCGGTACATATGTGCAATCAGAACGTCGATTCTATGTGTGTGATGGGACAGCAAACCCTGTGAAAGGGTGTCGTCCAGATATGGATATGGTTATTGATAAAGGTATAATGATTGCAAATTTACTTGGTTTAGATGGCGAAAAGATTTTCCCATACAAACGTAAGGCGAATGGCTATTATGATCCAGAAGAAGTGTTTAGAGATCTTTGTGTTGCATCAAAAGGAACCGATGCAGATATGACTGGTCTTTTGGAAGTTGAAAAAGAGACTGGAAAATCACCTTATCAACAAATTAGAGACTTGCGTGGTATCCAATGGCCGGCGCCAACTGCAGCAATAGCCAAAGCTGGTGGCACCAAGCGTAGGTATATGGGGCAAGAGGCAGCATGGCCAGATAAGCCTTACGCGGAGTTTCGTCATAAAGATGGTAAACTGCATATTCACATGTGCCACCAAGACTATAGTAAATACAAAGCGGTTACTGACGAACTTAAAAAAGTCGGTGTCGAAAAAGATTATTATATGATTGATCATTATGATCTATTAGTTCAAGCACGTGATGCAGGTTTGACACCCGAATTACCAGATAAAGATTTCTTGGGCAAAAAAGCAGGCGCTATTCCTGAAGATAAATTCCCATTTTGGTGGGCAACTGGTGTGGTGTATGAGCATTTTCATACAGCGAAAACAATTCGAGCAGGAACGACTAAAAAGTTAGTGCCAGAAATGTATGTAGAAATGCACCCCGACGATGCTAAAGAACTCGGTGTTAAAGATGGTCAATGGGTAAAAATTGTCACACGCCGTGGATCACTTGAAGCGCGGGCCTCAATCGGTCTCGATTCAACGGTTAAACCGGCGCGTAATACTGTACCCAAAGGCTTCCTGTTTAGCCCATGGAATTTATCGGTCGCAGATTCTGCGGATCCAAAGCTAAATAAGTGGCTTGCAAATGGAACGACACATAGGGCGTTTGACCCAGTGTCTGGACAGGCAGACTTTAAAAAGAATGCATGTCGTGTTGAACTATTATAATACTATAGTTAGAAATTTTTAGACTTACATATTCGAGGCGGATTCAGAAATTTTCTGTTTTCACCTCGTTTTTTTTGTATAATTGATTAGATATGAAAAGACGTCATTTTATTACAACTTTTTTGGCAGGGGCAATTCTGCCAGCGCTAACGCCATTGTTGGAAAAACTCCCAAACTATGCCAAGTTTAAGAAATTTCTTAGGCCTCCTGGCGCCAAAAAAGAACAAGCTTTTCTTAAAGCATGTATCGGTTGTGGGCAATGTGCTAACGTCTGTCCTAATAAATGCATATCGATGCATGGGTTCGAAGATGGATTTGAAAATCTCGCCACGCCATATATCGTTGCGCGATCCAAAGCGTGTACATTATGTATGGCATGTACACAAGTGTGCCCTACAGATGCTTTAGCAAAGCTTGATCCTACAGAGGCAGGAATGCTTGCAGTAAATATGGGCACTGCGTACGTCACAGAAGATATTTGTTATTCCTTTCATGGTCGTACTTGTGGCGCATGTTATCGCGCTTGTCCATTACAAGGCAAGGCAATGACCATAGGGCTTTTTGAAAAACCTTATGTACATCCTGAATTTTGTGTCGGCTGTGGTTTATGTGAACAAGCATGTATTCATATGCCCCAAGCAATAAGGGTGCTACCAAGAGGGTTTAATATTGTAGAGCAATCTGTATGAATGAATTAAAATCCACATCTTTTTTTAAACGCCATCAAGGTCGCATTTTATTGGTCGTATCTGTAATCACCAGAGCAACCGTTTTATCTTTGCTTTGTTTGTTTGCGATTTGGACAGAATATTTAAATTTGAAAGTTGCCTATAATCACCCAAGATTGGTTGAGCTGAGTTCTGGAAAAATGATGCGCCTCTTTTATGAATATTCAGATCGTTTCTTTTCTATGTTTGGCGATCCTATAGAAGTGATGCAAACAAATGGTGGTATGACATGGTCGATTCGTATTATGGGCGTCCCTTTTACCGATCCTATCGCTGCTTTATCATTGGTTGTAAAAAATCACGAATTACCACTTGGTTTTATGTTGGGATTGATTATTCCCCTGGGGATTGCACTTGTTTTCGGCAGATTATTTTGCAGTTATATATGTCCGGCATCTCTTGTGTTTTTTACTATCTCAAGATTAAGACGATTATTAAAACGTTTCTTCTATTTACCAGAATTCAATATCAATAGAGGATTTGCCTGGGGAATGCTTACTGGTGGTTTATTGATCGCATTATTATATGGGCATGGTGTATGGACGTTATTATTACCTTACTTTGCCATCGGGCAAACAATATTTCATGGTATTGCTTTTGGCGCGTTGTCAGCGTCGTTGGGCACTGTCGTAATATTTGCAATGATAGATTTATTACTCGGGCATCAATTTACGTGTCGATATATCTGTCCAACGGGGCGATTACTAGGTGTAATTGGACGTAAATCGCTTGTCAGTGTGAATCGCAATGCGTCACAATGCCTTGATCAATGTCAAATGTGTAATCAAATCTGCCCACTACAGGCAATGCCTAAACAAGACCATTTAATGGACTGTTCACTTTGCGGTGAGTGTCTAACGATTTGCCCTACCAATTGCCTAACTATTGGGCTAAAGAGGAAATAAATATGCATAAATATGTGTTTATCTTTGCCATTTTAATACTATCTGTTATGAACCATTCTTTATTATATGGTCATCACTTTAAAGGCTTGCCTCACTTTAACTATTTTGAAAATTATCCACAAATACCTCAAGACGAATTTTTAGGGCAAGCAGGTCAATATGAGTTTTCGCTGGTCATTTATGATTTCCAAGGTATTCAAAAATCAAACACTGATCAACCAGATGATGCGCGTTTGTATCTTGTTATTTACAATTTGTTGGAAAATAAGGTGTATGATAAAGCGTTGACCATAGCGATAAAAGATGGTAGTGACGTTTTGTATACTGAGTATTTTGAACATTCGCAAGAAGAGAGTATCTATACATTATTTAGAATGTTACCCGAGTCAGGAAACTACTCATTAGACATTACATTTCATGAGGGGCAAGAAACAACTGTAAATTTACCCTTTGTGTTATCATCACAGCGCGTCGCTTGGGGGAAATGGGTTGCTGGGTTTTTAATCCTTTTTATTACGATAGTCGCAATTGGTTCTCGCAGGGCACGCGTTGCAATGGATCGAAAAGAAAACGCAAGCGCGCAGCAACCTGTGATTAATAATATTACCTTATAAATATTTCATACACATTAATATGAGTACCACAATGCCAGAGATCTCACAACCACCGACAAAACCACAACCACCTAAAGGCGTAGTTTGCAAACATTGTGAAATGATAGACTGCCCGATGGATCATTCTGCAGTGATTACGCGTGAAAGTGTTACTGATAACAACGAGCAGCAAGGGGTGAAGTGTAAATATTGTGAAATGATAAATTGTCCAATGGATCATTCTGCTGCAATAGCCCGAGATAGTGTAAGTGGTAACGATAAACCGCAAGGTGTGTTGTGTAAATATTGTCATATGTATGATTGTCCTATGCATCCTGTAGAGGGCCAATTAGTAAGTAAGGCTACTTTAGATGATCCACAGATTATGACCCATCCAGGGATACCACCAACGATGGCCTTTGGTGGGTTAATTATAATTATTGTGTTGTCGCATTTATTGCTTGCCTATAAACAAAAATTCCCCCAAAAACAGAGATGGCAGTTCAATCTTTTTAATTTTAGTTGGATCAATAAATTAATAAAAAAATCATATTTTCCACTGATTGCGCAATCAATTTCAATATTACTATTTGTTCTTATTGTCGTCGCGGGATTATGGGGTAGTCAAAGAACCAATATTGCCCCTGTACTTACGTGGAATTTATGGTGGGCAATGTTGATATTTATGATCGTTGCATTTGGTAGTATGTTTTGTATGATTTGCCCGTGGGAGGGCATTGTCTCAATTATCACTTCGCTTTCATTTACGTCACGAAAGAAAAAAATTGGTTTTGAAAAAAAATGGCCCAAGATGTTTAAAAATATATACTTGGCTTTGTTTTTGTTTGTATTACTTACTTGGTTAGAGCTAGGCTTAGATATTACGCGGTCACCATCAATGACGGCCGTTATGGCGCTTGGCTATTTGGCGTTAGCCGTCTTGGTCGCCATTGTATTTGAAAAACGTTCATTTTGTAGATATTTATGTTTAGTAGGTCGTATACAAGGTATATACTCATTATTTAGCCCTGTAGAACTTAAGCGAACAGATTGGAATGTTTGTAAATCATGTAAGAGTAAGGCATGTGTAAAGGGAACTGAAACCGCAACAGGGTGTCCGACGATGTTGTTTCCCGGCGCCATGCAAGATAATTCGCAGTGCACATTATGTAGTGAATGTATTCGCGCTTGTCCTCACGATAATTTACAAATTAATATCTGTAAACCAGCAAGCGATTTAGAGGAAAAGCATAAATTTCATTGGGATGAAGCGATTATGGCTGTTGTATTATTGGCGCTGACTAGTTTTCATGGCCTTACCATGACACCGCCGTGGCAGGTGATGGTTAATTTTCTTAGGGTAAAGGCTAACTTAGGTGCGAATACAATTTTTACGGTACTAATGATATTAATGATTTTATTACCTGTTGGATTATTCTGGATTACGGCATTGGTTGCTAGAAAATTTACGTATACCAGCGGTGTCACTACTGCGAAAATTTTTAGAGCATTTGCATATACGATCATTCCAATTGCACTCTTTTATCATTTAGCGCATAATGGCATGCATTTTTTTATGGAAGCCCAACATTTATTACCCTTAGTGAGTGATCCATTTGGCTTTGGCTGGGATTTGTTCGGTACGGCATCGAAAACATATATGCCATTGATGACGCTGAATTCTATTTGGTGGTTGCAAATTATCCTCATTATCATAGGACATCTTTACGGTGTTATTGTTTCAGATAGGGTGGCACATAAGATATTTGATAACCCTAAACATGCCAGATTAAGTTTGATTCCGCTGGTAATTACGATGATACTTTATTCGGGATTTAGTGTGTGGCTTATTGCGATGCCTATGGAAATGCGATCGGGAATGTAATTGTATGCGTAATAAAGATGATATTTCAAGAAGGCAATTTTTTCGTTTTTTGCCAGATCGAATTAAAGAAGCGGCGCAACAGGCAAATAAACCTAAAGGCACTGCTCGCGCTTCGGCGTTGAACATGGTGCGACCGCCTGGAGCCTTGCCGGACTACACTGAATTTATAGATGCTTGTCAAAAATGTCAAAAGTGTGCTGAAGCATGCCCGTATGATGTGATAGATTTTTTGGGTGTGCGCGCAGGCGCGGGGGAAGGGACGCCATTTATTAATGTAATGGTTAATCCGTGTCGTTGGTGTAGTGATTTTCCATGCATTGCTGCATGTGAAAGTGGGGCGCTTTCTATAGTGAAAGACCACGCAGTCAAACCGATTGCAAAATTGTCGTTAAATAGTGAAAAATGTTTGGTGACCAGCGGTACTATTTGTGATGTGTGCTATATGCAATGTCCGCCAGCGGCAAAAGCAATTACTACGCAACGATTAAAACCAAGTCTAAATCATGACCAATGTGTTGGGTGTGGTCTCTGTTTATATCACTGTCCAGCAGAACCCACAGCTTTTTCATTGGTATAAGTGAGGTATTTAATGTTTGATAATCAAAAATTCGATGCAGAAATCATTCGCGCGCTCGTTACGAAGTATGACCGGTCTGGTCCACGCTATACCAGTTATCCTACAGCACCTATTTGGAATGATGAATATGGTATTAATGATTATGGTAATGCTTTATCTGACGGGGCAAAATTAAAAGATAATCCGTTAAGTGTTTATTTACACATACCATTTTGCCGCAAACTATGTTGGTTTTGTGGGTGCAATAAAGTGATTTCCAGTAATCAAGAAAAAGCGGCCAGTTATTTAGATTACGTCGAAAAAGAGATCACTACAGCGGCGTCACTGTTAAATAAACGCAATCGAGTGACGCAATTGCATTGGGGTGGCGGTACCCCTTCG
>Ga0255039_10000502_pt1 | contig 12807 bp, 6 predicted proteins | sample BC1_12_1_MG_FD_181713 | JGI IMG/M metagenome (GOLD analysis project Ga0255039, IMG submission 181713) | Seawater microbial communities from Strait of Georgia, British Columbia, Canada - BC1_12_1 | ecosystem: Environmental > Aquatic > Marine > Strait | place: Canada: British Columbia | collected... | reverse complement strand
TCTGATAAACACTGATTGAACCAACCCATGACAGGATTTTCGCTCATTTTTGGAAACGTTTCGCATTTTTTAGGACTTTGCAAAGTAAAAGTGAGCGTCCCCACACAGTCCCCACTGATGCTTTTCTTTTTGCTATCACTATCACACTTACTTTTGCGCCACGTTCCACCGTTTTTATGAACCGTTTGTCTCTTACAATCCATATTAAATTCAATTAAATCGGTATACACCTTCAATATATAGGTTTTCTTATCCCACTTACTATTGATATAAATTAATGGAACTTCGTATTTTTTGTCCTCCCATTCAATAGTAATTTTTAAACCAAGCTCAATATTTCTTGCATATTTATCTGCAATATGAAATATAACGTCATTTAACTCGAAATTTTGTTCAAGATGTTCTCCTTGGTATTCTTTTGTTACTCCTATTTTATATTGTTCATGGCGTGTTACTTCTTGGATTTTTTTCCATTTAGGTCTAAGATTTTTTTTTTCGTCTTCATGGTCCATGGACCAACAAGCAGGTTGATTGTAATCCTCCGCGGTCAATCCTTTAAGATCTATTACTATTTGATGACATATATTATCTTCATTTTTGGTAGTTGTAATTTGTTTACCTTGTCCTGCAAGACGTCCTCGACTCAATGCTTCTCCAATACCATGCATACCTTTTCGCTTTTTAGGAGTCACAGTTCCTATAACCTTTTTGCACCTTGTATCAAGTTTTATAAAACGTCGCCGATCATCGAGATTCATTGGAGTTCCATTATTATATATAAAATTTATTTTTTTATTAGTAAATTTAATGTTAATTACGGTTGCATTTTCTCCAATAGCGTTGTCCAATACTTCGTCCATCGCATCTTGGTTCTTCGTACCGGTCGATCCTCGAATCATTTTTCTAATACGATGTTGTTCATCTGATGTAGCGCGAAGTTCCGATTCATATGAAGTAGTCTTTGATGCAGATTTCATGATTCTGTTAGTATGATAAGTATATTGACAACCATATACCAATTTTAATTAAGATCAATTTTTCAACAAACAAACATTGACAATGAAAAGATAATAAAAATATTTAAGGGGTTTTTTTTATTATCCATATATAAGTACATGAAAACCCCAAAAAATGTTAAAATAAAGAAAGTTAGAAAAATATATAATTGTAAAACTTGTAACTTTATATCTAGCAATAAAAAAGATTATAATAGACATGTCCTTACCATAAAACATTCAAAGAAAATGATAGAAGAAAAGGGGTATTCTGTTATCCAAAATTACAGTAAAAATGTTATCCAAAAACCCCTTTTTTTATGTGAGTCTTGTGGCAAAAAATATAAATACAAATCTGGCCTGTGTAAGCATCAGAAAAAATGCAAATCGAAAACACAAAAAGTGGAAGTTGAAAATAAAGATCTAAGAAATGAAATTACAGAGCTACGAACCAAGATATTCGAACAAATGCATGAATCTGCAATTAATTTAAATACGACTATGAAAGCTTTTATTGAAACGCAAAAAGAAGACAATAAGAAAAATCTTGAACAAATGGAAACATTCAAAAATATAATACCAAAAATAGGCAACACTTACAACAATAAATTATCTATCAATGTTTATTTAAATGAAAAATGCAAGGATGCTATGAATATAACCGATTTCGTTGAAAATCTAACTATTTCATTGGAAGATTTAATGTACACTAAAAATCATGGTTTTGTAAAAGGAATAAGTAATATATTTGTAAAACAGCTTCAAGATATGGAACCAACACAAAGACCAATTCATTGTTCTGATAAGAAGCGGTTGCAATTTTATGTAAAAGATGAAAATAAGTGGGAAAAGGACAGATCGCATCAGAAAATCAACAGTTCAATTGAAAATATAGCTGTCATGCAAATAAAAAATATCAAAGCTTGGGAAGAACAAAATCCTAACTATTTAAATGATGACGAACTGTTAATGGAATGGCATTCCATGATTCACTCGGTTATGGGCGGAGAGAATGAGATAATTCGTATGAAGAACTGCGATTCTATTAAAAAAGAGATAAGTACTACTATAGAAATGAAGGATGAATTGATTAATAAATAAGTAATTTAACTAAACTATTTATTTATTGTTTACCTGCGTCGGCGTGTAGCTTTGGATTTACGGCAGTAAGAACGTTTTCTTCCGGTTGCATATTTGCATCCGGGTTTTGATCGGCATACAGCTGGACCTTTTCCTCTGCATTGACTAGTCTTCCTTCTACGTCGGTAACTCATTCGTGCACGCTTTAAACTAGCACGAGTGCGCATACGTCCACCTCTGCGACTTTTACGGCGTCTACCTCCTCTGACTTTGCGTGTTTTTCCCATTATACAATTAATATAGAAAAAAAAATAATTACTCAAATAAATCCAATAGAGCATTTTTAATTTGTCTACTCGTTTCGGCATCAGCGGGCTGGGATATTAATTTATCCTGCAACGCATTCATTGCATCTTTTTTAACGACGGCATTTTTAATAATTCGTTCACCCAATATACCTTCAAATATGTCTAAACCATCTTTAAAATCTTTTTCACACGAAATATATAATTTTACAATTATTTTTCTTGTTTTGGCAATTATTTGATTTAATTTTTCGTCGTTAAGTTTTGGATTTAATGTAACAATTTCTGTTTTCTCGTCATTATCAGCCTTTTGTATTATAAATATCTCTTTAAGGATATCCATCAATTCATCTTGCGTACCCTGTGCGCTTTTAATCATTTTTTTAATATGATTGGCATATGAAGTAAATAATCCACCACTTCCTTTATAAGTTTGTTTCCAGTCAGCATCATCACCTTCGCATAATTTTGAATTATGATATGCGGTTAATGGGATATCCGTGAATTGTTTTTTTCCATCTGCATTCCATTGATTGAAATCTTTTTTTCCAGTAAAAACAGTATAAAATTCTTTCAAATCTTTTTGGTAGTCTGTTATGGCATTACCAGCCGATTCCATTACACCCTCTATAAATTTACCCTTAATATAATCATACTTATCCCAATATAGTTGTTGTAATTCCGGTATACCGGGTTCTTGTCCTAATGATCTAGTAAGAACTCTAATACGATCATTGTCACTGGTTGGCCACATGGAGGGTCTCCACTCATTCTCCATGGTAATCTTTTGTTTTTTACTATTTAAATTACATGTTTTTGATATATTAATACCTATTTTACCCTCGACTTCTACTGGTTTCAAAGCATTTACCCTTTTAGAACATAAATTAATTTCAGTTAATTTTGGCGTAACTCCTCTTGGTATTTTATCTCTATTTTGTATAGATAATGCATGTTTTTTGCCTCGCCCATCTTCATAAACATATACAGGATTTATTGTCTTTACAATAGCAGCATAAAGATGAGCTATAGATATATAGAATTTTGCAATGCCTTTACACATCCGTTCTTTTTCATCTTTATTTCTTACATCTAATTCATTTAATATTGTTTTTTTATTTTTGGATTGAAAATTTTTTCTGGGAGAGGCTTGCATTGACCTTCTATACATATCTTTCCTATAAACATCTCTTCTATTATTATCGTCTCTACCATATAAAAGATCAGTGAATACATTGCCACCTTTCTGCCCGCCATTCATAATGTCATCATACCCATAATCATAATCTCTTGATCTACGTTGTCTTCTCTGATATTCCTCAACTAGACGTTTTCCAAGAACATCATCTTCTTTTTTCTGAAAGTCGGACAATTCTTTCTTAGAAAATCTTTCTTTAGATTTGGGATTAAGTTCATTTGTATCAAGATACATGACTTTTTGTTTAACCATTCTATTATAATAATCTCCTCTATTAACACGTTGTGCTAAATATTCAATCTCTTTTTCATTCATAAATTTTTTTATAATATCCGATGTTAAAATAACCAATTTATCACAATACTCTTTTTGTCCTAATTTTTTCATATCTTGAAAATTTTGTGTTAAAATATATTTTGTTGCAATCACATCTATCATATCAACCGGTTTTAAATCTCCATCAAATTTATTTTTTTCTTTTGATTGTCCTAGTCCCATATATGATAAATATATATATTATAAAATTGAATTAAAAACAACTCATTAGATATGTAAATTAACTTTCATGAAATCGAATTTTAAAAGAGTTAAACAAACACAAAAAAAGAAACAGAAAAAAACTAAATCAGACTTATGGGGTAAGTTTGATAATATGATGGGTAAATCGGAAGAAGAATCCATGGAATGCTTATATACTAAACAACAATTGGGTTGTAGGACCCACTGTGATCAATGTAATTTTGCTGTTGCATATGAGGAAAGATTCCTTACATGTACAAATCCTAAATGTGGAATTATTTATAAGGATAATTTAGATCAGTCAGCAGAATGGAGATATTATGGAGCGGATGATAATCATCAAACTGATCCGACACGTTGTGGCATGCCAATAAATCCTTTACTTAAAGAGTCCTCATATGGATGTAAAGTTATGTGCCCTGGAAATTCAAGTTATGAAATGAGAAAAATTAGGCGTTATACTGAATGGCAGTCTATGCCATACAAAGAAAAATCGCAATATGATGAGTTTCAAAAAATTACAACATTATCAAAACAATCAGGAATTCCAAAAATTATAATTGATGAAGCGTTGCGATATCACAAGAAAATTTCAGAGATGAAAACATTTAGAGGATGCAATCGTGATGGAGTAATAGCTGCATCAATATATATTGCTAGTAGAATTCATAATTATCCTCGTACGGCAAAGGAGATTGCAACTATATTTAATTTAGACAATACATCCGCCACAAAGGGGTGTAAAAATGCAGTTCATTTAGTAAATCAAATAGAAAAAAATATGGAAAACAATGATAAAACACATTTCCATAAAACAACACCTGTATCATTCATTGAACGTTATTGTAGTAAATTGGGCATCAATAAAGAATTAACAAAAGTATGTTTATTTGTAGCTAGTAGGATTCAGAAAAATAATAAGATACCTGAAAATACACCACATTCTGTTGCTGCAGGTATTATATATTTTGTTGCCCAGACATGCAAGTTGAATATTAGCAAAAGATCTGTCAATAAAATAAGCGAAATCAGCGAAGTTACTATTAATAAATGTTATAAAAAACTTAATAAAATTCATAATGAAGAAAAGTTGATACCATCTATGATTCTTATAAAATATAGTGATTAGTTTATTTATATTATAATTAATATGTTATATTATAAATGACTTCAAACAATATTGCCGAACAGTATGTAAATGAAATAATTGATGAAGTGGTTAAAAAAAATCTTTTTGATAATAAAAATGACAATTCAACAATAAAAATCAATGAATTAAAAAAAAAGATAGAAACTCTTAAAGATTTAGTAAGTGATTTATTAAAAAAATCCGTAAATCCGGAACCCAAAATGGAAAAACTTGAAATTGTTGTCAAAGATAAGACGCCAGAAATAGTAATTATCGTGCCATATAGAGATAGAGAACCACAACGATCCGCCTTTATGAAAATTATGCCACATATATTAGAAGATTTGAATTGTAAGGTATTATTTGTTCATCAGAGAGATAAAAGACCCTTTAATCGAGGCGCAATGAAAAATTTAGGATTTATCTACGTTCAGAAAATGTATCCCGATGAATATAAAGATATTATATTGGTTTTTCATGATATAGATAACATACCTTGGTATAAGGGACAATTTTCATATAGAACCCAACGAAACGTTATCAATCATTTTTACGGATATCCTCATGCATTGGGTGGTATTTTTGCAATTAAGGCGTGGGACTTTGAACATATAAACGGATTTCCAAATATTTGGACTTGGGGTTTGGAAGATAACATGCTGATGAGAAGAGCTGAGCAATATAAAAAAAGGGTGATCAGACCAGAATTTGTCCATCTTGAAAAAAATAATAATAATATCATAGGATTGTGGCACGGATGGGATCGTTTAATTAATTCACATATTGAGCATAAAGGAAGAGCGGATAAAGGACAAGATGGAATTAGAAGTCTATATGATATTGGAATCGCTCCTGAAAAAATAGATAATCTTTTTATCGAAGTTAACATAACATCATTTCAAACAGGCGAGAGTTTGAAATCTCCATATGTAAGCGGAGCCAGACGAATTGATGCCAGAACCATGCCCAGATTAAATAAACCCTTTTATATTAAAGGAAGTAAAAGGGGGACATCGGGTACATTTGGCAAAAAGAATGGATATGGAGGAATGGTCTTTTAAATCATTTAAAAGTATCGTATAATATATTTTTAAATGCTATCATACAAAAGAAGTCAGAGTACTATAAAACAGAAAGAGCAAAAACAGCCTATAATACTTATATACCAATTTTTTATTCACGGTAATAAACAACGTCATAATGAGATTAAACAATGTTTAAAATTCAATGTTCATAACAATAATATATCAAAAATAATTTTACCGAATGAAAGAATATTCACAAATGAAGAATTGGGTATAAAAAATGATAAGATAGTTCAAGTAGACATTAAAAGACGATTGAAATTTAGTGATATTTTTGAACTTGTGGATAAAATGAAGTTAACAGGATATATTATAACTTGTAATGCTGATATTTTCTTCAATAATACACTGACAAATATATATTCAAGCGGTATTCATAAAGAAAAGGTACTTTATGCACAGTCACGATTTGAATATACGAATAAAAATCTTTTAAAATGTAAGCTTTTTGGTCCACGTAGCGATAGTCAAGATGCTTGGATATTTCATAGCAAATTTAATATACCTAAAAATAAAAGAAAAATTTTTAATATTAAATATGGCATTGGTGGATGTGATAATAAAGTGGCATTTCTCTTTGATTTATTGGGATATAATGTTAAAAATAATCCGTTTTTACTTAAATGCTTTCATAATCATAATACGCAGATAAGAGACTATATGGGGAAACCTACGATTCCTAGACCGCATATGTTTATTGTTCCTTATTTAAATCCACGTCAGGATACAGAGAAATGGCCATTGGATCACTGGACAAAACGATCTGGTACTGATTTTGATACTTATAGTGGTAAGGAAACCAGTTTTACAAATGGCAGAGATATGAATTCATTTATTCAAATAATCAATATGGCAACAACTACAAATAAATCATTTGTTCTACCATTTATAACTATACATGCAGCTAATATAGTTCATTTATTTAAAGAATTTTATAAAGCTGGTGAGGATAAAAATGAACATCTCCAAAAATTGCACATATACAATATGCAATCGAGCCTTGAGGCTTTGAACCTAGAAGGATTGGCCCTTGATAATATACAAAAAATACAGTTATTTTCAGTGAAATATATGAATTTGATTCAAAAAGCTATAGGATCATTTCATTATAGTCCAGGAGATGTTGAGTTTTATTCACTTTCAGAACAACAAAATCCATTCAAGATTGCACCAAGCGTCGGACCTATAATCCATAGAGGGCTTATGGATATGGCCAGAAAGGCAAATCGTACTGTTATACATAATGCTATTTTAAATATTGGACATTATATCAATAAGGATTTGTGGTGTGATTATATAAAAGATAAAAAAATACTTATAATATCAAAACATCATGGTTTAATTAAAAAACAAATAGATAAGAAAGTGAATTTTTATGGCAAACCTCTATTTAAAAATTGCACATTTACATATGCAAATGTACCGGGTCGCGTTGAAGAAGACGATTTTGTTTCAACTATAAATAATTATGTATCAATGCTAGGGTCAAAATTAAATGAATTCGATATGGCATTTGTTGGCGAAACTCCCTATAGTTTTTTTATTCTTGACTATTTGATAACATCAAATAAATCTGCTATTTCGGCGGGAAAATATTTGAAGAGTTGGTTTGGTTTATATACGTTGGATACTCTAAGAGAAAGCAGAGATATAATTAGTCTTTATATGAATAGTGACTGGGTTAAAATAACAAATAAGAAGAATGTAGATAAGAATCAATTATTTTGGCAATACCCGGTCATTACGGAAAAAACTTTTTATGAACAAAATAAAAATAATTCAGATTATCTTGGTTTACCATGGGCTACTATAATTGATAAAAATATATCATTGGACCACGTCTATAATGTAATAGCGAACAATCAAACAAAGCCTAATTTTACTTGTTGTCAGCATATTCATTTTAGAAAATTAATTGATTTTTGGAGAAGTATTGGTATTAAAACAGTTTATTCACCCCATAAGAAGATAGGAGAAGATCAAATTGATGGTATTAAAATCTTGCCTTGTCCTCTTTTCGCTGTTAATGTTGAAGATAAAACGCGCAATAACTTAATTTTGGAAACTGATATTTTAGAATGCGACCGATCTTTGCTTTATTCTTTTGTCGGCGGTTATCAACCTTGGGATTATTTAACTGATATACGCGAAAAGATATTCAACTTGGAATCTAGAAGCAAGGAAGATGTATATATTAGAAATACCGGGACATGGCATTTTAATTGCGTAGTTTATAATGATAAGCAAAACGACCGTGGCGAACTAAATGAAAGCAATGAACATAAGGATAAGACCCGTGTTTATAATGAACTTCTTTTGAAATCTAAATTCACCCTATGTCCATCTGGATCAGGGCCTAACTCTATAAGATTTTGGGAAGCATTGGGCGCTGGTTCAATTCCAGTACTCTTAGCGGATACATTAGATTTGCCAAATAATAAATTATGGAGTTCCGGTATTTTAAGAGTAAAAGAATCCGATATTCATAGGATTGACGAAATATTAAGATCTATTACGCCTGTTGAAATTAAAAATAGGCAAAAACACTGCTTGACTATTTATAATCAATATAAAGACAATTATAGAGGTTTGCAATTAGAGGAGAGTACAACAAATGTTCCTGGGTTTTGGTACAGTGGAGAAATAGTAAAAAATGGTGAAGAATTTGCGTATTAGAATTGATATATATATTTAATTTAAATATATATATATGTTCCAAAAGAGTAGAAGGTCGTATTCATTTAACTTTAAACACCAAAGCCAAGCATCAAAACTGCGAAATTCAAAAAAATATAGTGCGTACACGCAAAATTTATACAAAAGACATTTAGGAAGTATACCTCCCAAAAAACATAAAATTTTGAGTGAGGATATTCATATAGTCATGTGCTGTTGGAAACGATTTCAAAACTTGAAACTACAATTTAATATGTTAAATAATCAAACGCTTAGTAAAAATATACACTTGCACCTAGTAAATAATAATTATAACGAAAGAGAAAAATTAGAAAAAATAGTAAATGCTTTGAAAAAAATATACACACACATTAAGGTTAGCGTTTCACATTATAAAAATGAATATTCTTGTTTTCAAAGATATTTCTATATTAAAGAACAGTTATTAAAAAAATACAAATCCGATTATGTTATAATAATAGATGACGACCAAATATTTCATCCATTATGGATTGAAAAGATGTGGAATCTACGGAAACCGAAGATATATACCGGTTGGTATTGTAAAAAATGGATGGATAATCATGATTATTGGGATGGAGCAGTTATAGGAATGGTTGAATCGCAAATGTCCACCAAAAAACATATTAAACATGCAGACTATATAGGACCAGGGGGGTGTTTAATTGACACGACGATTTTTCATGATGATTCTTCTTTTTGGAATATACCAACTGATTTGCCAACAAGTATTTATGACAAGGATGATTTATGGTTATCTTTTATTGCAAAATATGAGCATAAATACATATTAGAACGTTCCTTTTTGCCTGAATATAGAAATACAAATTATATGAGCAAACAATCGAATGATGTATCATTGTGTAATAAACTGGGCGATGTAAAGCAAATACTATTTAACTATTTAATAAAAAAATATATCGTATAATACACCACATTTTTATATTTTAGTATATAAATGTGGAATCAATTGAATAAAAGAGGAGCTCCTCTTACAAGCGGTCGTTCAAGTAGTCAAAAAAGAAAATACAAAAATGAACGCTATCTTAAAATGGTAAGAATTCAATATACAGAACATCAAAGAAAACTTCAAGAAGAAAAAATAAGACTTCAAGAAGAAAAAATAAGACTTCAAGAAGAAAAAAAAAATGAACATATTGATAGGTGTAAAAAACTTAATCTTCCTATTACAGCAACTCCTGATGAATGTGAGAATCTTGAAGAAATAAAAATAGAACAAGAAAATCTAAAAAAAGAAATATTAGAAATAAGACTAGAAAATGAAAGATTAGAAAATGAAAGGTTAGAAAATGAAAGATTAGAAAAAATAAGATTAGAAAATGAAAGGTTAGAAAAAATAAGATTAGAAAATGAAAGGTTAGAAAATGAAAGAAAGCAGAAAATAAGATTGGAAAATGAAAGATTGGAAAAAATAAGATTGAAAAATGAAAGATTAGTGGAAATAGAGAAAGAAAGAAAAAAAATCAAAAAATTAAAATTAGAATTAGAAAGGACAAAAGCTGAAGCAAAAAAGCAGAAGAAAAGACTTGAAAAAGAACGCAGGGAAAGGGAAATAGTTGAAAAAGAGCGAGTGGAAAGAGAAAGAGTTGAGAAAGAACGCGCGGAAAGGGAAAGGGAAATAGTTGAAAAAGAGCGAGTGGAAAGAGAAAGAGTTGAGAAAGAACGCGCGGAAAGGGAAAGGGAAATATTAAAAAAGAAAAACAATGAATATATGAAAATGTTATTTAAACCTACGTCGGGATTGGGTAAGAAAATTTTTATTTTCAACGGTGAAACACCAAACTTGAGAAATGCGAGCATATATGGAAAAAAATACATAGATCAAGTTATTAAACACTTTCCGAATACTGAGATTATATGGAGTAGTATGACAAATGTACCATTGCATAAACTTCCGGAAATATACAATCAAGTGGTTATAGGACTTTGTTTAACAGAACAAAAACATGAAGTAGCAGGATTGAAGGAAATGAATCTCATGAATATACCAATTATTCATAATCACTCAACCTTTGGATTAAAATGGAAAAATGTTAATGATATTATGAATATAATTAAAAAAAAAATTAACCTCCCACACGAGGTGTGTCCAATTAGTCAAATTAGACATAAAAAAATATTAATCAATAGTCATTCGTATTTAAATGACAATGCAGGCGATACTATAATGGTATCGAATTATATGAATTTACTTATGAGAAATAATAATCACATCACATTAATAACAAAATATAAATGCCCTGATTTTATAAGAAATTTAATCTATAAAAAGTATACGATCGTAATAACAGGTGATGATACAAAAAATATTATGAATGCTATTGATGGATATATGTATAGTGTTGATTATGCATTAATAAGAAATCATGAAGTGCTAGAGGAAATGAAATCTAAACCATATTTAAACAGAGTAATATTTTATGGGCTAGATTGTCATATGGATGGTCTTAAAAAAATGAACAACAAATTTCATTATATTATCACGCAAAGTGAATTATTAAAGAAAAAGTTGATTAAAAATAATATAGACTCTGAAAAAATTTATATAGTACAACCTATTGTTTTTAAGTATGATTTTGATTTACCAGAGAGGAATGATGACAAGATTCGTTTAATTTATTGTGGAACATTACGCGATGAAGAAAATATTTTGGAAATCATCGAAGAGTTCCAAAAAATTCATAAAAAAAGACCTGAAGTGGTTTTAAAAATAGTATATGGGAAAATTCATGGTGATGTAACTTTTACTAGAAAGGTAAATGAATATATCAAAAATGGGGTAAAGGGAATAACATTCAAACATAATTTAAGTCATAAAGATGCATGTTATGAAATTGCAACAAGTGATATTGGCATATGCTGGCGTAAAAATGGATGGGGAGATAATGGCGAAGTAAGTACGAAGGTTAGGGAGTACAAGATGTATGGGATATTTTGTATATCAAATATAAGCAATATTATAAACAACAAACTAATTATTTCAGATAATTTTACATATGAACAATTTAAGTTAGATAATTCATATTATTATTTACCTTATAGTAATAAAACAAAAATATATGAAAATATAATAAAATTTTTTAAACCAAAATTATTATTAGTCGATTCGTTTTGGAACGGATGTGATTTTACATGGAGTAAAATAAATAATAATGAAAAATTTGAAACTATAATTTTAATAGTTAGATTATGTAATAAATATGGTATTAAAACATATTTTTGGAACAAGGAAGATCCTATTAGTTATCATATATGGATAAAATACGCAAAACTATTTGATAATGTTTTTACTACGGATGAATCTTGTATACATTTATATAAAAGTGAAGGAATATCAGCAAATGTGTTACCATTTTTAGGAAATCCAACAAAATATAATATAATTAAATATAATAATTTGAGTAATGATAAAATTTTATTTGCTGGTTCATGGTATTCCAAATATAAGCATCGATGTATTATATTAAATAAAATATTAGAAGAATATAAATCAAAATTTGTTATATTTGATAGAAACTATAAAGGAATAGTAAATAATCATGAAATATATATGTATCCAGATAAATTTAATAATAATATTAATCCTTCTGTCGATAGTTCACAATTAAACGAGTATTATAAAAACTATAACTATATTTTAAATTTAAATTCGATTACCACAAGTTATTCAATGTGTGCTAGAAGAATTTTTGAAGTATTACTTTCTGGGGGATATCCGATATCTAATTATAGTAACGCTTTAGATGTTATATTTTCAGGTTATCTTGATTGTTTATCT
>Ga0255039_10000500_pt1 | contig 12828 bp, 10 predicted proteins | sample BC1_12_1_MG_FD_181713 | JGI IMG/M metagenome (GOLD analysis project Ga0255039, IMG submission 181713) | Seawater microbial communities from Strait of Georgia, British Columbia, Canada - BC1_12_1 | ecosystem: Environmental > Aquatic > Marine > Strait | place: Canada: British Columbia | collected... | reverse complement strand
CTCGCGCCCTCATCCAGCGCTGGCCCGCGCAGCAACAGGCGATCGCGTTGCGTGAAACACGCCTGCTCGAAACGCTCACTGAACTCGATATAGCCTATCAACAACTGGCAGTGGATCTGGCCGGGAAAAACCTGATCTATTCGCACCCGGTTTATCAGTATTTCGAGCGCCGCTATCAACTGGCCGGTGAGTCGCTGCACTGGGAGCCCGGGGAAATGCCACCGGAAAAGGATTGGCGTTACCTGCAAAACCGGGTGGCGGGAAAATCAGACAGCCTGTTTATCTGGGAAGACGTGCCTTCGACCGGGATAGCCGAACGCATGGCTGCTATGGGGCTGTTATCGGTGGTTATTCGGCCGGCCGCCAACACCAGTAGCAAGGACTGGTTGGGCGAGCAACAGGCTAACCTCAAAAGGCTGCGGGATTTAGCACTCTGACCCGGCAGGGTACCTTATTTGCCTGCCCTGTTATCGGTGGAATATTCATCTTGATACCCGATCGTCCCAACCTGTTGAGCCTGATTCCTGATCTCTATCAAGTTGTCGCGTTATCTATGTGGTTATTATTTAGCGGATGATAAATTTGCTCATATAGGGTTTGGGGCAATTGTTCTCGATATGATTCCCCACCAGAAGACAAAGTGATGCGATGGTAAATATCATCTAAATGGCAAGGGTGGAATTTTCGCTCCTGTGGATTACTTTAGGAGAAAGGTCGATGAATACAAATAACAAGGTTAAGGCATATCGCCTGCTGTCACTGCCATTACTGTTGGTCGCGCTCGTTATGGGTTCATCTCAAGCGCTGGCCGCCGGCGGTGTCGTCAAGTCACCGGCTGGTGTTGCGCCGGACCGTTATGTTTACTATCCGGGCACCGAAGCTCTGGCCAAAGGCGAGGTGCGTTTGTTTGCCTGTGGCACCGGGTTGCCTGCTGCGAGACGCTCACAGGCAGCGACCTGCTGGTTGGTTGAGCTCGGCAATGGTGACAAGTTCCTGTTTGATATCGGCACTGGTTCCATGGTTAACGTGGCCGCGCTGATGATCCCGTATGATTTTCTCGACAAGATCTTTCTCACGCATCTGCATACCGACCACTGGGGTGACCTGTCGACACTGTGGGCAGGTGGCTGGACGGCCGGGCGCACCGGGCCTCTAAAAATTTGGGGGCCAAGCGGCCAAACAGAAGATATGGGAACTAAATACGCTGTAGAGCATTTCATGAAGTCCTTTAACTGGGATGCCAGAACCAGGGATTTTGTACTGAGCCCCAAGCCTGGAGAAATCACCGTCAAGGAATTTGATTACAAGGCCGTTAACGCGGTGGTTTACCAGGAGAATGGTGTCACTATTCGCTCTATCCCGGCGATTCACGCTGGCGATGGACCTGTCAGTTATATCCTCGAATATGCAGGCCTGAAGATTGTTATCGGTGGCGACACCTTCCCCAACAAGTGGTTTATCGAGCATGCGGCTAATGCCGATATTGCCATTCACGAAACTTTTCTGACACCTGAGGCCCTGGTTCAGCTTTATGGGCAATCGCCCCAGCAGGCGCTGGGCGTAGGCACCCAAATTCATACTTCCCCGCAGGCATTTGGCAAGGTTATGAGCACTGTTAAACCTCGCCATGCTATTGGCTACCACTTTTTCAACGACGAAAATACTCGCTACGGTGTTTATGATGGCGTTCGTCAAACTTATGATGGCCCGCTATCACTGGCGACCGACAATATGGTCTGGAACATCACCAAAGACAATATCAATGTGCGTATGACGGTATCTCCGGATGCGGCCTGGGCGGTATCCGGCCCGACAAAGCCGCCAAAACCACCGGCCAAAGGTACTGTTCCCGATCCGATCAGCGACTACATAAAAGCCGGCAGGTGGAATGTGGACGATGCGCAGGGGCCAATGATTAAAGAGTTCAAGAAAGAACATAATATGCAGTAAGGTCTATCAGTCATAAACTGTAAACCCCGACACAGTGCCGGGGTATACAGTTCACTGGGAATTTATCAATTCAGGTGTAGTTTAAGCGCTCAAAACTGTATTTATAACGAAGGAAATGAAATGATGAATATTACAGCCCATCTGAAGTCATTGTCTGTTTTGATACTATTGGCGGGATTAATTCCGGTTGCCTTCGCCGCAGACGAAGCGAAACCGTCGGCCACTGTTGTTATTGACGAAACCCAGGTCATGTTGATTGTCGGTGGCAGCTCCGGTAAGGGTACCCTGGTTCCCCATTTTTCCAGCGAGACACGATCTTTCACCGTTGGGGGTATAAAACTGGGCGGTATCGGGATACACAAAACGCACCTGTCTGGCGATGTATACCACCTGAGTAATGTGCAAGATTTTGCAGGTACATATTTCTCCGCGGAAGCGGGTGTGACTGTCGGTAAAGGTGCTGGTGGCCTATGGCTGAAAAACGATAAAGGTGTCACGATGCATCTCACGTCCACAGGAGAAGGCATCGCGCTCTCTCTTGGTGTCGAAGGCTTGACCGTCCAATTCAAGAACTAGATTCTGCAGTAATCTTGATCGTCGACTTTAGCGAGCCACGTCAGCACCGTTAATGTAATTCTGTTCGAAGTAACAAAGGAACATATACTCTGGGAGTTGCCCAGCAGGAGCTCACCGCACAGGAGTTCACAGGGACATACACTCTGGGTGTTGCCAGCAGGGCAGAAGTGTTTTCCCTTCGAACTTCCACAGTCACAACGTTTATGAATATTGAAAAAGCAGTAAAGCATTACCAGGAGGGGATGGCTCATTGTCGAAATGGGAAACATTCGCTTGCCGAGAGAGCCTTTAAGAAAGCTATAAAAATCAATCCGGGTTACGCCGACGCACACAATGATTTGGGCAACCTGTATCTCGGTATGGGGCGATTAAAGGAGTCCTTTAACGCCTATCGAAGAGCTCTGAATTTTGCACAGAATCATCCGCTGATATTGAACAATATTGGTAATGTTCTGATGCGGCAGGGTGAATACGATAAGGCCCGAAAATGGTTGAACAGGGCTGTCGAGCAGGACCCGGATAATGCCGCGATCCATTGCAACCTGGGCAATGCCTTGCGAGGCTCGGGCAAGCACGCGGATGCGGTGACTGCCTACAGACGAGCGATCGAACTCAATCCCCGGCAAGCCTATTTCTATCAGAATCTCGGTAAAGCCCTGATTCAAACGGACCAGCTGGATGAGGCGGTCGAGTGTTTCAATGAAGTGCTCAAATTAGACCCCGAAGACCAGCATGGGTATCAGGGTCTCGGAGACGCCAGACGTGCGCAGGGGGATCTCGAGCAGGCTGTTTCCGCCTACCAGATGGCAATTGCAGGCAACCCGGCAAACGCAAAAGCATATAGCGGGCTTGGAGGCGTATATAGCGACCATGGGGAAATCGACAAGGCGATTTCCGCGCTGCAAAAGGCAATCAAAATCGATCCAGGGCTGACGTCTGCCTATCAGGTACTGGCCAGAAACAGGACATTTACAACCTTTGATGCTGAATTGAAGGCGATGGAAAAGCTGTATGCGCAGCGAGGACTGACCGATTCGCAAAAGTGCCAGCTGGCCTTTGCTTTAGGCAAGGCGCACGAGGATCTCGGTGAATTCGACAGGTCGATGGAGTTCGTGATAGCGGCCACTCGAATAAAACGGGGTGCTTTTACCTACTCGATAGCCGATTCCAGGGCGGAGTTCGAAGCCATCAAGGCGGTGTTTTCACCTGACTTTATATCCAGTTGCGCCGATTTAGGCGAACCGGATCAGACGCCGATATTTGTCCTCGGCATGCCACGTTCCGGCACCAGTCTCGTCGAGCAAATACTCGCAAGTCATCCTGACGTTTTCGGCGCCGGCGAACTAACCGATCTGTCAAACGTATATGAAACGATCGATAAACCTGTCGATGACTCGCAGCCCGATATCTTTCCGCAACGAATGCTGGGGTTGAACGCAGACGTATTTGCAAATCTGGGCCGACAGTACATCGAGAAAATCCGTAAGCATGCGCCAGAATCAATGCATGTCGTCGACAAACTGCCGCATAATTTCCGGCGCATTGGTTTCATTCGCGCGATCTTACCCCGCGCCCGGATTATCCATTGTACCCGTGATCCTCTGGACAATTGCCTCTCGATCTTTAAGACCGACTTTCAGGCAGGGCATCCCTATTCCTATGACATGCAGGAAACCGGTCAGTACTACCGGCTGTACCTGGACTTGATGGATTACTGGAAGACAAACCTGCCCGGCTTTATCTATGACCTTGGCTACGAGGAACTGGTGCACGATCAGGAAGAGCAAACCAGGCGATTACTTCAACACTGCGGTCTCCCCTGGAACGATTCCTGCCTTGAATTCCACGAGACCCGAAGGAAAGTCAGAACAGCCAGCAATGCACAGGTTAAACGCCCTATGTACAAGGACTCCGTAAATCTCTGGGCACGATACGAAAAGCACCTGCAACCATTGATTTCAGCGTTAAACGAGTGACTTCACACTAAGCTCTGTGAGAGATCCACAGGGACGGATAACGTGTCACGTAGTCGCCGTCAAGATAGTGATCGTGAATGATGAAGTTCTGGATATTGTGCGAATCGGTTATTGGGAATTCATCGACGTGGTATCAAACCACCGGAGTCTCTTGCGGTGCCAGGCGTGCGTGCAACGACCGGTTCGTTGTTCCCGGTGCGCAAAAAACAGTCGCTCACGTCACCCCACCTGTCGCCAGCAATACCAACCACGGCAAGCTCGGTGATTTGTGAGTGTTCCAGCAGGGCGTTTTCGATTTCGGTGGGGAACCTGTTTTCGCCATTGCTGGCGATGGGAGCGATCGTGCTGTCGTTGACTCTGCGAATCGTCAACCTGGTGCGGGGCCGGGACTGGCCGATGGTATTGCGGATACTTTTCCCTCTAAGCTTCAATGATTTATCACATGGAACTGTTTTTTTGGTTTTTGATGGCATTTCGCAAACGCTGGATTGCTTCGTCAATCCTGAACTCGGGAACAGCGCAATTTATGCGCACGAAGCCGCTGCCACTGGCACCGAAGGAATCGCCTCGATTAAACCCGAGACCAGCGTCCTCGATCAGAAAGCGTTGAATGTCATCCTGGGACCAGCCGGTGCCGCGAAAGTCTGCCCACAGCAGGTAAGTGGCTTCGGGTAAACTGGCTTTAACCGGAAACGGCATGTCGTTTAAAGCATCGACCAGCTTGGTCTGCATTTTTCGAATATAGCTCACCACTTCGTCGCGGTATTGAAAGCCATACTTGTAGGCGGTATACGATCCCCATGCGCAAAACGTATTTTGCTCCAAATGAAGTTTTTCGAGCGCTTGCTGTAAAACCTGTTTAAGACTTTCATCTTCGGTCACCGCATAGGATGCGAATAGCCCACCGATGTTGAATATCTTCCCGCCCGAGGTCAGGGTCATTATTCCCTGCGAATTGTCGGCTACCTTGATGGTTGGATTAAATGGCTGATCAAAAACAAAATCGGCATGAATTTCATCGCTGAATACGATCACATTATTATCCTGGGCGATGCGAACCAGATCGCGAAGTTCCTCGCTGCGCCAGGCCCGACCTACCGGATTATGCGGATTACAGATAATGACCGCTTTGGTATCGGCATTTTCACAAAGTCGTTGGTAAGCCGCTATATCAACACTCCAGTAACTGTTTTCGTCACAAATCAGATCACAGCACAGCGGCACCCTGCCGGCACCCGTTATTACATCAAAAAAATTATGATAAACCGGGGTAAAAATGATAACGCCTTCACCGGGAGCCGAGACAGTTTCAAGCATCAACACCAGTGAGCTTAGCAACCCATTGGCGATGGTGACATTGTCTGGATCAAGTACCCATTGGTGTTGTTTGTTTTGCCAGGCGGCGAACACTTCGCGATGATCTTCAGGATAGGAGGGGTATCCGATTTCTCCACTGTCGATTATTTCTCGAAGTGCACTAGTGACTTCCCGAGGCGAGATAAAATCGGTATCCGCGACTGACATCGGTATAACACGGTGACCATCTACAACACTTTCATATTCCCATTTCCATGATTTTTTCCGCGACAGCGGCTGGCTGAAATCGTACTTTGACATCGGTTTGATCTTCGATTGATTGATTGGCAGTGGCAGGACAGTGCGCAGTATAAACCGCCATTTCGCCGAAAAACCACTCCAACTATATGGTCGACTTGCAGACCATTGCTAACAGCCTGCGCCGTGCGCAGGTTTTATTCGGCTTTCGCCTATTGTCGATTGAACCATTTTGTATTGACGCATCGTATAGTATCGGTAGATCAAAGTTGGTAGGGAGTTCGGGCAAGTGGTAAGGAGAGCGTTACCGGTGGTGTTGATGTTGGTCTCGGGCAGCGGACAGGCTGTTGACGTCGCGCGCCTGATGTCCGATCTGACCTGGGAAAAACGCGTGCTGCTGATGTTCACCCCGGATGAACAGAATGCCGGTTTCCAGCGCCAGCAGACCATCCTGCAAGAGATCGAAGGAGGCCTGAGTGAACGTGATATGACCGTGATTCGAGCCTTTTCAGACGACCGCGTTGTTCTCGATGAACAAAGCCATGCACAGTCGTCCGCAAGCTTTTACCGGCGCTTTGCAGTGAACAGTAACGAGTTCAGGGTAATCCTGGTCGGCAAGGACGGTACTGTAAAACTCGATCGCGACAGCGTCGTTGGCGGTGTCGAGCTTTTTGAACTTGTCGACTCCATGCCGATGCGTCGTGTCGAGATGATGCAGGATGAATAGCTGGATCCACGATTTGGCGCTTCGTGAGGCGCTTACCGAACAACGGTTGGAAAACAGGTTTTACATGGACGAAAAAAAATTGGAAGCGCTGTCGTGACGCGCATTGCGGTTATCGGCGCAGGGCTGTCCGGATTGGCTTTTGCGAATTTGCTCGGCGACGTTGCACAGGTCAAGCTGTTTGAAAAGTCGCGCGGATGCGGCGGACGCATGTCGACCCGGCGCCATGAATCGTTCCAGTTCGACCATGGCGCGCAATTTTTTACCGCTAAGTCAAAATCCTTCGAATCTTTTCTGCAGCCCTATCTTGCCGCGGGTGTCGTCGCGCGCTGGGATGCGCGTTTCGTTGAGATTTCGGGGAATGGTCTAAGCAGTCGTCACAGCTGGTCTGGCGAACATCCGCATTACGTGGGCGTGCCTGGCATGAATGCGTTGGGGCGCGCGCTCGGTGAGAAACTCGATATCAGCCTGGGCACTCGAGTAGAACAGATTTGTGGTGGTCCCGGTGACTGGCGACTGTTTGATGGTGAGGAGCGCGACCTCGGTGGTTTCGACTGGGTGGTGAGCAGTGTGCCGGCCCGGCAGGTAACCGCGCTAATGCCGGGCGAGTTCAGGTACCTCGATGAGGTTGAGGCTTGCATCATGCCGGGGTGCTACTCCCTGATGCTTGGTTTTACCCGGCCACTGCCGCTCGGGTGGGACGCAGCACTCGTCAAGGATTCAGCGATCAGCTGGATCAGTGTCGACAACAGCAAACCTGGACGCGAGGGCCCGAGCAGCTTGCTGGTCCAGACCAGTAACCAATGGGCCGAAGCGAATATGGACGTAGGCAATGATTCCGTCATCGCCCAGCTCATCGCTGAAACCGGCCGATTAATTGGACAGGATGTGAATACGGCCTGCCACGTCGCGCTGCACCGCTGGCGTTACGCGAATCCCGGACAGCGAGAGGGAGCACACTCGCTCATCGATGCATCGCAGCGGCTGGCTGCAATGGGTGACTGGTGTATTCGCGGGCGCATTGAATCGGCTTTCCTCAGCGGGCTGGATGCCGCGCAGCGAATCCGCAAGCTTATCTGAAGTTATAAGCTTAATCTGGGATCCCCTGCAATATGGGCCGCTGAGAAAGATCGCCTGACTGTTGAGTCGGGCTGCTGCAGCACTAGCCGAAACCAGTGAACTATGACAGTTTCAGGGAAAAATAGGGTATCCAGACCAGCAGGGTTATGACGAGCACCGCAAGCTCAATACGTCCGATAGAGGTATAGCGCAGGCGCACGGGACCCTCGCCGTCGGCTGCGCGTACCCTCGACATGATGTAGTCGAACAGGATGACGACCATCAGCAGCGGCGCGTTAACCGGGCCGACGATGGTTATCAGTACTGACCAAAAGCTGTGTTTGTCACCTTCCAGCAGGAATGGGAACGCAATTGCTATCAGGGGAAACAAACAGTTAAGCAGCGCCAGCGTGATCAACGCGACGCGCAGGAAACCGAGCGAGCGCAGCAGATTATCGTCTTGTGATGTCATGGGCGCGATTGTGACAGAAATAGAGAGTCATGGTGAACCGTTTTCCGGTTCTGATTTAACTGCACCTGTATGCTTCGATGCCGTTACACTTGGCGCATGGATTCGACGTTTATTATTGCTGAAGACGCGCCGCCGCTGTCGCGCTCGCCATGGCGCTTTGCGCTGTATTTTTATCTCAAGGCGCGCAACACGCTATTGGTTATTTTTATATTTGAAGCGTTGCAGGCGACTTGCACCATTTTGCTGCCATACGCCGTCAAAGAGATAATCGATGCGGTAACGCTGGCCAATGAAACGGGCATGGATATCTTTGTCGCAAGTCGAGATGCCCTGATTCTGTTTGCCGCGCTGAACCTGGGGATCGTGTTGTTCAGCCGGGCAAGCGGGGCAGCGCTGGTTTTGACCGGACCGTTTTTGCGCGCGGAGATACGCAAGTCTCTGTTTAGCTATCTGCAGCATCATTCGCATCGCTATTTCGTTTCGCATTTTGCCGGTTCACTGGCGAGCCGCATCGCCGAGGTCTCCATGAGCTGCATGCATGCACTGTGGACGCTCACCTTCGATTTTTATCCGTTGATCATCAAATCGCTGGTGGCCCTGGTCGTCCTTTTCGGTGCCAGTGGCGACCTGGCGCTGGTGCTCTGCCTGTGGCTGGGAATTTATATCTACGTTTCCTATCTGCTGGCCAAACGCTGTCGTATTTATGCCCAGGACTTTGCCGAGGCGCGTTCGCTGGTCACCGGCAAGGTGGTCGATTCAGTCACTAACGTGATGAATGCCAAGATGTTCGCGCGCCGTCAGTATGAGGAGGATTACCTGACCGATTACCTGAACCATGAAGTTAACCATGCGCTGCGCACCTACTGGTATATGGAGAAATTGCGCTGGTTCCAGTTTACGGCCGCAATGGTGCTGATGGTCGGGATGGTGGGCTATGCTCTGAAGATATGGTCCGAGGGCAACATGACCGTCGGCGAGTTCTCCATGGTTGCAGGTTTGGCGATCATGCTGATCGAAGCGGCACGAGGATTGAGTCGCAGCTTTCTCGAGTTTTTCGAGTACCTCGGTAACATCAGTGATGGTGTAGCCGTTTTCGTACAGCCGCATGAAATTGTGGATAAACCCGAAGCTAAACGGTTGGCAGTAGAGCGAGGTGAGATTGCTTTTAACGACGTTACTTTTATCTACAAAGAAGGCCTGCAGGTTTTTGAACACCTGGATGTGACGATCGAATCGAAACAGCAGGTTGGACTGGTAGGGTTTTCCGGCTCCGGCAAATCCACTTTTGTGAATCTGGTATTGCGCCTGTTCGAACCGCAAAGTGGCGTGATCGAGATTGACGGGCAGAATATTCTTGATGTGACCCAGGATAGCCTGCGTGAGAACGTGTCTATGATCCCGCAGGACCCGCAGTTGTTTCATCGTTCACTGATGGAAAACATTCGCTATGGGCGCCTCGATGCCAGCGATGACGAAGTCGTCGAAGCCGCCAGGAAGGCTCATGCCCATGAATTTATTCTGCAGACCGAAATGCAGTACGATTCGCTGGTGGGCGAGCGTGGGGTCAAGCTTTCCGGGGGGCAGCGACAGCGCATCGCGATTGCGCGCGCAATCCTGAAGAATGCCCCGATTCTGATACTGGACGAAGCGACATCTGCACTCGACTCGGTAACCGAAAAGAAAATTCAGCTGGGCCTGGATAATCTGATGAAGGGCAGGACCGTGGTGGTGGTGGCGCATCGTCTATCGACGATTTCGCACATGGATCGTATCCTGGTTTTTGATCAGGGCAGGATTGTTGAAGATGGCAGTCACCAGCAACTGTTGCTCAGGGGTGGGCATTATGCCCGCCTTTGGAACATGCAGGCGGGTGGATTTCTGCCGGAGCAGGAGCCGGGCTAGCGCATGATTATAGGTCGATGATTGTGAAAAGATGGGCTTGATGCAGTGGAGTTCCAGGCAGTGAATACGTTCCCAATCCTCTATTCGTTTCGCCGATGCCCTTTCGCGATGCGCGCGCGTATGGCGCTTGTCTACAGTGGAATTCAGCTCGAACTGCGCGAAGTAAAGCTCAGTGACATGCCGGCATCAATGCTGCAGCTCTCGCCTAAAGCGACAGTCCCGGTGCTGGTGCTTGCTGATGGACAGGTGATAGATGAAAGTCTCGACGTGATGCTTTGGAGCCTGTCTCAGTCTGACCCGGATCAGTGGCTTGATATCGACGAAAGCTCGCAACGACTCATTCGGCGCAGTGACGAAGAGTTCAAGCCTTTGCTGGATTGTTATAAATATGCTGATCGACATCCGCAGTTGACCCCACTCGAGCACCGGGCTCGAGCAGAGATTTTTCTGGGTGAACTGAATCAGTTGTTGGAGCGACACTCGTATTTGAGTGACGATCAATGCCGGCTCACCGACATGGCTATTTTTCCGTTCATTCGTCAGTTCGCCGGTGTCGATGCCGCCTGGTTCGACAGCTCGCAATACTCGTCCGTCAGAAGTTGGCTAAGCAGGCTGCTGGCTCACGATTTGTTCCAGCGGATTATGAAGAAAAGACCCTTCTGGCAACCGGGTGACGAAGTCGGGTTTTTGTGAGCAGGGGCGGGGCGTCAAACAATTCTCTTTCTGCGCCTGCCAAGCGCGAGGCATCGCGGCATTGATAAGGTTTGGATCGCTTCAACCCGCCATAGTGTGAACGGCGATTCCTTTACTATACTCATACGCTAATACGGGTTTTGAGAATACGGCAGACTTATGCGAGCACAGGCTGACACTGCTCGATTATGCGGATGGCAAGAACCTGGCGGCTATCGCTATATTTATGATCCTGCTTCTGGTGATTTATTCAGAACGCAGGTCAGCTTAACCATAAGCCCGGCAAACTGAAGCCGTTTGTAATCTGCAATTGGTAATCCGTGACTTGTAATCCGCGACTCGTAACCTGCCATTTGTAACCTGCGACTACTCGGCATAAACTTATTTTTTCTGGAGCGCATATGGAAATTTCAACTATCGTTTTTTTCGTGATCCTTGGGATCATCGTGATTTATCTGGTCAGCATCTTCAATCAGCTGGTGGCATTGCGCAATCGTTTCAAGAACGCATTCGCGCAAATCGAGGTTCAGCTCAAGCGACGTTACGATTTGATACCGAACCTGGTGGAGACCGCGAAGGGTTATCTGCAGCACGAACGCGAAACCCTGGAGTCGGTGATCCAGGCGCGCAACACGGCGTCCGACAATTTGTCCGCGGCGCAACGTAACCCGGGAGATGCGAACTCTATGCAAGGGCTTGGACAGGCAGAGGGTAACCTCACGGGGGCGCTCGGTCGCTTTAACCTGGTGGTGGAGGCCTATCCGGAGTTGAAGGCCAATGAGACCATGCAACAGCTTACCGAGGAATTGACCAGCACTGAAAACAAGGTTGCCTTCGCGCGTCAGGCCTTTAATGACCAGGTGATGCAATACAATATTTACAAACAATCTTTCCCGCAAAACATTCTGTCAGGCCTGTTCGGTCATGCGCTGGATGCGAGCTTGCTGGAGTTTGAAGATAGCGCCGAAATCCAGGCAGCGCCGAAAGTATCATTCTAGTCATTGCTTAAGGACAGCTAACCTTGAATTTCTTCCAGGCACAGGACAACGCCCGCAAGAACACCTTCCGGCTTGTCCTGCTTTTTTCTCTTGCGGTCATCGGGTTGATTCTGCTGACGAATCTGTTTTTGCTGATTGTGTATACGTTTGCCACAACCAATCAACTCGTTTTCTCGCCGCAGGCGCTTTATCACTACTACAGCTGGAAGGAATTCACCTTAGTCTCGCTGGGTGTGTGCCTGTTCGTACTGGGCGGCAGCCTTTACAAAATCCAGGCTCTGTCAGGCGGAGGACCGGCGATCGCGCAAATGCTGGGTGGCCAGTTGATTCCTCGGTCGACCAGAGACCGCCAGCAACGCCAGTTGCTCAACGTGGTCGAGGAAATGGCGATAGCCGCGGGTATGCCGATTCCGCAGGTGTATCTGCTGAACGAAACCTCGATTAACGCCTTTGCTGCCGGCATGACTGCGTCAAACGCGGTAATCGGAATCACCAAAGGTGCCCTGCAACGCCTGGATCGTGACGAGTTGCAGGGCGTCATCGCACATGAATTCAGCCATATTGCTAATGGTGATATGCGCATCAATATCCGTTTGATGGGAATTTTGCACGGTATTTTACTCATCGGGTTGATGGGGTATTTCCTGTTTCGCTCGTTACGTTTTGCCGGGCGCTCGCGCAACAGCAAGGGCATTGGCGGGATAGCTGCGATTGCGGCTATAGGTGTGGGCCTGATGGTTATCGGCTACGCGGGGTCGTTCTTTGGACAGTGGATAAAAGCTATCGTGAGCCGTCAGCGCGAGTATCTTGCCGATTCGTCCGCGGTTCAGTTTACGCGCAACAAAGGCGGTATTGCCGATGCGCTGAAGAAAATCGGTGGTAGCGGAAACGCCGGTTCCTATCTTGATTCCCGCGCCGCACCGG
>Ga0255039_10000498_pt1 | contig 12840 bp, 9 predicted proteins | sample BC1_12_1_MG_FD_181713 | JGI IMG/M metagenome (GOLD analysis project Ga0255039, IMG submission 181713) | Seawater microbial communities from Strait of Georgia, British Columbia, Canada - BC1_12_1 | ecosystem: Environmental > Aquatic > Marine > Strait | place: Canada: British Columbia | collected... | reverse complement strand
TTGCTGACCGACCAAAATTGTTGCGTCTGCTTAAAAAGCTTGATGCTGGCAAAAATAATGAATCAAAGCGTCAGGGTTTGATCGAAGCAATCAGCGTTTCCATTGAAAAGGTGAGGCAACGCCAACAGCATAAACCGGCTTCCCGGCTTGATAAGTCACTACCGTTTTACCAGCATCGACAGGACCTGGCGAATGCCATATCGAGCAACCAGGTGGTGATCGTCTGCGGTGAAACCGGGTCGGGTAAAACGACTCAGCTGCCACAGCTTTGTCTTGACCTTGGGCTTGCCGATCGAGGACTTATAGGGCATACACAACCACGAAGAATTGCTGCGCAAAGTGTATGCAGTCGCATAGCTGAAGAGCTAGAAACTGAACTGGGCCAGGCCGTTGGATACAAAATCAGGTTTAACGATCGTAGCGATCCATCGGCTTTCATCAAGTTAATGACCGATGGCATCTTGCTGGCGGAGACCCAAAACGATCGTTGGTTGAACCAGTATTCGACCATTATTATCGACGAAGCTCACGAACGCAGCCTGAACATTGATTTGTTGCTTGGTTATATTAAACAAATCCTGCCACGGCGGCCGGATCTGAAATTGATAGTCACCTCGGCGACTATCGACCCGCAACGTTTTTCCAGTTATTTTTCCGATGCCCCCATACTGAATATCAGCGGTAGGACATACCCGGTCGAGATTCGATATCGGCCGGTGGCACAGGATGACCGGGATCGAGACCGGCAACAGGCGCTGGTCGATGCAATCGACGAACTGATGCAGGTTGCCGTCGAAGATGTGCTGATTTTCTTTGCCGGTGAACGACAGATTCGGGAAGCGGCTGAAAAGCTATCGAAGATTTATCAACGTGACTACGAAGTTTTACCGCTTTACTCGCGTTTGAGCTATAGCGAGCAACATAAGATTTTCCAGGGACATAGCAAACGACGAATCGTACTGGCTACCAATGTCGCTGAAACATCAATTACGGTCCCTGGTATCCGCTATGTAATTGATACCGGCCTGGCACGACTCTCTCGTTATTCCTGGCGTTCGCGTGTACAACGTTTGCCGATAGAAAAAATATCCCAGGCGTCCGCCAACCAGCGCAGTGGTCGTTGTGGTCGGATGGCGCCGGGCATTTGCATTCGTCTCTACGATAAAGAGGATTTTAATGCTCGTCCTGAATTCACCGAACCGGAAATTCTGCGTACCAACCTGGCTTCGGTAATACTGCAAATGAATCTGCTAGGGCTTGGATCGATACAGGCTTTCGATTTCGTCGATAGTCCTGATAGCCGGCTGATCAACGATGGCTTTAGATTGCTTTTTGAGCTTCGCGCCACTGACCAGAGCGATCATATCCTCAAACTTGGTAAGCAAATAGCCGGTTTACCCGTCGATCCTCGACTGGCAGCAATGTTGCTGCGTGCCGAACAGCTAGACTGTCTGAGTGAGATGCTGGTGATTGTCAGTGCATTATCGATTCAAGATCCACGCGATATCCAGCTAGAACATCGGCAGGCTGCACAGGAGCAACACAAGTCCTGGCAACACGCGCATTCGGATTTCTTGTTCTGGTTGAATCTATGGCAGGAATTGCAGCAGCAAAAAGCCGAATTGAGTCGCAACCAGTTTTCGCGCTGGTGTCGTAAACACTACCTGTCTTACATGAGGATTCGTGAATGGCAGGATATTTACCAACAATTGAAACAGCAACTACGCGATTCTAAATTTCGGCTTAACACCACCGCTGCCGACGAGGATACCATTCACCGCTGTATCTTCTATGGTATTCCGAGCCATATAGCGAGCTTCGACGGTGAAAAGGAGTTCCAGGCGACTCGCAGCAGGCGCTTGCTAATATTTCCTGGCTCTGACATGGCCAAACAGACACCCCGTTGGATCATGGCATTTTCGATGATCGAAACCACGCGCCTCTATGCGCACGGGGTAGCGAGGTTTAATCCTCAATGGGCAATGCAAGATGCAGTTCATCTGCACCAGTACGAATATTACGAACCGCATTGGCAGCCGCGCCAGGGGCGTGTCGCCGCATTTCGTAATACTCGTATTTATGGGTTGTTGGTAGAAGGCGGCAAGCGGGTAAATTTTGCAGCCATCGATGCCGGGCAATCGAGGCAGATTTTTATTCAACGTGCGCTGGTCGAAGGTGACTATCAAACCACGATCGAGGTGATCAGGTCGAACCGCAAACTGATCGATCATTACCAGCACCAGGAAGATAAATATCGTAGGCGCGATATCTTGATCAGCGACCGACAATTATATGATTTCTACGATTCTCTGTTGCCAGCCGAGGCGGTTGATGCACCGAGTTTTGAATCCTGGGTGAAGAGTCAATCAAAGCCAGTAGTGGAGGGTTTACGATTCAGTGATGAAAACCTGTTGGCCCAGGAACTTAGAGCCGATAGTGACGCGGATTTTCCTGCAGAAATACAGATAAGAAATCAAACCCTGAAACTTGATTATTGTTTCGATCCCGGTAGTGAATTTGACGGTGTCACCGTGCACATTCCGCTGGTGTTGCTTAACCAGTTTAAACCGGATGATTTCGACTGGCTGGTTCCCGGGCTTTTAAAAGAAAAAATCGAAGCCCTGATTCGTCGATTACCCGGAAAGTTACGCAAAAATTTCATACCGGTCAACGAGTTTGCCGAAGCCTGTTACCAACGAGTCAATAGCGGGGCTAATCTGTACCAGGAACTACAACTGGCATTGCAACAAATGACCGGCGTCGAGGTTGCTACAAATGACTGGCAGCCGGAAGCAATAGACGGGCATTTAAACATGCATTACTGGCTAGAAGACCAGGGCAGCAAAGTTGCACAGTCGAATGATCTTCAAGCATTGCAAGCACAATATGGCAGGCGCGCAAACCGGGATTTTGAACAACAGGTTCAGTATGACGGTAGTATTGCTCGTAGTGGATTAAGTGACTGGGACTTTGATCACTGGCAATCACAGGTAATCATTCAGCAACAATCTCAGAAAATTTGTACCTTTGCGGCACTGGTTGATTACCAGGATTCGGTATCCATCGAGCTATTCGAGACTGGAAACGAGGCCAATTTTTACCATGCCACGGGAATCGCAAGATTAATCTATCTGCAACTGGGTCCGACGATTAAGTATCTGAAGAAAAACCTGCCACAGATTGATCAAACAGCACTGATGTATAGCGCATTGGCAAGCAAGACCGAGTTGGTAGAAGATCTATTGCTGGCGAGCGTGTTTGCCTGTTTTTTAAACGAAAAATTGCCTGATAGCAGACAGACGTTTAGCGATTGTATTACTCAGAATGAAACACGATTTATCGATCAGGCCAATGCAATCGCCGATTTGGCAAACCAGATTCTGACCCTGTATCGAGAAGTTAATGCGGCACTTGATGAATCATCCTTACCCGAACGTCACCTCGAAGACATGAGCGAACAGTGCGAAAACCTGGTTTACGAGGGGTTTCTACGAGAAACTAACTGGTTAAAATTGACGCGAATGCCGGCTTATTTTCAGGCCATTTTGAAGCGACTGCAAAATTATAAAGCGGGTTCTGCGAGTATCGGCTCTAGTCTTGATTCAGTGCAGGCCGTCTGGAACCAGTACCTGGTCCTCTACCAAAATGATAAATCCGATTACAAAAAGCTGGACGAATTACGCTGGTCAATAGAAGAATATCGCATCGCCTGTTTTGCCCAGCCGATGAAAACACGGATTCCTGTTTCGGAGAAAAAGCTGCAGAAGCTGATCGATGGTATTTCTACCCAGACTGCCTGACCTACAACCCGGACATTAACTCGATCTCAACACTCTGAATGTTATCCGGGGTGCCTTCGACAACCAGAACGTCACCGGCCTGTAGTTCCACCCCGGGCAGTGGCCCGTCGCTACTGACATTATTTCGTCTGAGACCGAGTATATTTACTTTACTCAAACAGCCCAGTGATTCAATCGAGAGGCCCTCGGCGTGATAGTCAGCCAGTATTTCAATACTGCGCATATGATGGCTATCAGGCCGTTCCACGCCAACGTCTTCGTCACTATGGAAAAATGCACGGATGCGTGCGTACTGGCTATTCCGGGCTTCATCGAGCATCTCGTCGATAGAAGCCTGGTCCTGGCCTAGCACGCCCAGGGTATGCTGTGCCAGCATCATGCTGGACTCTATGGTGTCGGGTACCACCTCGCTGGCACCGGATTCAAGTAACTGTTCCAGGTGTCGATCGTCACGCGTGCGCAGGATTAATGGAATATCCGGACACAGTTCCCTTGCCGTACGGGCGATGATTTCACTGGAGTCAACCTCAGGGAAAGTAATGACCATCGCACTGGCATTCTCGATGCCGGCGTGTTCGAGTGTTTGCTCTCGGCTGCTGTCACCATAGTAAATTGGTTCGCCGGCTTCCCAGGCTTCTCTGATTATGTTGGAATCTAGTTCAAGGGCGACGAAGGGGATGTTCAATCGCTTTAGAAACTGTGCCAGATTTTGTCCGGTGCGTCCGAAGCCGCACAGGATCACATGCTTGCGCAGATCTTTACAGGCTTCTTCTATCGCAAACTCGGCACGGCCTTGCTGTGCCACATAGCTGCTGTCAAAAAAGTTCGCTATTGTTTCATTGTGCCGAATCAAAATCGGCGATATTGCCATACTGATAATAATTGCGGCGATGATGGGCTGACTGATCCCAATATCGAGCAAACCGGTGGTAAGGGCCAGGGCGAGCAGGGCAAAGCCAAACTCGCTGCCCTGGCCGAGTACTAGCCCTGAGCGAATAGCGATGCCTTTTTCGTATCCCGCGAAATACGTGATAATCACTATCGCCAGGCCCTTGCCGACCATCAAACCGGCAGTTAATACAGCTACCGTGACTGGATCGCTAACGATGATTGTCCAGTCAAACTGGGTACCAACCGAGATGAAAAATAAACCCATGAGGACATCACGGAATGGGCGAATTTCCATTTCGACGTGGTGTTGAAATTCGGTTTCGGCGAGCATAATACCCGCCAGAAATGCACCCATCGCTAACGACAGGCCAAGCTGCCAGGTGAGCCAGGCAGCGACAAGAGCAATGAACAGAATAAACAGCGTGAATAATTCACTCGAGTGAGTCGAAGCCACCCAGCGCATGGCCGGGCGAACCAGGTATTGCCCGGCATAGAAAATCAATGCGAAAGCGAACGCACCCTTGGCCAGTGCCAGTCCCATCGAGCTCAGCATCGAACCAGACTCGGGGGCGGCGAAGATCGGGATTAATACCAGGAAAGGCACCACGGCCAGGTCCTGGAACAGCAGTACACCCAGGGCGATATGGCCGTGTCGCGAATGCAATTCGTGTTGATCGGTCAGAAGTTTTATGACTATTGCAGTCGATGAAATGGCCAGTGCACCACCGACCGCAAATGCGGCTTGCCAGGGCAGTCCCATCCAGATGCCAAGAGCAATCGTGCTCACTGTCGACACTACAACCTGGATACTACCAATACCGAATACGATGTTGCGCATTGCGATCAGGCGCGGAATCGAAACCTCCAGGCCTATCGTAAAGAGTAAAAAAACAACGCCGATCTCGGCGATTTGCTCGATTGCATGCGAATCATGAATCCAGTCAAATGCATGCCCCCCGGCCAGCATGCCAACTAGCAAATATCCCAGTACCGAAGGAAAGTCCAGGCGCCTGAACAGGGCGACACTAACAACGGAAAAGAAAAGTATTATGATGACTTCGTTAAACATGCTGCGCGATTATAAGTGAAGCAGGCCCGGCAAAGGAGTTTTTCTCATATCGGGGTAAAACTACAGAAAATTATTCCACCTGGTCGTCATTTTGCCATTGGAAACCCATTCCAGTCGGTACTGGCAAGTTATCATCTGCGCTGGCGTTGAATACCGCGCTGCCGGCGACTTCAGTGGCTCCTGGCCAATAAAGCCTGGAGTAAAACATTGGCACCGGCGCACAAATGATCGGGCTCGGTGTATTCCGCAACATTGTGGCTTATGCCGTCGCGACTGGGTACGAAGATCATCGCGGTGGGACAGTTGGGGGCAAACATTTGCGCGTCGTGTCCGGCGCCGGAAGGCATTTTCCTGACCTTGTAGTCAAGCGATCTTGCAGTGTCAGCCACCAGCTCAACCATGCTGGGGTCAAATTCCACCGGCTTGAATCGGGCCAGGATTCGGCTTTCAAAAGATACAGCCTCGCTGTTACAGATTTCCGTAACAAATTCGGTCATCAATCCCTCGGCATGTTGTAATTTTTGCTCGCTGGTATTGCGTAGATCAACCGTAAGCAGGGCTGCTTTTGCAATGACATTGATAAGGTTAGGAGTGAGCTCGGTAACACCGACCGTGGCAACCTGCTCGCCGCCCATCAATTTTGCTATGCGCCGCGCCTCTACCGATATAGCTGAAGCTACATAGCCGGCATCCCGACGCAGCTGCATCGGTGTGGTCCCGGCATGGTTAGATGTGCCAGATAAGCGGTACTCGGTCCAGGATATGCCCTGAACCCCCTCGACCGCACCAATTTCGTAGTTTTCGGCCTCGAGGATGGGTCCTTGTTCGACATGCAACTCTATAAAGCAATCGGCACGAAAAGTTCCGGTTACTGCATCACCCGCATAGCCTGTTTTTTCCAGCTCATCGCCCAGCGTCGAACCATCGATACCCTTAACCTTGAGCATATCTTCGACGGCGAAGACACCCTGGTGAACGGCGCTGCCCATCATGTCCGGCGCAAATCGTGCGCCTTCTTCATTGGTGAAAAAACCGACCGCGAGTGGCTTGCGTGTGGTCAGTTTGGCGTCGTTCAGGGTTTCTATTACTTCGAGGCCGGCGAGCACGCCGAGGTTACCATCGTAGCGTCCACCGGTTGCTACCGTGTCAATATGCGATCCAGTTAATACCGGATTGCCTGGTTCGGTTCCGGCTCGAATACCGATGACGTTGCCTATTCTGTCGATCGATACATCCAGATTAAGGTCTTTCATCCAGCCGACCACGAGGTCACGCCCGCGTCGATCTTCATCGCTGAGCGCCATTCGGCAAACACCGCCGCCCTCGATGGCCCCGATCTCCGAAAGTTTATCGATCCGATTTAAAAGTCGACCCAGGTTAATGCGAAGACTGGTGGTTTTCAGTTCACCGCTCCATCGGTCAGATGTTGGCTGTCACGAGGCAATATACTGCCGCATTGCCTCTGCTTCTGCCTGAACTTCCGAGATACGACATTTAACCAGATCGCCGACACTGATGAGTCCGGCCAGGTTATCTCCATCGAATACCGGCAAATGCCTGATGCGACGATCGGTCATCATCGCCATGGCCTCCAAAACCGTGTCTTTCGGAGCACATTTAACGATTTTGGTAGTCATCAATTCCGATACCGGCACATCGTGCAGGTCGGCACCATGTGGCCCCATACCGCCAACAATATCTCGCTCGGATAGAATTCCAACTACTTTCCCGGCGTCGTCCTCGACCAACAAGGCGCCTATTTTCCTCTCCGTTAACTCATTGGCTGCATCGGCGATACAGTCCGTGGATTTTATTTTGAAGACATCATTGTTTCTGAGACGTAATAAATCAGCGATTATCATTTCACCCTCCTCTCCCGAAACTTCGGGATAATCTTATTATCTATACCTTAGGCAGCTGCTTGCCCACAAAGTATAATCCAACCCAGGCTTCTGTTGAATACCCCAAATGGTGGCCGAGGTCGAGTTGCTCGATATATCCTGTAACCTTAGCTGACATCGGTTCGCCCGGTTCTTCGTAACTCTTGACAGTTTAACCATAGCCAACTGCTTGCCGGGTTCGGGTAAAGGTAGCAGGGCTAAATAAAGTGAATCCGGGTGTATTGTGTGCAGCGAAAAATATTGCTGTAGGTTTATCGCAAACCTGACAGATTAGCGATTAAGGCTACTTTTTTGAGCTCCATTTCTTCCCGGATCTTGTGTGCCAGATCCATTTCATGAGTGAGGCAGTTAACGCAGACGCTGGAATGCTGCGTACTTGCCTCGAGCACGGCGTTCTCCATGGCTTTGGCTATGATCGCGGTTAATTTTGTCAGTTCGGCTTCGTTCAATTCTGAAGCAATGGCATTGCTAGCATCGGAAGCGGCCTTATTGGCGACATTGGTTAAGTTCATTATTCTACTCCTGGCGTTTTTCACGCTAAAAATGGGCTTTGTTGAATCCCAGGCCCTTAAAATTTTCCTTTCGAGGCTAACTATCAGGCAAATTGTAGGTCGAGCATATAGTAATTCGAGCATTTACGCAGCTATTCGTGACCAGCTGAATGTGTTGGCCTTTTCAAGCGCGGTCAGGAACAGTGCTTCAAACTCAGGTACGACCGGGTTTTGACCGCCGGCAAAGACATCAGCCTTTTTGACCAGGCATCGACTTTTGGCCAGGTAATATTCCAGCCGTGGTAGATTTTCAGTCTTTAGCATTACCTCGGGCTGGGATTTAGTAGATTCGGATATGGGCGAACAGGCAAAAGATGTATATGATAAATGGCAGTTTCCAGCCAATTGCCAGGATCATCAATACAGGAACTGAATATGGCCTATCAAAAACCATTCGATAAATCCGAGTATGCCCAGCGGGTCGCAAATGTAAAAGCCCGAATGCAGCAGGCCGGATTCGATATGATTATTTGCCAGGATCCGGCAAACATGTGTTATCTCAGTGGTTTCGACGGCTGGTCATTTTATACACCGCAGTGTTTGTTGGTGCATCTCGATGAAGATATGCCGATCTGGTTCGGGCGTGCCCAGGATGCCAGGTCGGCGCAGATTACTACCGACTTACCATTTGAAAACATTATTTCGTACTCCGAAGCGCTGGTGCATCATCCGCTTCAGCATCCTTACGATGAACTTTGCGATTTGATAAATAACCGGGGTTGGGGTGGAACCTCGATCGGTGTCGAACTGGATGCCCATTACTACACGGCCCGTGCGCACCGCCACCTGGTCGATGGCCTGAGTAAAGCACGCATAGCCGATAATGCCGAACTGGTTAACTGGGTGCGACTGGTCAAGTCTGAAGCCGAAGTAACCTACATGCGTGAAGCTGGAATGATATGTACGCAGACGATGAATCGGGCGCTTGATTTACTAAAGCCCGGAGTGCCTCAAAACAAGGTAATTGCCGCCGTATATGAAAGCCAGGTACTGGGTTTAGAGGGAAAGTTCGGGGATTACACCAGCCTCTGTCCTTTAATCCAGGTCGGCGAGGGTACCAGTACGCCACACCTGACCTGGAGCGATGAAGCGCTTCCGGACAATGGGCTGGTGGTAATGGAAATTGGTGCTGCCCGAAGACACTATCATGCACCCCTGACCCGCACAATGCACCTGGGCAAGCCGCCACCGGAAATTGTCAGGCTCACCAGTGTCATCGTCGAAGGTGTTGACGCGGCACTGGAAATAGCCAAACCTGGCACTAGTTGTGAACAGGTCGAGGCGGTATGGCAAAAAGTCCTGGGCCGCAACGGTTATAAAAAGGAGAGCCGTGTAGGCTACTCGATTGGTCTTAACTTTCCACCCGACTGGGGTGAAAGAACTGCGAGCCTGCGTCCCGGTGAAAGTACCGAACTGGTGGCTGGTATGTGTTTTCACTTTCAATCAGGAGTTTGGCTGGAAAAATTTGGTGCTGCGGTATCCGAACCTTTCGTAGTCACTGAACAGGGTGGTGATCGCCTCTGCGATGTGCATCGCGGACTCATTGTTATCGATTGATAGTTGAGCTTAAGGAACCGCTGATCAATTCATGAATGAACGCGTTGTGCCCAAAATGACCAATTTCTGCGTTGTGAAACTTAGCAATAGCCCTGCTATTACTTGCGTTCCACGCCTTGAGCTTGGTCATTTTGAATCACAACCCGATTCACCCAGAATTAATCAGAGGTTCCATAATATCGAGAGAGGTTTAGTCGAGGTGAATTAATGGTGAGAAGTGGACTAACGAGCCAAACCCGGGCCAAAAAATTGATAGATTAAAATAATCGCCATTACGACCAGTAAAAAATGCAGAATACGCCGGTAGACCTCGACAGCGATTTTATCCCGAATACCCTGCCCGAAAAGCAGTGCCACAACAGCTGCCATGGCGAGGGGTAGAGTTTCATAAAGCAGGGTTGCTGTCACCAGCCCAGCCAGGGAAAGTACTACAACTTGTGAAACCTTGCCGACTAAAAAGCAGGCATTGAGCGCAGGTACCATGCTCGCTCGTGGCACCTCCATTGAGAGAAAAAACACGATTAATATTGCTACCATGACATTCGTGGTACCACCTGAAAAACCGGCAATAAATCCAAACAGGGCCATTGCCAGCAGCAGGTTACTTGCTAGCCATTGACGCGGTAGCCGCCCGGAAAAATTCGTCCATAAGTAAAACAAAATAAGAGCCGCGAGTGCCAGCCTGAAGGGAGCAGGCTCGGTGGTAGCTAAAACATAGGCGCCGGCAATAGATCCGGGTAGCACAAAGCCGATCAGTGGTGAAAATCTTTTCAGGTCTTCGAGCGAGTTTCGGCTATTCCAGATACTCGCAATATTGACAGCGACTGTGGGTAACAGGGTAATTAATATAGCTGTGCGCACATCGAAAAAGATTGCCAATAGCGGGGTTGCCACCATTGGAAATCCAAGCCCCAACGTACCGTGTACCAGCCCGGCAAATAATATGATAGCCAATATCATAATCATCATCGAGCTGTCGAGTTGCAGCAGTGAAACCATCTACGGGTCTATTCCGTATTGTTGATTTTTGGTCACTTTATGAGTGGGCTCGGCAGCAATTGGCGAAGCCCAGTTTAATGGATTCCTCAATAGCAGAACAGTCGATCATCAACCATTGTCTGAGAGCATTAATCTGCCGCTTCGAAATGATGGCATTTACTTTAACCGTTAGCCCAGATACGCATTAACATTAACATCAGCAAATGATGATCTGGGTCAAACACCTTTGTCTCACTATGGAGTAAAAAACGATAATGGAAATAATCATTCAGGAGATGATGATGGTAGACAAATTAAGAAAACAGGTAATTATATGCTCTGATAGAAATCGAGAGGTGGAGGTAACTTACACTGTTTCCGGCAATTGGTTTTCTCCAAATCTTGATGTCGTGGCCTGCCCTGCTATGTACGATGGTGAGGTGGGATGTGAGAGAAATTGTGTGACTCGGCTCAGTGGGTCAACGAGTAATGTCAGATTTTTACCCAATAGGACATAACGGGTTATATGGCCTGCTACTAGCGGGTATGGTTCGGGTAATGCTGGTTTCTAAACAACATGGACAGGGTATAAACCGGGTGCTCAGGGAACGCTATCGATTCATTTGATTGGGGTTCCAGGCGCGCTAGCATCGGTGCTTATGTTCGCAATCCAACCTGCAAAATCGGTGTTTGATGGCCCTGCTGGCGCATGGAATTCTGCTTTTGGCCCGTATTATCCGACCTGTAAAGTTGCATTCATTACGATAAACTCCAGTTACACTGTGAAACTGGCGTGCTGCTGCCTGTTCGGCGCCGATCATGCATTCGAATCCCTGCCTTTTGTTGATGCCGACAATATCTTCCTGGTGGGGCCAGGCATAAACCTGGCAAACGGAGAATATCCTTCATGAAATTTGGTGATTTTGTCCTGCAAAATGAACCTGCTGTTCGTCTCGGGTTCTTTTTGGGTATATTTATCATGATGGCGGTATGGGAGCTGCTTGCCCCACGTAGGGCACTCACTATTTCGAAAGCGCTGCGCTGGAGCAACAACATTGGCCTGGTGTTCATCAATACTATCATTTTGCGCCTGCTGTTCCCTGCGGGGGCTATAGGTGTCGCAGCCTTTGTGGTGAATAATGGTTGGGGATTGTTAAACTATTACTCGCTCCCCCCTGCTATAGCGGTGCTGCTCTCCGTGGTGGCAATGGATTTCGTTATTTACTTGCAGCACGTGATGGTTCACGCGATACCATTGCTATGGAGATTGCATCGCGTTCATCACGCTGATCTTGATTTTGATCTCACTACGGGTTCCCGCTTTCATAGTCTCGAAATCATTCTCTCTATGTTAATCAAGTTTGCCACGATTATCGTGATTGGCCCTCCGATAATTGCGGTCGTTATATTCGAAGTAATTCTCAATGGCATGGCGATGTTTAATCATGCTAATGTAAAGTTGCCGTTGGCGTTGGATCGAGTACTCCGACTGATCCTGGTAACCCCCGATATGCACCGTGTGCATCACTCGATAGAAGAAAATGAAGCCAACAGCAATTACGGATTCAATCTGGCTATCTGGGACCGTATTTTTGGAACCTATATTGATCAACCCCGGGCTGGTCACGATGGTATGACGATTGGTATCCACCAGCCCCGGGATCCCAAGCAGGTAACGCTATTGCCGGGTATGCTTGCGATGCCTTTTGTCGGAAAGATCACCGCATACGCGATTAATAGACGCAAGTGGAATGATCAAGAGGATAAGTAAACTCTAATGGCAAGAGAAAATTTGGAACAGCTGATGGCTGTTCCACAGGGAAAATTTATACTCGAGCGTAACCCGGTTGATAAGCACTTGCAGGCCTGGGATGCGGCCGATGAGTACCTGCTCAGGCAGGTCGATGAACTGGATATGGTTTCGTTCCGGCCTTCAATTCTCATCGTCAATGATTCTTTCGGTGCCCTGAGTGTGGCGTTGGCCGACTATAAGCCATTGGTGATGGGTGATTCATTTTTGTCACGTCAGGGGATAATCAACAATCTACGTATTAATGAAATACCTGAGCACCAGGTTGAGTTTAATAACGGAC
>Ga0255039_10000496_pt1 | contig 12873 bp, 12 predicted proteins | sample BC1_12_1_MG_FD_181713 | JGI IMG/M metagenome (GOLD analysis project Ga0255039, IMG submission 181713) | Seawater microbial communities from Strait of Georgia, British Columbia, Canada - BC1_12_1 | ecosystem: Environmental > Aquatic > Marine > Strait | place: Canada: British Columbia | collected... | reverse complement strand
GCGTTTGGCTATGCGCTCGATCTGCTTGAGCGCTTTTTCTTTTTCTATTTTCTTTTGTGTAGCATTTAATTTTTTACCTTTACTTGCTTTACCTTTTTCAATTTCTGCATACTCACTTAACACAATTTGACGTTCAGCTAATAAAGCAACAACTTCTTCATCTATGGTTTTTATTAATTGTTTTTTATGGGCCAAAGTTGTTTTAGGATATTTAATTCTTTGTTGAAAACACAACTTATCGTACAACACTAAAGCGATCATTGCTTCAACGACCGGAACAACTCTAGGGCAGATACAAGGGTCATGACGACCAAAGACTTGAATGGTAGTATTGTTACCTTGAATGTCTTCGGTAAATTGCTTCTTAGTAATTGATGATGTTGGTTTAACAGCCAATCGCAAGACGATATCAGACCCTGTTGACATGCCTCCCAGAATGCCGCCATTATTCATTTCATTGAATTTCTTTTTACTTTGCGCGTCATTGTTTTCTGATCCAAGCAATCTAGCAGATTCAAAACCACGGCCGATTTCGACGCCTTTTGTCGCGCCAATGGAAATAATCGCTTTGGTTAAACTTGCTTCAAGCTTATCAAATACTGGATCGCCTAACCCTACTGGAAGGCCTGTTATTCGTACTTCAACAATACCGCCAACAGATTCGCCTATTTTAGCCATTGCCATAATATGGTCGACCATCTTTTTGGCTGCTTTTTTATCTGGACAACGTACTATATTATTTTCTATTTCTTTTGGATCGTATTTCGTTGATTCGATACCGCCTATTTCCTGGCAATATGCGCTAATCTTGACGCCTTTACCTTTTAACATTTGAAGCGCTACTGCACCAGCAGCAACACGTGCCAAAGTTTCTCGTCCCGACGAACGCCCCCCACCACGATGATCACGAATACCATATTTTTTATAAAAACAATAGTCCGCATGACCTGGTCTAAATACCTTCTTTAAATTATCATATTTACTAGAATCTTGGTCTTTATTAAAGACCACCATACATATTGGCGCCCCTGTCGTTTTTCCCTCAAAGATACCAGATAAAATTTGTATTTGATCTGCCTCGTTACGTGGGGTAACGACTTTGCTCTGTCCTGGACGCCTACGGTTCATTTGATGCTGAAGTGCCTTCATGTCCAGCTTGATACCAGGTTTTACGTTGTCCATTACAACGCCAACACCTTTACCATGACTTTCACCGAAAGTAATTAGCTTAAAATTATCACCAAATGTAGAACCCATACTTATTATACTTTCATATTTTTTTAAGGTTTATTCCGAAGAATAAATTAAATTTATGTTTTATTTTATAACACCTAATATTGCTTTTGCTGCTTCTTCAACACTATATGGTGTTAAATCAATACTAATCTCACATGCTTTTTCATAGATACCCCGCCGTTGTGTCATTAATAAATCAAATGAACCTCGTGGATCATTTTCATTAAATGTTGCAGGAATACCGTCTGCCATGATACGTTCAAATAATAAATCATCATCTACTGAAAGATAAACCAAAAACCCGAGCTTCTTAAGCATTTCGACATTTTCAGTATCCATTAACGTGCCTCCACCTACTGAGAAAACAACATCCTCTTGGGGTGAATATTGCGCTAAAGTCGCTTTTTCCAGTTTGCGAAAAGGAATTGGACCTATTCGTTTATAAATATCACGAAAAGAAAGCTGCTCCGCTTTACCTTTGCAAAAATGTTGTTCAATCAAAGCATCTAGGTCTACAAACTGAACCTTTTTGATCTCTGCTAAGGCGCGTCCGACAACACTTTTACCACATCCTTTAAAGCCACAAAGTACTGTAACCAAAATTTACGCGCGCTCCATTTAGATCGATAAGCTAAAAATATTAAAACGACTACTTTGCATCTTATATATTCTTTTAACAGCAGTAATTGCCGCAAAACATCCATAGCGAATAAGCGCATGCAGTTTCACAATAACAATACATTTTACTAAATTACCCTATTTAGGTCAACTTATAACGAAGGGGTATCATCGCTACATAACCCAATATGATTTCCTACTTACAACAATTACGAATATTCATAACCACTTATCTCAAAGGGACTTTCCTCAATTTTCTAGTCGACACCGTCTCCCTTGTCGTATAAACTGTCCATATTATTATATACGCCTATGTTGTTTTTAAATATCACGCTTAATCGTAGGCGTCAGTGATATAAATTAGGCCATTTAACCCATTAAATAATCTAATTTCAGTTTGAGTTATTTGATTTTTGCCAGAGGTGTTAAACATGAATCACATTCGCATTACCATACTATTGGTCATTGGCGCACTATACGTTTCCTCCATTTGGTGCAATGGGCAAGACGACGCCTTACATCAAGCAAGTATCCAAGAAAAAGAAAATATTATTTTACCTGATGGCTATCTCATTATCGATCGACCGGCCATCTTACTAAAACATCCCACTGAAAATCGTTGGTTTTTTCAATTTCAGTCAGATAAACAATTTGAACAAGCACAAGATGCGCTGCATGCCAACAATCAAAAACAAACAACGCAACGCCCCCTACACCAAAGCGATGAAAATAAATCATCTAATAGAATTAACCCCTTTAGTGACCCTATTGAAATTTTACCATGTCATAAGCTTACAATTATTATCAGCAACTCTAACAATAAACTTGATACTTCTATTAAATATCTTGTCGCCAAAGCACGAATTACCACTTATAAAAAAACTAATTTTGTTTTGCCCATTACCATAAAAAGTTCAAATGTATTTGGAAAACAAGAGGAACGTGATGGTACCACAGGCGCTCCTATTGCCAAACTAGAGAGTGATGAAACTGATGACCACTCAAAGTTGTCTGACAAAATGAAACGCGCTCTCGAAAAAATGAAACGTCCTGAACCCGATTTATATGAATTCCACACCAGCGAAAGTGCCGTATCAGGAAAAGCACTTGTTAGAGGATATAAAATTAGTGGTGGCAGCCCTAGAAGCGACTTAAGAGATTCTACTGTAATCATTGATCGCACTGGATATCTTGCTTACGATACAGATCAAAAAAATTGGCTGTTTTCCTTTAGTTCTGATGTGGCAAAAAAGGGAGATTCTGATCCCATTTCACTTCACCCCTGCCAACTTTTAGAACTCATGGAAAATATTGCTATTAGAGCAACAACACCTATTCGTTTTCGTATCTCTGGAAATGTTTCTAGATATGCAAATAGCAACTATTTATTACCTATAAAAATGAATGTGATTTACACCAGTGACAATTTAGGGGTATAACAAGCCCGTGTCGAAAGGAAAATATAGATGAGTGAAAATGCACCAACTATTGAAGTACAACGTAAAGGGGATGTCACCCAAGCGAATTTGCTGCTTTCTGAAATTTTAGATGAAATGACCATTGCTGAATTTGGCGATGCACTAAATGCGCTGGTAGAAGAAAACAAACCAATTCGCCTGCTACTTAACTTTTCACAAGTAGGCCACCTTAGTTCAAGTGCACTTGGCACACTTATTCGCGTCAATAAAACGATCACGCAAGAAAATGGTGACTTCGCACTTTGCGGTATTCAAGAAACGTTGTTTACAGTCTTTAAAATTACTAAGCTAGATGAAGTTTTTACGATATACAAAGATGTAGAAGATGCATTAGAAAATTTTTAAAGAACTCGATCAATCTGGAAATATACAATGAAGCAATATAATCACATTACTATAGAAAGTAGTTTTACGCTTGCAAAAAAAGTTGAAGAACAAATAATTGATAATGCAGTAAAGCATGGGTATTGCAAACAAACAATTTTTGCGTTACGCCTCAGCTTAGAAGAAGCGCTTACAAATGCAATTCGTCATGGCAATAAGCATGTCATGGAAAAAAAAGTTAATATTGATTATCGCATCACTAATACTCAAATCGATGTCAAAATATGTGATGAAGGTGATGGATTTGTCCCATCTGCAGTATCCGACCCTACTAGCAAAGCAAAAATTGACTTACCTTCAGGGCGTGGCGTACTACTTATGCGTGCATACATGGATGATGTTTTATTCAATGAAAAAGGAAACATTGTTCATTTGGTAAAAATGAATCACAATCCCGAAGCAAGTCAATACCACACAATAACAACATATGGCAATTTAACTGTAAAAATCAGTGGTGATACTTCACAAACGACCATGACATTATCAGGCTCGGTAGAAATGATTGAAGGACAGGAACTCGACAATCTATTAGATAAAACAACGCAAGAAGGAAATTTAAATTTAATTTTAGACTTAAGCGATCTTATGTTCACCAGTAGCACTGGATTAGGGGCTTTAATAAAAGCACAAGCTAATTGCCAAGAACAAGACGGGTTATTGATACTTGTTGCACCGCAACCCTCAATTCAACGTGTCTTAAAAACGACGCGCCTTGAATCCCTCTTTACCATTACCCCAACACTAGATCAAGCGCAATCAAAATTAAAAAGTAAACAACCATAGGCTAAACATCTTGAATCTTATTTTTCATATTAATCACCTTTATTCTACAGTATACAACCGCCTCTCAGTTATACATAAAAGGCATATATTTATTGCGCTATTCGTTTTTTTGATGCTTACCTCATACGGGTGCACCCCCAATAAAATAAAGGGTAACCTTACCCACAAAGGGCGCCACTGGCAACATACTGCACAACCATCATATCGTCCTCACGCCAATACAAATCCAGTTACACCTTATGCATCCCAAAACAATGCTTTTCATCCCTGGTTGCCGCCATCTCACGTTGAAAACATAGCCAAGTGGCGCGGTATTATCATTCATCACACAGCGTCACCATCGGGCAACGTGGCAACGATAGATCGTATTCACAAACAAAAAGGGTGGGACGGCATCGGTTATGATTTTGTGATTAACAACGGCATAGGCAACAAAAACAATGGAGAGGTCGAAGTCACATTTAGATGGAAACAGCAAACACATGGTGCGCACTGCCGTGTAAACCCTAATGATGATAATTACTGGAATGAACATACTATAGGCATTTGTATGGTTGGAAATTTTGAACATACTTATCCTACAGCTGCACAATACAAATCATTAGCAAACCTGGTAAAATTTTTACAAAAGAGGTATAGTATCCCCAAAGATAAATTGTATTTACACAACAATATCGGATCGACAAAATGTCCAGGAAAGCATTTTAGTCTATGGAAATTAAAATCGATGATCTAATTCATCTCAACTACTACTAATATAAATCATGATAAATATATATACTCAAAAAAACATCAATAAACGTTTCTTATCTTTATGCTCACTTTGCTTGGTAATAACCTGCCTCGGCCTGCTTCCAGGGTGCCAACCTAAAAAGCGATCCGCAGATAAAACACCAAACTACAGTCGCCCCTTACCTGCAGGTAAATTAGCCTTACGTAAAATCACCAACCCATTAGAGATTCCAGATTTCACCGCTGGCTGTTTTGATCTTTCTAATCTATCTACAGCCATCGGACATAGTCTCAACTATTTACAAAAGCGATCATCACGCCAATACTATCCATATGGAAACATAACACATGAAAAAGTAGTTGCATCACTTACGACCTTTGATGTACTCCTAAAGCAAAACCTTAGCCCTAGCGAGCTTAATAAACAAATCCGCGAAGTCTTTGATATATACACATCGGTCGGTTATAACGACAAAGGAAGTGTTCTATTTACAGGATACTATACGCCGATCTTTGCAGGCACAAAAACACCTACAGCTCAATTTCGTTACCCGCTCTTTAAAAAACCTGATAACCTTATTAAAAATGAACATGGTAAAATTTTAGGGTTACAAAATAGGGACGGTACATTTTATCAATGCCCAGAAAGGCGAGCTATATCTTCAACAGGATTACTAAATGGGTTAGAAATCATTTGGCTTAGCGATCCATTTGAAGTTTATATCGCGCACGTACAAGGCTCCGCCAAAATTCGCCTACCAGATGGGGAACTTATCACCGTTGGATATACAGCCAATAACGGACACCCTTACCGCAGTATTACCACTGACATGATTAGAGACGGCGTCATTGATAAAGCACATCTAAGTTTATCATCCTTAATCAAATACTTTAAAACAAACCCTAAACGTGTAGATAGTTATGTAAACCGAAATCCGAGATTTGTTTTCTTTGATATCCAAAACAGTGCGCCACACGGCAGCATAAACGCGCCAGTAACACCGCTGCGAACGATTGCTACCGATAAAAATATTTATCCTAGAGCAGCGCTTGCATTCCACTCCGTCGCCTTGCCTGTTCCATATGGATCGACATATCGTAAGCAAATACAAAAAAGTTTTGTACTTGATCAAGACACGGGCGGTGCAATCAGGGCACCTGGGCGATGTGACATTTATATTGGGCAAGGAGATTTAGCTGGTGACCGCGCGGGAAAAACCTTTGAAGAGGGCCGCCTCTATTATCTGTTTTTAAAATAGAAAACATCCAAGTTGCTTGATTTTTTTACCGCGATACTTATAAATCTTTTAACGTCAGGCAAGCTTCAATGCGGCCTATAATATATTCAAAATCTGTTTTAAGAATTACATCGTCTGCGCCATGATTAATTCCTTTTATGTATTCTTCATCTGATTTCTCATCTGCTAATATCAAAATCGGAATACTTAACGAAAGACGTCTAATCACCTCTATAATGTCATACACATCCATTTCGTTATTAGAAACATTCAATACGACTAAGTCAGGAAAAATGGCATCTAAATCACGGATGCCATCTAACGAATTGTATTTGACCACGACTGTATGTTGTAGCATGATCAGATTGCGTCGGAGTTTTGTGCACACTGTCTCTGAATCATCTATTATTAATATGCGGGACATTAAGTATTAGAACCCTAAATCTTATTATTAGATAAATAAAACGTCGTTTAATCTATCGTTATCTATTTACATCTATTAAAGTTAAACAAAATCGGTAATAACATTGGTCATGATAGATAACATGCATCTATATTACAAGACCTTGATGTAACACTACAAATTATTATTGGCCTTCGCCTCACATAAGCTTGCAAATGGCATGTTACTCTATTTATTACAAGTAGTTACAACACTGCTTATTATTCTCTACTAAACGCTTAAGCAGGTGAAACCATATCACCAGGCTGAACCCACTTGCTAAATTCTTCATCAGTAAGATAGCCCAGTGACAATGCCGAAGCGCGTAAAGTCGTATCTTCGCGCCAAGCTTTAAGGGCAATTTCAGCAGCTTTATCGTACCCAATATGTGCATTTAAACTTGTCACAAGCATTAAAGAGTTATTCAAATGTTCATTAATCCGCTTTTGATTTGGTTCAATACCTGCAACACACATTTCTTTAAAACTATCACAAGCATCTGTTAATATATTAATCGATTGCAAAAAAGCAAAAGCCATGATCGGTTTAAATACATTTAATTCAAAATTACCTTGCGCGCCGGCCATACTAATTGCAGTGTCATTGCCATATACCTGACAGACAACCTGTGTTACCATTTCACACTGCGTTGGATTTACCTTACCAGGCATAATGGAGCTGCCAGGTTCATTTGCTGGTAAGTTAAGTTCGCCAAGCCCACTACGCGGTCCACTACCGAGCCAACGAATATCGTTGGCAATTTTATTCATTGCAGCTGCAAGCGTTTTTAGCGCACCAGAGGAAGCAACAACTGCATCATGTGCTGCCATCGCAGAAAACTTATTCGGTGCTGTTACAAAGGGATGTCCTGTAAGCGAAGCGATTTCCTCCGCCATTTTTACATCATACCCAACTTTAGTATTAAGCCCTGTACCAACTGCTGTGCCGCCAACGCAAAGTTCATATAAATGGCCTAAGGTAGATTCTATTGTCGTAATCGCTTGACGTAACTGCGCGGCATAACCAGAAAATTCTTGCCCCAATGTGAGTGGTGTTGCATCTTGTAAATGGGTACGCCCAATTTTTACTACATCTTTAAATGCAGCGCTTTTCAATTCAAACACTTCAGCAAGTGACGTTACTGCAGGAATCAATCTTTCTTTAATACCAATTACACCTGCAATATGAATACTCGTAGGCACTGTATCATTTGTTGACTGACTCATATTCACATGATCATTAGGATGCACCGGTGTCTTAGCACCAATTGTGCCACCTAATATTTCAATTGCGCGATTTGAAATAACTTCATTTACATTCATATTGGTCTGCGTGCCAGAACCACTTTGCCATATCACCAGTGGAAAATGATCATCATATTTTCCCGCTACCACTTCGTCAGCTGCTTGCGCAATCGCTTTTTGTAATTTTTCATCTAATAATCCAAGTGAGCAATTCACCGTTGCTGCTGCTTTTTTTACCGTAGCATGCGCACCAATAAATTCCGATGGCCATCTTTCACAACCGACTTTAAAATTTTCACTAGCCCGTTGCGTTTGCGCTCCAAAGTATCGATCGCCTGGCACCAAAACTTCTCCTAGTGCATCTTTATCTTTTCGCATCGTTTCCATATACATCACTCCTGTTTATTTATCTAATGGATTATTAGTACTTTCACCATTATGTTATAATGTTAACATCTTACCCACACCATCTCTTGGTGCAACATGCACATCAAAATACGGGTTCGCACCATCGAGCATTGTTTCCAAAGCAAGATCAATACAATTATTGTGTTCACTTAAATGTGCCAATACCAAAAATGATAAATTTGGTTTTACTTTGGCAATTAAATTTGTTGCTTCTTGATTAGAAATGTGCCCGCCATTCCCTGTAATACGCGATTTTAACCATTGAGGATAATCACTCCCTGATAACATTTCAGGGCAATAATTGCTTTCTAAATATATGCCATCTAATGGGGCAATGGCCTCTGCAAGTCCATTAAAACAATGGCCAAGATCTGTAAATATGCCAAGTCGTTTGTCATTGACTTCTATAATAAATGCAACGGTTTCAACTGCATCGTGGGCTGTTAATATGGTATGCACTTTGGTGTTACCAAATGAAAGTATTTGGCCTGGATGATAATAAAATACTTTATTAAGTACACCAATTTTTTGATGACACTTATCAAAACATTTGGGCGTCATATATAATGGCATTTTAAATTTTCGATGAAATACGCCAGCACCAGATGTATGGTCAGAGTGATAATGTGAAATAATTAATGCGTCTACATTTTCAATTTCACGATCATAGGTAGAGAGTCTTTCTTTTGCTGTTTTACCGGGGATACCGGCATCAAACAATAAACGTGCATCAGGTGTTTCTACATAAATAGCGTTGCCACATGAACCGCTCTGCAAAGAGCATGTATAAATATCAATTAAATTCTCTGACACGTCTTCGTTCATCAAACTATCTGTATTAACCTTGTATTTTTTCTGCCAATGTTTCCGAAATATCAAAGTTCGAATAAACATCTTGTACGTCATCATGGTCTTCAAGATCTTCGATTAAAGCCAATATTTTGCGTGCATGATCTTCGTCTGTTATTTCGATGCTATCAGCTGCAAGCATTGATAATTCTGCAACAGCTACTTCAATACCTTTATCCGCCAGCTCTTGCTTAATCGCATTAAAGTCATCAGCTTCGCATGTGATTTCAAATGTATTACCTTCAGCATTAAAATCTTCTGCACCAGCTTCTAAAGCAATTTCCATTACTTCATCTTCATCTTTGCCATTAGCTTCAATCACAAAAAGACCTTTTTTGGCAAACATGTAACTAACACAACCAGTCGCTCCCATCGTTCCACCTCGTTTTTCAAAGACACGGCGGATCTCTGGTGCTGTACGGTTTCGATTATCAGTTAATGATTGTGCCATAATGGCAATACCACCTGAACCATACCCTTCGTAAAGGACATCGACAAATTCTTGACCATCTAGATCCCCTGTCCCCTTTTTAATCGCGTTGGCAATTGTATCTTTTGGTAAATTCGCAGCCTTTGCTTTATCAATTGCATACCGTAGGGTCAAATTTTGGTCAGGGTCACCACCACCGTTTTTGGCCGCTACGATAAGTGCGCGAGACACCTTGCTCCAAACTTTTCCACGTTTGGCATCATTTGCTGCCTTTTTGTGCTTAATATTTGCCCAATGGGAATGTCCTGCCATGATTCTGTTCCTTAATCTTAAAATAATGATCTACATGCGCTACAAATTAATATTACATTTTACACGCATTTTCCTTATGTACAAGTCACTTTTTAAAGCCATTAGGCTTGTCTTTATAAGATCTCGCTAAAGCTAGCGGTCCGTTATTTTACCAATATGTTCACCGAACTTATCCCACACCGGAAGCGCGGAGAACGGATAAAGTGACTCGATTAATAGATCAAATATTTCCATTAAATAATAGTACACCACGCTAACTGTTATCGTTAGTTCCTGTTAAGTAAAGCGCCGAAACAAGATCGCGCAAAAGAGATTTGTTCAACGCCCGAAGAAAAACGGCACCAATGGGCTTATTGCCCACGCCGATGTATGAAAAATTTAAGGTTCATTTGCAAACGCGGATCATTAGCTCTACAATAACAGTCATGGAAAATGGCTATCTATTTTACCTTGCATTATTTGGTAGTTTTGCATTTTTATACAAAACCATCGCTTTTGCGCGCGGTATTCGCATCATAGAACAACTCGGCTCAGTCGCCCCACTTACTGAATCGGATCATGCCCCTAAGGTTTCGATTATTGTAACGGCATGCAACGAAGCAAGATCGATTAAAGAAGCAGTCAACACATTGCTAAATATAAACTACCCCGATTTTGAAATTATCGTTGTTAATGATCGCTCAACCGATGCTACAGGCGAAATTCTTGATCTAGTTGCCAAACAAAACCGTCATCTTGAAGTGATTCATAACAAATCGCTGCCTGAAGGTTTTTTGGGTAAATGCCATGCCATGCACATCGGCAGCGAAATTGCTACGGGGGAATATCTTTTATTTACCGATGGCGATGTAATGTTACACAAAGAAACATTAAACCATGCGATTGCTGCAATTCAAATAGGCGATCTCGATCATTTACCAGTCGCTCCTGAAATCATTGTACCTAGTCGATTTTTAGATATGATGATCCACTGCTTTGCATTTCTCTTTTTCCATTACATTCGGCCGTGGCTATTTGAGCGGCCAAACAATAAAGTCGCCATCGGTATTGGTGCTTTTAATTTGGTTAAAACAACCACATATATCGCTTCAGGTGGGCACAAAGCGATTGCGATGCGTCCTGATGACGACGTAATGCTTGGTAAAAATATGAAGTGCCATGGCGCAAGAGGGAAGTTTTATTTAGGTGAACATTTTATTCGAGTCGCATGGTATCACACATTAAAAGAAATGGTCATCGGCCTAGAAAAAAACACCTTCGCAGGATTCAACTACTCGCTGTTTATGGCCTTTGGTGGCGCTACACTACTTGGCTTGTTATTTATTGCCTGCCCTATCCTACTTTTTTTTACGACAGGAAAATTATTTATCACACTTTGTATTATTAATGCATATTGGCTATACTCACACTATCATTTTGCTATCCATCATAAAACACCAAAATATTATGGATTATTTATGCCCCTAACAACCGCTACGCTTATCTTTATAATCGTCCGCAGCACCCTACTCACCGTAACGCAAGGTGGCATCTACTGGCGTGGCACCTTTTACGACCTAAAAAAACTCAAGGCCAATAAAATTTAATCTCTATAGATTCTATATTTGACGTGAACTATCTTATCATGCTACCGCTTCATTTTGTTCGAATTGTTTTTGAAACTGCGTTTCGGAGTAGGTGTGATATGCATTTGTACTGGCTTCGATTTGTTTAGAAAAACCGACTGCATTTACACATTTTAATGGCTTTTCATCACGTTCATTCAAAAAACGAGTATGTAGTTTTTTAAGATTACTTTTTGGTGCATATACTGTTGTCATATGTGAAGGCGTATCAAATAACGTGACCCCATTTGACGTATAGGTGGTTTCAGTGTTATCTTCATAATATGAAACCAAATCAATATGTGTGCCTAATAAACTATCATACAACACTGCGTAACTATTGTGTTGTCGATTCAACATTGCCATTAATGTTACACCGGGCATTTCTTTAATGGTAAAGTTGTTGATAAATATATAATTTAGTGTTTCTAAACCTACTTGGTATTTATGAATACCTTTGCCATCCATCCATTTAGGCGCATCTTGTTTAACTAAATTAAAAAGAGAGATACCGCACATCACCTTTGAACTCTCAAAGGCGTTAAATACAGTACGCTTATACCAGTGGTAAAATGCTACAGTCAACAAAATGGCACAGGCACATGTCACAAATATACTTTCGGGATAATATAATGTCAAAAATAAGGTGAGCCCCATAAAAATTTTAAGGGAAGTCAAGACCGTTCGGGCGAAATGATTCATGTCGAATTCCTTTTCAATTAGGGATATACTTTCTCTTTTCATCGACTTTAATTCATCGGTAGAAGTTTGAAATAATAATTACATACTTATTACAAAACCACAAACATACTCCAAAACCCTACGCGCTTATCTGGTTATATAAGGGATATTGATCGAGTGTAAGTACTACCTAGGGAGGGTATTACACCCCTTACAACCTTTAAATGCATGTTTACTACGATTTTTCGTAGGGCATTACCTTAAAAACAAAAAAAATGGTTTCCCGGAGAAATGTCTATGATTTTATGCACAACCGTCCCATAGGTAATCATGATTTTTTGATTAAAGTTTACTTTAATATTTAAGATAGGCTAACAATAATCGTGCACCTACACGTTAATGCAATTACAAGATAAAGTTAAGTGCGTGCGTTA
>Ga0255039_10000494_pt1 | contig 12900 bp, 17 predicted proteins | sample BC1_12_1_MG_FD_181713 | JGI IMG/M metagenome (GOLD analysis project Ga0255039, IMG submission 181713) | Seawater microbial communities from Strait of Georgia, British Columbia, Canada - BC1_12_1 | ecosystem: Environmental > Aquatic > Marine > Strait | place: Canada: British Columbia | collected... | reverse complement strand
AAAGCTGCTACACGTGATTTAGTGGCGATATCATCTAGGTTAAATCCCATAGCTTTTAAAGGGCCGGATATTAATAACGCAAAAGAGGCACCTGCTAATATCGGCATATTTGTTAGTACTTTTGCACGAGCATTAGCGACAGGGACTAGACCTGTTTGAATCGTCATTACTACTTCATCGAGTGCAACGGTTAACTGATTAAACTGATTAGCGGCGCCACCACCAGTAATTTCTAGAATTTTACTATACTTCTCTTCGGTCTGAGCAAGTACTTCATTTGCTACTGCCTGAGATCTCTCAAAAGCAGTTAAATCATCTGCACTTTTATTAATAGCGGCCCCATAATCTTCCGTAGCTTTTTTCAGTCTTAGAACAATACCTAATTCATCAAGAAGTTCGGGTTCTGCTTTTGTTACACCTTTTACAAGTCTGTTAAATGAATCTGTTACATCTCTACCCAAAATAGCAGATACATCTTTGGCGGCTTTACCAAGTCTACCTAGCTGGTCTGGATTTAGTCCGGAAGCTACGCCAATAGCTGCTGCTTGCGAAGCATCTCTGAAAGATATTTGTGCGTCAGTTGCCTCCATAATATCCTGGGCTAATACTTTCATTGCCGTACCTGTGGCAGCAGCATAAGCTTTTTGACCCGCTTGAAGTACCTGTAAATCTCCAGCGCGTTTAAAGAAGCCAAAAGCTGCGGATAATGCGAACATTTGAGCAGCAAAAGTTGCATAGGCGGCAACAAGACCTCCTGTGCCTTGTGCCATTTTTGAAAAGTTTTTTGTAGCATTAGAGGAAGCTTGAGCAGCTCCTTTAAGATTTCGATCAGCAGTACGTGCGCCCTTGCTTAGGTCGTCCATGCCTTTGGAGGCTTTTTTTGCCTCAAGTCCTACTTTTTTAGTAGTACCTTTGTCGTCAACTTTTACATCAATTTCAACTTTATTTTTTGCCATTAGCCTTTAACATTATGGGTGAACTGTTTGCCACCGCTCGCAGATTTACGCTCTTCTGCCTTTCTCCTACTTTCAGCTTTTTCTGATCTATAGTTGATTACAATCCCTTCCCATAGCTTCATAATATAAAGAATTGTTTTTGGCTCTTGTACTGCATAGAGTTTGAATAAAAACTCTAAATTTGTCCAATTTTTGCCCATATATGTTCCAGACATACCGTCATAGTTATCTTCTAAGAAGCTAAATATAAAAAATGCCACTTGTACTTCATAAGGAAATTCTGAAGTCTCGAGTGGCATCTTATCGGGGTCTGGCTCTTCGCCTAATTGTTCGCAGATAGACAGATACTTATCTACGTCTATTCCGTCTGCTTGTTTTACATACTTCTCAAGTAGCTTTTGTATTTCGGCTACTTGTTCCCAGTAAAATTTTCGAGATCACTCACTGTTTCGGTAACCCAAGTATCGAAATCTCCGGAGTTTCTCATAAGTAATTCTGAGTTTTCTTGAGTATGCACTAGCTCATCATCTGCGTCAAGGCCCGAGATATCCACCAATAGAAGCTCTTCTAAGTAACGATATTTTAAGCCTGACCATCCTTTAATTACTGCTTTGCAATACTCTACTAAAAATCTTTCCTCGTCCAACTCTTCTTCTGGTTGACGCGTTTTTTTGTTAAACTTTGTGGTAACACATTTTTTGCGTAATTTTATTAACTCTTCTCGGGCTAAGTAACATAAATCTACTGTCATTCCTTTATGTCCTGGAAAGTCAATTGTTACTGTTTTACTGGGAGTCATAAGACTCGCTAATGAAATTGGCGTTTCGCTCATTTTGTATCCTTTAAAGTAAAGTTGATTAATAAAATAAGGGGCGAAAAATCACCCCCTATTTCAAGTTTCTATTCCATAGTATAGTCTAAAAGACCTCCCATGTCAAGAATTATTTTTACGCACCTACATACTTAATCGTGAGCTCGTCAGTTCCGTCAATTGTGCTCGGCAGAGCATGGAAGTTAGTCTCGACAGAGATAACATCCTCAATTGAATGGGTTGGTACTTCTAAGTGACAATCTGCCATTTTAAGCTCAAGACGAGGAGTACCCGAAACTCCACCAACTTTAAACTCTAGGTCAAAGTTATTGGTGATTATGGTTGTTCCTTCGATAATGTTCTCGAATAAATCCGCACTAGAGTTCGCTTCTGCGTTTAAGTAGCAAGTAAAGTTACCCGAAACAGATCGAGTTCCTGTTACATGGCCCAAAGGCTGATTCACAATACCTAGAGTTTCTGGAGTCAAGAAGGTCATGTTATTAGAAATAGTAACATTACCGCCAGTAAGAACTAAATCATAAGTTACAGTACCAGGACTAGTAGAGCTGATTGCTAATGAAGTAAGGCGATTACGAATAAAGTTACTTGTGCTATTAACGGCTTCATAAATAGTAGCAGTTGGTGCAGTATCTTCAGTAATGATAGTACCCATACCAGACCAGTTAATAGTTGCAATACCGTCAATGTCAAAGTCTAAAGAGGCTTCGTTTACACAGCAGTTTGCAATCTTGTAAGTAGTTTTAGTGCCCGTACCTGCGCCACCCATTACGAAGAAGATGTCAGCAGTACCTAAAGTAGTTTTGTTAGAGTTGTTGAATGAAATATCCAAATCAGTAGTATCTGCGGTAAAGCCTGTAAAAGTATTAGAAGCATAATCCGCATCTCCTACCATCAAAGCCCATAGTACTTCTTCAACTGCGTGGTGGTTAGCTGCAATATCAGCTGTACCAGCGCCACTACCTGCTGATGCAAATGGGCGTGCATAAGTAGAGAAGCTCCACTCAGCAGGTGCATACGAGTCAGTAAACATTTGTCGTCCACGACGGCTGTTTCCCGCACTGTCAGACATTTCGTTCAGAGTAATCTCTGAAGCGTTTGTTGCTTGTGAGAAAGAAAATCCATCAAGAACAGGCATTTCCCAAATTGCGGAACCTATTTGGATGAAGACTTTACTGTCTCTGCTAAAATATAATGTATCAGCCATAGTTATTCTCCTATGTTATCTTGAAAAGGCTAGGACGTGAGCGTTTGCTCTTGCCTGCATTTTCTAGTATCGAACCTCTATTAGCATTTCTCCAACGCCTAAAGGTTCGAGCACACCTTCGTCAGTATCAATACTAACAATTGTGATTTGTTGTGTATATTGGATCGTACCTGTACGATCCAAATACTCTAATCTAGAGTTATCTTCTAGTACAGTTTCTACATCTTCCATGAGCTCGTCTAAGGCTTTTACGGAGTCTTCTGCTTCGACGTAGCACCTTACTGTAATAGAAAGAAATCTGTCTTTATACCCACCGCCCTGATACTCTCTTGTTTCAGAACCGGCATTTAGATGAATTGCAGGAAAGTCCTCCACTTCATCCCAAAATTTTAATCGAGGGGAAACGTTACTATTGACGTTAGAAAGGAACGCTCCGGTTCCGTTTATAGTTTTAAGTTTATCTACTACAGCAGCAATAATACCTAAACGTCTTGTTGTATATGCTCTGCTCATTAAACTCTCCTAGTGTAGAATCTTCCGATTGCGAATTGTGCCGCTATCTCTCGAATAGATTTGTCAATTAATTGTCGCGGGTCTCTTTCTCCATTGGCCCAGGGCTGTGCACCTCCACCATTTTCAAAAATTGCATAAGGATTTTTTTGATAAGTATACCCTATGCTAGGAAAGCCTTTTGGAGTCTGCATAATATCAGTAATTTTTACACTTTCTGCAAACCTTCCTGTTCTATTTACAAGTGCGGGACTCTGCATGTTTTTTCTTACTGTATCTGGTAGCTGCTTATTAATAAGGGTAATTATAGCCAAGGGAAGTGACGAACTACTATTTGAGCGTTTTCTTTTTACAGCAGCTATTTTTGCTCTGGCACTTTTTGTTCTTTTTTTTCTTCTTCCTGTATCTTTATTTGATGTTTTGCTTTCTTCTCTAGCGGAGCCTTCTGTTTTTCTTTTTACTTTAACTTTAAAAGATTTGAGAGATTTGGTTAAGTTTCCTACCGCAACATGCTCTGCAATATTTACAGCATTTTTTTCAATACTTATACTTCCTGCTCTGCCTTGAATTTCTGCATTTTTTGCCCATTTAAGTGCTTGCTCTGCTATTTCCTTAATAATGTTACCGAAATCTTCAGGTTCATCTCCTGGTTTATTGGTCTTGCCCGCCCCTAAACTAATTTTAATATCTTCGTTAGGAGTTACTTTTAGACCTTTTTTCTTTGTACCTGTTGTTTCCCAAGTAGCTAAAAGATCTCCGTACTTGTCTTGTATTGTTTTTGCTTCTGCTGAACTTAAAAAAGTTTTAAAAAATCTAGTTTTTGACATCCACTTCATGGTCATGGCTAAACGAGCGGAACCAATTGCTGTATTATCTTTGTGCAGCCTATGAGTGCCTTTTTTAAGAAGACCTACATCTGACAAACCTGCACCTGCTGCAAAAGAGCTTGCTCTACCAGCTTCTACCTCTGCTCTTGCATCTGTAAGTTTATAATTACCTAGCTGTTCTTGCACAAAATTAACTAAGTGTGCTTTTATTCCATCATATATCTTTTTTGTAGACTTACTTTCGTTAAAAACTATAACTTGACTATTATACTCTCTTATAGTACCCTTATTATTTTCGATAGAAGCTTTTATTGCGCTCCAAGCACTTTCCACACCTGCTTTAAAATCTATGGATTCTAATGGAGGAAATTCTGTATTTTTGTGTTTTTCGGCACTTATAAGATTAGAGTAGCCCTCTTTCCAGGCTTCTACCATATTGTTAGATTCTAATGTTACAATTTGTCTAAACTCGTCAACCTGTCCTCGCGCGTAAGAATCATTTAAGGCTTTTACCATCTCCTTTAAATGCTTTTTAGTTGCTGCTACTGACACTAGAAGTTTTTATACAGATCCAGAACACGTTTGATATGATCTGGAAATCCTACGTTACCACGTTGGCTTGAAGAAGCGCTATTCTGTATGCTTGCGCCTGCTATGGTTTGACGAACTTTATGCTCATCTTTTCGGTAATAAGTAATTAAATCAAAAACTGCCAACTTCAAGTCTTCCGGAACATCAGAGTACCCTGCAGTATAAGTTACTTTTACTGCCCCTACACCTAATTGCCAGTTAATTTTTCTGCCCGAAGAATTGGTACGAAAAATACTATCAGTTTTAGTGTCTAAAAAATACTCATAGTTTCCTGTAGTTAGAGTTGAGTATGCAGCACTATATGAAGTGCGCTCTTGCACACTAACTATAGTGTTTACGGGGCACTCAGTTAGCTGTATAGAGGGAGTTGCCCATTCAATATTAAACTCTTCTACTTTATTATTAAAGTAGTAATCATTAATTGAATTTGCACAGTAAGTTTTTACTAATTGACTTACTGAAGTTATTAAAATTTTTAGACGAGTATCATCCGAAGTACTAGAAATACTTTGGGAGTTTTTGTAGTCTGTTAAAGAAATTAAGTCTTCCATAATAAGTAAATTAATAAAAACTCTGAGGGGCCGAAGCCCCCCAGAATAGTGCTGTATTAAGTTTTGAGAGCCAATTTAATAACGGGTTCGTTACCAGTTGCGCCACCAACAAGCTCGTTAAAGCCAAGAGATTGAGCTGCAACAATAACTCGACGTTGATTGCCTACTTCGTAGTCTTGCTCTAATGAAACACCTCTAAGTCGAGGAATAACATAGTTACGAGTATTAACAACTATACCCGCGTTGGAGCCAGCAGTTGCTCCTGTCATAGCGTCAGTAACATATACGGGGCTGCCGTAAACTGCGCCTACAGAACCAATTAGCTTGGTAGCTATGTTTGAGCCTACATCCGTAATATCTGCGAAACCAGCATCTTGAATCAAATCGTTGTACCCTTCGACGGAAACAATAACTGCTAGGTCCTGAGGATTAATGCCGTATCGTCCCATTAAAGCTCTAGCTGCTAAAACGTCAGCAGAGGCCAGTTTTAGGGATGCCGTAGTATCCGTTGCTGTAGGAGCTGCTGCAAGCAGGCCGCCAATCGTCGCGCCAACGCTTACGCCATTTACTACCATATCGTCAATTGCTCGAGCGTGTGCGCGTACAACCGCATCTTGTAGCATAGGCAGCAAGTTTACAAGAACTTGTTCGTCGATATCATTCTCAAGGAACGTAGATGAAATCAAACGATGAGCCTTCAACAAAACTTGTGAAGAACCAAACGTACCTGCACTGCCACCAGCTTCAGCAAGATTTGCTGAGAAAGGGCTTCCACTACCAAAAACTGCTTTAGCAGAATCGGGTTGAATAGGTAGTACGGTTACTGCACCATTTACGTTAACTTCACGAAAAGCTTGTGCAACTTTAAGTTCTAGCATAACATCTTTTTCAATTTGAGTTGCTACCGTAACATCGATGCCTGCTGCTGATGTTGACGTATAGGTAACACCGGCTTTTTCAAGAATATCAGCACCATAGCCTTTGGTGAAGTCACTCTTAGTAATAACGTTGTACAGATGTGCACCTGCCAACTCTTTTGCGATGCCAGAAAAATCATTTCCAGAAGAACGATCAGAGAATACTCTCTTAGACTCACGCATCTTTGTGATTTCTTCTGATTTTTCTTCTAACTCTTTCTTGTATTGAGCCAGAGTTTCTGAGATGTTTGCATCTTTTTCAGCTAACTTAGCTTCAACGTCTGCCATCAAACGCTCGGAACCAGACTCAACGCCCGTTACGATTGCTTGCTTTACGCTTTCTTCTTGCTGAGCTTTTGCTTCTGCTTCTGCTTGAGCTTTTTCAGCGTCTGCTTTTTCAGCAGCTTTTTGTTCGGCTTGCTTCATTGCAATTTTAGCAGCAGTTTCCTCTGCTACCTTCTTAGCAAATGCTTCCAAGTCAATATTGGATTCATTATCCATTTGGATCTCCTTTTGGACCTTTTTGGTCCCGTCTGGTGTGTCACTAGCTATATTTGAAGAAGTATCTTCGTCCTTAGCCAGTAACTGACCGGCTAGATCTACACGATTGGTGAAAGTTTTCTTAAAGTTTTCGTACTCTTCGAGAGAGTCAAAAGACTTTGCCAGAGAAAAAGTAGCTGTTTGATTGCAAGGAACGGAAACAACCGATACCTCAAACAACTCAGCGTCCTTAATCTTTAATCCATCGGTTTCCTCTAGGTAATCAGCATCCTTGACTCGGAAACCGACAGAAAAGGCTCCAAGGACACCGTCTTTAATTAATTCGCATACGGCTGCGGGGGCTGACTTGCTAATTTTAGCTTCTAGCTCTAGCCCGTTAGGGGTTACTTTTAACCCGGTTGCTCTACCAATTGGCTTATCATAGTCATGATTAAACAATATAATTGGATTTTTTTCAAAGTTTGTTAGTCCGCCTTTAGTCCATGCTTCTGAGGAGATACTATCTCCTGCTCTATCAAAGTCTGAAGTACTGGCCATTCCACGAATCATAACACTGCCGTCTTCGGCAGAATGAGACTTAAAGGTGGAGGTAAGATTAAAAATTTTATTCATTCTACTGTCTCCTTTTTGGCCGCGATGGACGACTTTTTTGGGGCTATTTTAACTTCGGGCTTAATTGGCCCCACCATATTTACCATAACTGAATAGCTTCCAAAAATTCTTTTAATGTCTCTCCAGCTTATAGGAGTATCGTCAGCATTTCTATAGTGAGCCATACTAGGATGCACGCCACCCTTTTTCTGAAAATATTCTTTTAGCTTGGCGATAGCATTCATTTTTTGTCCTACACTTGCCATTAATCTTCTCCTTCTTGTTCGGGCCGTCCCCCTTCATCAGGGTTTGCAGCGCTTCCTGCAATATTTGCGGGTATTCTTAAATCTCCACCCTCTAATACGGGTTCAAAGCCTAGTGCTTCTCTTGCTTCATTTGGACTTATTATTCCAGTATTTACTAAAGCAGAGTAATATTGTGATTGATCTCTTAGCTCTGGCTGAAGGGCTGGAATATTACTAACGTCTTCCGTTATCTGAAATCCAAAAAATCTTTCAGCACTAAAGTTAATCTTTTTTACTATGGGAAGAATTGTCTCTAAATAATACATTCTCATATTTGGACGAATATTCGCATTGTTCCCAGAGTCTAATAATATAGGCGGAACTCCTATTGCTTTTAGTACTATTTTTTCGTTTTCGGCGATTGCTTGTTGAAAATCTAATTCCTTAAAGTTTACGTTTGAGATAGCATCTATCTCTATGCCACCATCTAAAATAAGAGGTCTTCTTCCTCCAGAGTCTGGCTTATACCTCATAGACCAAGACTGTATCATTCTTTCTTTAATTTTCTCAGATAAAGTATTAGGACTTTTTAGTACTAAACCAGGGACTGCTCCATTCTTAAAAAAGTTATCTTGAAAAGCTCTCATTCTTTGCATAAGAACCATAGTCCTTAGTGCTGGCTTTAACCTGGAAGTGCCCCTGTATATCGAGTAAAACGAATTATCTTTTACGTGAATAATTTCTGAGGGCCTATAATCAATTGTTTCATTAAAAGAGTATTTTTCTACATAATGAGTTTCACTCGCATGAATTATCATTTTGCTGGCTGGAAGATGATATAGATGTACCCCGTCAAAGTAAATAAAAATATTACCATCTAAAATAAAGTCAGTAATTAAATTTCTTTTAAAGGTGCTAATATCTTGAAAAGGGTTGGGCTCTTTGTTTAAAAGAATGTCTACTCTGCTTCGCTTGAGACCCTTTATAACGCCGGGAACCCCTGGTATAGGAGCGCCTATAGAGGCGGGTATTTCTGAAGCGTCATCAACTACGATATTTACACCTCTGTTTACTATTTCTAAGTCTTCATACGCCTGCTCGTAAGAGTACGTTTGCTCTCTAGACGGTTCTGTTTTATGATCATAATAGGCTTGAGATGGGTTTAGCTTTTCAAGCGTTCCCTCTCTTTTTATTCCTAACAAATTATCATACCATGCCATGTTTTTCTCGTTGTATCTCTACCCATCGCTCTTGCTTTTTTGCAGTTGCTAGAATTGGGTTTCTGCCGTAAATTGAGTGCAGTTTTAAATGATGTTCATGGCATAAGGTAACTGTGTGATCATATAGTTCTGCCCAATGCTCTTGTATAAAGTCCTCGCGAAAAGAAAGTATATTTTCGGGAAGTAGTTTATTCTTTTTTACATAATTATGGACTAAGGGACTCAATGAATGAAAGTGGTGAAAGTCTAGCTCCGTGGTCTTACCGCAGATGTAGCATTCAGAGCTCTTATCATACTTGTTCTTTGCCTTGTCTCTAATGTATTTTATAATGTCTCTTTTTAGGTCCATTTTCTATTCACAAATTATATCTAGTTTAAGGTTGTAAGTCAACTACTATTTTTTCAAGGGGTCATTAGAAAGTAGTAGAAGAAGTTTCGAATGAGTAAAGTGCGTATCTAATAGCATCGGCCATATGACAAGCTCTATTGTGCTTTGGCTTCTCTTTTAAAAGGTTGGGGTTAGGATCCCATTGGTACTGGTCAAGGGAGGCAAGACTTTCTAAACATTCTTGGTCCACTATAAGCTTATTATTGTCTACTATTCCTTCTACGTGAGCAATGCCATCAAGTATGGACTTTTTTGCATTTACGGTAGAAATGTCATAGTTTTGTGCAAAGTCAAAGCGAGTCTGTTGAGCAGCACTGTCAATGTAAATATAATCTATATCCCACATATCTATCATCATTTGTATCTCTTTTGCATGCTGTTCGGTGGTGCGCTCCGCGTCTAAGTACTCATCTAGTAAGTAGTACTTTTCTTCGTCCCAATCGTATGCAAGTACGCAGAAGGCGGTAGGGTCTCGATAGCCTACGTCAAGCCCTGCGAAGATATCCATTTTGGACGTATCCATTTCTTTCAAAGAACCTGTGCAGGACTCATAGTCGAAGTCCCAAACCCGTCCTTCATAAGTATTAAAGTCAGCTTCGTACTCTTGACGAAACTCTGCATCTGACATAGTTTTTCTAGCTTCGTCGATATCTGATTGAGACATTCTAGGATTGTCTTTATAGGTAGCTCGTATGCTTGCCCACTCTTTAAATTCGTCGTCGTATCCTCTATCAAAAAACTCTGCGAACCAGTTGTTTTTTCCTCGAGGAGTAGAAATAAAAATTGCTTTAGAATTGTCTGTGTCAAGAGTCGGGCGCAGCGCGACATTAAACGCGTCTTTTCCGTCTGCGAGTGCGGCTTCATCAAATATAATTAAGTTATAAGAGCGACCAACACAAGAGTCTACTTGATTTACTGAACCCATTCTAATTGTAGAACCGTTTGAGATTTCAATAACTTTATCTTTTGCGTTGTCTTTTGTAACTTCTAGATCGAAGTGTTTGATTAGATTTCTTTGCAGATCGAAAGAAATTTGAGATAGAGAGTAGTTGGGGGACATTATAAGTATATTTGCGTTAGGTATAAGAGATACTAACTGACCTATAATGTTTGCTATATAAGTTTTTCCCTGCCTACGTGAAATAGCGGCGGACACAAATCGGTACTTAGGGTTATTGATAGCATTAATAATCGCTATCTGAGAAGGCAGTGCTGTAACTCCTAACAACTCTAAGTAGGGTGCTACGGGTAGTTTTAAGAAACGACTTTCTTTACTGTACTCCGCTATATATTCCGAAATTATGTCCGACCGACTTACTTCCACTTTGTTTTCCTTTGTTTACCATTTTACTTTATCAGCCCAATAAGCAGCAGACATTTTGCCTTTTGCTATGTTTTTTGCGTGTCGGGCTTTGAAACTGCGACGGCGTGCTGCCGCTGTTTTACTTTCACCTGCTTTCTTTGGCGAGCCGGATACGCCTTGTTGCCCAAATCGAATAGTCTTTACTTTATCACCTACCTTTGCAACTACGACATGGGACTTCTTGGGATGCGAACGCGTCCTCTTTGGTTTATTAAATCCAGATACACCCGCTCTTTTTATAGCGGGATGCTTTTTCTTAACGCTTTTTCTTCGAGCTGCCACGTTTCTTTCTCTTTACTAGCGTACGTACATACGTTGGCTTGCCGCCTTTGTTACCTGCGGCGCGTTTTCTACGAATAGCAGACTTTCTTTGTGCCTCTGTAAGTCTGGCAGCCTTGGCTGCAGGTAAACACTTTGGATAAGATTTTGTGCCCGACTTAGTTCGTCCGCACTTTTCAAAACCTCCACCTTTCTTTGGTCTAGAAATGTCTACCCAACTTTCTTTAAACCACTTAGTTAAACCTCCTGCTGGTTTTCTAGCCATGTGAGTCTCCCGGACTAACGCTTAGAAGGTCACTTCTTGCCCTTTCCCCTACGTTTCTTGCCCTTTCCTGCTGGTCGTCCTCTTCTTTTTCCGTACGTTCCTTTTCCTGCTGGCATTTATTTCCCCATGCGGTATTTACCGCCTTCGGCTTTATAAGTTTTTACAAGCCATCCGTTTGCGTATGCTGAAGGGTATACTGCAAACTTTCTTTTTGCTCGAGCTTTTACGCGAGCATACAATTTCTTGTTTGTTGGAACAGGCCGCTTCTTTGACGCCTTACGCTTTTTCGCTGCCATCTTCTTGCTCCGGAGCCTCATAAGGCACTGAGAAAAGATTTATTTCCTCTACTTCCTCTTCTTTTTCACTTCCTCCGTACCAATCCCACCGAGTACCTTCTTCGAAAGCTAAGGCTTCTTTTTCTGTTTCGAATCTTTCTACCCTGCCTTGAGAGTATCCACACCATACGCCTCTTTTAAATTTAGCCATATTAAATCTCCTAGTCAGCTAATGGATTATCCAAAGCTTGCTGTAGTTTTGTAGTAAGTCTATCTTCTAAGGCTTGCATAGCAATTCTATTATCACTCTGCAAACTATCTCGTTACTAGTCCTGAGGTACTTACCATCCTACAATCCTAAAGCTAGCGTTACCACCAGCGTTGCTAAAAAAGCAATTGCTGCTGCTCCACCCTGTAATTGACGAGTCATTGCTTTTTCTAGCTTGCTATTTATTTCATCTAGCCTACTAAAAGTGGTTTTCCACCGTTCTGCGCACTCTTTTTCGTGCACAAGAAATTGAGTTTCCATATCAGACATCTTTCAACAACTTTTCCATGAGCTTACCGTAGTTGCCCTGGCCGAAGGGTACACCCTCATTTATTTGTACGTTTGTCTGACTTCGAATAGCAGTTGTAGAGTTTTTCTCTAGCTCTGCTTGGGCCTTGATTTCGTCCATTCTCATCTTATGTGCCATCTGCAATAGGTCAGCCAAGTCTTTACTTGAATATACTCCCGTTTCTTGTGCTTCTTCGAGCTTACTCTGAATCATTTCATCAAGAACACCGGCAATATTATTCTTATTTCTATACCCCATATCTAAGTAAATAGTATCGATGTACTTTTTTACTTCTCTTTTGTTCAGAATTTCTGCTACTTTGTACTCGGAAACTCCTAAGCTATTTACAACCGCACGAATATTACCGAACTGCAAATAAGAGTTCGCTACTTCCATTCCCTCGGGTGTAATTGTTGTAATTTCGTTAGCCATGAGTAAGATTATACTCAATAACCTATAAAAAGTCAAGATATATTTTTCTAAGGTAAAGAAAAGCCGCTATAGAAGCGGCTCTCTTTTTACGAAATAGATATAAGGACTACGCCTACGTACAATGTGACTAAACCTAATGTGTAGTCTACTATTCTTCTAACTATTCTCGCTGCTTTTGGTTCTGTTAAATCTTCTTCTTTTTTCCAATATCCCATCAGAATGTAAATCTCACCTCTGTTTCTAGTTTGTGCTTTAAAGTATCATCATTCGACGATACTCCTTCCCACTTACCCTTGATTGTAAGACTGTCAAATTGGAACTTATATCCTGTTTCGGCTCCAAACTTACCATCACTTACATATCCACCTTCCCAATAAAAGTTTTTGAATTTTACCC
>Ga0255039_10000491_pt1 | contig 12916 bp, 12 predicted proteins | sample BC1_12_1_MG_FD_181713 | JGI IMG/M metagenome (GOLD analysis project Ga0255039, IMG submission 181713) | Seawater microbial communities from Strait of Georgia, British Columbia, Canada - BC1_12_1 | ecosystem: Environmental > Aquatic > Marine > Strait | place: Canada: British Columbia | collected... | reverse complement strand
ATGCGTTATTGTATTTTTTATAATATATTTTTTAATTTAAATGTCTTCTATATATGATCAATATCATTCTGATAAAAATATTAATCATCTCTATAATTATATGAATACCATATTAGAAAAAAAAACAGATATATCTATTTTAAACAATATAGATTATTTTAATTACTTTTCTAATTATTTAAGAGAACACTTTATTAAATCTGAAAAAACAACCATAACTGAGTTAAATCATGAGTTAATTCAAGTGACATTAGTTGAAATTTATAAAAAAATAGTTCATTCTAAAAAAATAGAAGAATCAAAAAATAAAATTGAGGAAATGCCAATTATTGAGGAAGAAAAAGACGACATTGTTATAAAAACAGATAATTCTGAAGTTATTAATAAATTTAATAGTTACATGTTAGATAGAAATGAACAAGTAAATGAACCAGTAAATGAACAAGTAAATGAACAAGTAAATGATAATAAGGAAATAATAGTTTATTCTTCTTTTAATAGATTAAAAGATATAAATTCTACGCGATTTAATTATACACTTAATAATAATAGTAAACAAATACATAAATTTATTAAATTAGTAATACCAATAGAGAAAATATTATTATTTTCTTCACCTATTATTAAATTGAATATAAGTGAATTAGAATTAGATATATTATTAAGTTTAGATAAAACATATTCTCTATCTGGATATAATTATGCAGAATATATACCATTAGAAACAATAAATATAAATAAAAATCCAGAGAAATTATCAGTAAAAATAAAAAATATATACGAAAATATTGAATATGAAAATGACATATTAAATGGTATTTATGATAAAAATAATAATAAAATAAATTTAGAAATCGTTGATATAAATCAAGACGATATTATTAATATTTCAAATGATAAAAATATTAATTTTTTTACAGAAGTAGATATAACTCCAATAACATCTGGACCTCTTGGATTAATTATGGATAATTCAGATATAGGCGATAAAGAAAAGTTAAATATTATTAATATGAATTTACAAAATATAATAATATTTAATTAATTATTCATAATATTTATAGATAAAGTTGAACCAATTGCGCATAATTTTTTTTCTGCAGAACCATATCTAATCAATAATCCTAATTTTGTATCATTAATCCCTTCATTTATATTTTCCATTATAGTTTCTAATTTTGCTTTTGATAATTCATCTCCAAAATTGGAGAGCCTTTTTATTTGTTGTTTTAAATTCTCATCTGGGTCTGTAATTGTTTGTAATACTGGAGACCATGAAATATCATATTGAACCATAACGATATTAGACTTATTATTATTATCTTTTAATGTTTTCTTACAAGATAAATCAATAGCAAAAGCTCCAAAACTATCACCAATATCAATTAAATCTAATTCAGCGATAGATTTCATTTTATTGCCATAAAAATTAGTTGTATATTCAATTATTAGGGTAATATGTTGCCTAATTCTCACACCATCGACTGTTATTGCCCATGTTATTTCACCATTTTTATTTTCAGTAATATCTTCAACACTGATAGTTCTACCGAATTGATCAAACTTACCAAAATTAAAAATATATGGTGTTTCGGTTGATAACCATCTTCCATTTGTAAGTTCTATGTTATCATTTTGCCAACTATTAGCATTCCAATCTGGACGATATCCAACGCAATTTGATTCGCCGGATATTGTTATTTTTTTAATAATGGAATTATCACCATTATTTTTTGGATTAATTTTACTACGATCAATTAAAACAGGACCTCTGTTACTAGTAGATGTTCCCATATATCCCGTTAATCCTCTTAAAGAACCTGTATCTCTAACGGAATATCTAGGTAATGAATTATTAATTTCCTCTATTTCATTTAATTCAGAAATTAGTTCTTGTGTAGATAATGATGGAATTTCGGAGATATTACTAGGTAATTGGGAACGTAGTCCGGCTCTATCGCGTCCATCATATCCCAGATGTCTAATAAGTTCTCCATTAATATATCTAAAATCATTATTCATTGATAATCTACCAAATTGTGTTCCTGGTATTGTGGGTTCGCCGATAATACCAGTGGGATTTCCACATTTACATGGTATTCTTGTATCTGTCATTATATATATATATTATATTTATATTTATTTTTTGATTGTTTCGTATATTTTTTTGTTATACATTATAATACAATCATCATAGAATTGATCAACATCAAAATCATTATATTCTAAAGCATCGTAATCATATAATCTTTTTATTTTATCATTATTTTGCATATAATAAAATTGTTCATCTATATTGTATTTTACTTTATAACCAATTAAATTTTCATCAGTTGTAATACTATTATCTTTTGTAAATTTTGGAATATCGTTTTTCATATTGTCTAATAATTCATCTGGAATTTTATAAATTGACTGAAAAAGTGACATTTTTGTTCCAAGACTTTTATCTAATTCATTCTCTTCAAAAAAATATTTCAAATATATACCCAATGTAATATCAAATTTCCCTAATATTTTACCATTGTCTCTTATATACCTAATATCTTCTTTTAAGTTGTCCTTATTTAACTTAATATATAAAAATATTTTATTATCAATATCATTCATTGTTTCAGTTGCCGATACAATATAAATATCTGGTTCTATAAAATAACTGAAATCTGAAATCAATTGTTTTTCATCAATTCTATTCAAAGTTTCTGCTGATATACCTGGGAAATATGAGTTTTCATCTAATAATTTTGGATCAAATTGTATACATCCTTGATTTATTTTATAATCATCTCTTGTATTTTGTAAACAATCAACTGATGATTCTTTAATTATATCTGTGATTTTTTGTGAAATAATATATTTTCTTTCCATTATATCTAACAAATTTTGATCAGCAGTGCTATTCCTTGTTTCATTTTTAATTCTAAAAATTTTATTAATTAAATCATATGTATCTTTTTCATTTTTAGATAATAAATCTTTAACTGTTTTTTGATATTCAATTGATTTAATAATCTTGGAAATATCAATATTTTTTCCTTCCTTTTTTAAATTTACAGATAACTTGTCAATTGCAAGTGATTCTAATTTTTCTAAATTCCTTTTCTTCTCTTCATTTATAATTGTTTCAGATTGTTTTATACTTTCATATATATCATCATATGTTTCTCCATCTGGGAAAGAACTAATATATAAGTATTGCTCGACCGTTCTATCATCTGGTGGTAATTCACTGTGTGAATTCATTCGAATCGCGCGACCAAATACTTGATCAACTCTAACATAATTCCAATATGGTTCTAAAATATGGACTTGTCTAACACAAGTTAAAGATATACCTTCTGCACCAGCACCAGATATAATCATTATTTGGATAAATTCACCGGATTTATTTTCAACTTCATTGAATGCTTTTTGATTTGCTTTTCTTTCATCATCTTTTTCCTCTCCCGTAATAAATGTATACCTTAATGCAGGACCTTTATTTGTATCAGTTGGATCAAATCGGGTATATCCATTTGCTTTTAATATAACTTCAAAAATTTCAGAACCAGCATCAGACCTAAATTCACTGTAAAATAATATTTTACCTGTAGATTTGTTAGATGAATCTATGAATTTAGATAAATTATTTAATATTTTATTAAATTTTGGAGAATAATCTTCTAACCCTCCATTCATTATTAATACTCCTCCATCTGTCAAACTTTTATATTCTTGATCTTTTTCTTCCCGTATATCTTCATTACTTTTATCTTTTACATCAATTCTAAATTTATCATTATTATACACCATATTACATGCTTGTCTGGTTCTAATATTATAATCGAAATTGGAGTCATTATACATTTTTTTATTGCTCATTTTAATTGCTTTTTCTTTCTCAGCTAACCACACACCTTCGTATTTATTGAATTGAATTGAACTCATTTCACATAATTCTATCTGTATTTTATTGGCAATATTATAATCATTATATTTTGCATTATTCGGCATAATTATTTCTGGCATTGTTGTTATTGAACTTCTATCAATTGGATAATATGATATTAACCCCAATAACATTCGCTTCAATAATGTTTTTTTTATTGTTGGTATATCATTTGAATCATTGAAAAAATATTCCATAAATTTATCATTATTTGTTAAATCAATATCTACACCTTCATAATTTATTGTAAATAATGGTCTATATAAATTAAATACTTTTTTAGTTACTTTATCAAATACTTTTTCATTGCCTCGTATGATATTAGATAATTCTATATCTGACAATTTTTTAAAATCTGTTTCGCTTGGTATTATTTTATCATTGCCAAATAATGTTTTTAATCCTGCAAATATTTCCCCTATAAATTCTTCAAAATTATGTTCATTGTGTTTTATCGTATATATATAATTATTATCTGGATCTAATATTGATTCAAATCTAGTATCATTCCCTGTAAATGATATACACACTTTACCAGATATTTTTGATACATTTATTTGATTTATAGATGTGTTTTCTTGATAAAATACATCCTTTATTTTATCTAATATTTCACTGGATTCAACTGATGTGTTCACTATAAAATTATATTGTTTTGTCATGCCTCGTATCATATTAAATAATACAGCTATTTCACACGGTTTATTTATAATCGGTGTCCCTGATAAACATATTAACTTGATGTTTTTTGAATTCATAATCCACTCATAAAAAACTCTTGATGGACCACTGTTATTTATAATTTGTCTTACAAAATTATGAATTTCATCTATTATGATAACTTCATTGTAAAATGGCGAATTAATATTAAAATTATCTTGATTGTATTTTAATTTTTCTTCTAATTTTTTTACAATTTTTGAATTATTTGTTTTTTGTTCCTCATCCAAATTATCCACATATAAAATACTTGTATCATTCTCAGTTTGGTAATTAAATTGTTCACTAGGTGTTGTTTTAACTTTCGGAAATGGATTGTAATGAATAAAATTATATTTTAATTTAATAAATTGAGTTATTTGTAAATTAATATATTTGTTTTCATTTTCTTCGCGTGTCTCATAATCACCCTCATTGTCTTCTTTTAATATTTGTTTTTCTTTATCTACCTTTTTCTTTCTCTCTTTTAATTCTTCGGTATCTGCAATAATCCATATGCCTTTATCTATTTTACCAGTTGTTACTTTATTGGCTTTATTATAAATACTTGTTAATATATCCATATTAACATTATATTGATCAAATAACTTTGTTCTTAGATCAATGTCATCTAATAATTCCTCTTCTGGTATTAATACCCAATTTTTATTATCTTCATTGAAAAATTCTTCTCCAAATTTTTTAACTTCATTTACAAAATTAGTTTCTAATGAAGCTGGTAATAATGTTGTTATTTTCATATTAACTGATAAACCCTCCGCCGCAGATATAGCAGTTGCTGTTTTACCAGTCCCTAGACCATGATAAACTAATAACCCACGATATGGACTATCAATACTTAAATATTCTTTTACAAAATTTTGATATATTTTAAGATTATTATTTTTAGTAATTGATAATACATTTTTGTAAAAAGTATCATTTATCCACTTAATAAATGCTTTTCTTTGAGAACTTATATATTTGTCGTTTTCCTTGATCTCATCGAAATTTTTAATTATAATATTATCTACTTTTTTTTCTACAATATCTTCTGATATAACTATATCATTTTTATCTGATTTTAAAATAATTCTATAGTTTTTATTAATTTTTTTTATAATTGATAATAATTGTTTTTTATTATCTAAATTAATCACTTTGAATTCCTTATTAATTTTAGGGTTATCGTATATCTTCTCAATTCCCGTTTTTGTTATCTTATTAATATCACCATCGAAAAACATATATATAATATTTGATAATTCTTGATCCAATTCCCATACTTTACTCATCTCTATTATACTAATATTATTATAATTATACTTTTTAATTTAAAACATTATACTTGATTAACGCTTTATTTGATGAATCTTGTTCCGCTTTTTTCTTTGTATCTCCATTACCACTACATACCATTTCATCACCCTTATACAAAATACTTGTAAATATTTGATTATTTTCTGTTGTTACATATTTGGGATATATTTTAAAATTATTATGAAAATATCTTAATATTTGATCTTTATAATTAGTATTATTTGTTATAATATACGTAAAATCAATATATTTTTCATATATATTAATTATTATTTCTTTTAATAAATCCATATCGCCCGTATCTAAATATATTGCACATATAAATGCTTCAAATGTATCCTCTAATATATTTGTATTTTTCCTACCATCACAATTATCTTCAATATGTTTTGATATAATTAAAAATTTATTAAAATCTAAATGAGTTGCTAGTTTAGCCAATGTTTCTCCATTCACTAATCTATTCTTCATATTTGTCAGAAAACCTTCGTCTTGATCATATATAACTGAATATCTCCTATATATATATTCTGATATTGTTATTCCTAATAATGAATCACCTAAAAATTCCATTTTTTCATATGATTCATTGAATAAATTTAATGCGTTTATACTATTTATATATTCGGATGAGTCTTTCATGATACAATATGATTTATGAATAAATGCAGTCTGATATAATTTAATATCATTTACTTTAAAATTATTAATATTTAGCTGTGACATAATATTAACGATTTCATCGGAGTTAATTAATTTATTAGAAGAATTATATGGGTTAGATTTAAATTTATTTTTGCTCATATTTAGTATATATATATATATATTTATTGAATTATTTTTAAATATATTTACATATTATTTACAGCAGCACCACAAGTATTGATATCAACTGGTCTTCTTAAAAGATCAGGTCCAATTGACGAATTATTCCATGGACTGACAGTGACTTGTGGGTTCGGGGGTTCAGCTCTTAACTGAAGGTTGGCGTTCTTCAGACTCTGACCAACAGTATTAACGCCAGTATTATATCCCGCAGTTAAAAAGTTAATACCTTGCATGACTCCCTCGCCGATGTTTTTATTGTTGAAATCTTCTACACTTGCTGCATCTGTTGATGGTAATAGGTCTTGAACTGTTAAATCTCCAGCGCGTTTATCAAATGATACTTTCGCCGGAGATTCATTGAAACCTATCTCTTCGGATGCCATTACCGTGTTGTTCGCATTGTTGTTTTTGTTTTTGTTGACATTTCTTTTCATAACTGAAGAAGGCGCATTTGAACCATTTACTCTATTGGAAACATTTGCACCATTATTATTTGTCGCAATATTTCCATTATTGTTAGAGTTATTATTATTCTCAAAATAATCATACTGATTATACGCCTTTGGTCCAGAACTATATATCTGCCATAAATATAGAACTAAAATTATAACAATACCACCCCATATAAGTTGATCACACTGTAATTTCATTATTTATATAATATATAACATAAAAAAAATTTAGATTTATTCATTTATATAATCTATTTTATTTATTTCTAATTCGATTTCTTCTAATTGTTGTAATATTTTTGCCTTTTTTTCAATTAATTCATTTCTTTTATTTAATTTTTCTATATTAATTTTATTTAATTCATCTATTGCTTCTTGATCAATTATATCTTCGTCTGAATCATATAATCCATTATTATTATCTGAGTCTATATTAATTAAACATTCATCCGGTATATCATATTTTACTTTTTTATTTTCCTCTATTCTCATTTGCGTAATATAACAATCACATATATATTGTTGTTTTAAAAATTTAATACCCTTTATATGTATAATTATTATTGCATCCAAATTATCTTTAATTGATTCTAATTTAATATATTCTTTGTCTTGGTTATATATCTTACATACTATATTTTTATCTATCATTGGTAATCTAAATCGTATTGTCGGATTTTTATCTTTTTCCAATGGTTTACTTAATCTTTTGTAAAAATCATCAATTACTTCCAATGGAATTTCTTGATTAAACCAATCTTTACTATTTGAATAAGTTTCTTTGATAATCTTATTATCCAACTTTATAAAAAACTCGTGTAAATCTAAATTAGTTTGCTTAATATTAAATTGAATTGATGATGTTTTTTCATTTATTTTATAATCTTTAATTTGCAATTTTGATGTTTGTAAAAATAAAGGTTTATTATCGTAAAAAATATTACTATAATATATTTTACCCTCTTTGATTGGTTTGTCTATTGTTAATTTATTAATATCTGTATTACTATAATTAAAAACATTTGCCATTATATACATATTTATTAGAAAGAATTCATTATATGACAACGCATCCAATTTTAACAAACATATATATTCTTTGCCTTCCATTTACATATATATTTTTCATTGTATTTCCATATTTTATCGATATATATATCACATATCATATTTGAATATTTTTGAATGCCTTTAATGGTAATCGGAAAATTATCATGATATATATCTACATCATACTTATTATATGTAAAGGGTAACTTAATTATTAATGTTGGATCATATTTTTCTTTTTTATCATATTGTATCTGCGAACTATATATATCACAATTATCATCGGTTAAACCAATATGTAACATCTGCGAAAACTCTAGCATTTTTATAAATTCATAAAAACTTTTCATATTATGATCTGTTTTTAAATTACTAAATTGAAGGTTCATTATATTTGTTTTTTCATTTAAACCAAAAGGACAAAACATCTTAGGTGTTGTTATATATGTTGTCGGGTTGTTATTATATATTATTTGAATATATGATAATTTTTCATTTTCTAATGTAGTTCTATTCACGGATTGAATGTATTTCTTATTTTTAATATTCGGGTTTATACAATCATTATCTATATACTGAAACGAATCAATTACATATACGCCATGATCTTTATTCATTAATTTATTCATCTATATTTATATATATTTAGATATCTTTATTACTTAACAATAATTTTTCTCTTTGTATTATTATTCCATATATTATTACAACTTTCACCTTGCATCTTTATTTCAGATGGGTTAATTCCTTTTATTGGTTTATTTGACCCCCATTCAACACTCGGATTTTGACATTCCTTAAAATATTCAAATAATATACCTTTACCTTTATCTGTATTTCTAGCATAGTTAATTGCGTTTGTTATACCCACATTTTCTGGGGTTTTTACATCTTTTATCTCCATATAATTATTCATATTATAGTATTATATATATATAAATTAAAAAAAATATTAATTACTTAAAATATAAAGTCAATAATAATATTTTGTGAGATGTTTGAAAGGCCAGCAATTCATTCCTCGTATATTTCTTATTTAGTATGTCATTATCATGTTATATTTTATTAAGTCTCTTTAAATTACTACAATTAAGGTTGCAGAACACCTATTAACTAGATATATATTTAATATATCAATTAACCGCATAGTATTTTCTTTATCTTTTTTTCATATATTGGTTCCATATCTTCTTTTACTATTTTTAAAATTTGATAATTTACTTTATTATATTTTTTAATGAATTCATCTTTATCTACTTGATTGATAAATTTATTATCTGCTATATATTTTAATAGTTCCAAATTTTGTAGTTTAATGCAATTATTAAATACTTCCATTTTTTTTAATTAAATTATATTAATTAAATTATCAAATTTTTTATTATAGATAATGCTAATTTTTCTTTCTTCATATAATATAACCGGTGTTTCTTATCTCTATTATATTCTAAATTAATCCAGTATTCGTAATCATCTTTATGAACCCAGACTGATATGCCAACACAATCTACAACCCAATCCATATATTGAATTATATTGAAATTAATATTAACGATTTCATTTAAACACCTCTTTAATAATTTATTATGTTTATCTTCATCTCTATTTATATTATATATCTTTTTTTTTATATCACATGGTAAATTATTGAAATTTATAACTTTATTAATTGATATTTTATTGTTGTCTACACTGCATTTGCTCTTCTTCTCTATCATCTTGTTCATCGATTAATCTATATTTATTCATTATATATATTTCTTTGTCATTTATCTTGTCTATATCGGTTTTATCTACAAATTCTAATATTTCTTTTATTTTATCTTTCTTTTCTTTATTCAAATAATTTGGATATCTTATCTTAAATTTAATTAATAGATTTCCATATATTACCTTATCTCCATTTTCCACCAATAATGGCATACCTTTATCATCTATCATCATTATATAATTTGGATCTAATAACTCATCTATTTTTATATATATTTCTTTGTCATTTAAATATTTTAATTTATAATTATCCATACATAATGATTCCACTAATGATATAGTTTCTTCAACATATAAATCATTATTTAATCTTTTATATTTCTGATGTTCCAATTCACTTAATTGAATTATTAAATTACCAGTTTTATCAATCTCCGGTATATAATCTCCTTTATTTTTTAATATTATTTCTTTTCCATCTATATTTCCTTTATTTATTTTTAAATTATATTTTGATTCTTTCATATAATACCCCTTACCATCGCACTTTGAACATTCACATCCATCTTTTAATATATATCCTTTAACTTTACACGTATTGCATGGATATGTTGATGTTTGATATAATTTTGGCCTGATTTCGATTCTTTCATTTATCATTTTTTCACCATCACAATCTCCACAAATAATTTCATCCTTTTTATCATGTCCTAATCCATTACAATTTTTACATTTGTTCCTCTTAATAACTTTTATTAATTTTGTCACACCTGTATAAAGTTCATCTAATGTTATATTTACCTTTATTACTTTATTCGTATTACCCCTATATTTATTATTTAACATATCTGATACTGGATTATTCATTGATCCACCCATTATATCTGACATATCAAACATACCCGTTTGGAAATTTTGAAATCCACTCATACCCCGACCCATACCACCCATCATTTCTGCAATACCACTATCTTGACTAAACATCGAATTGAAAATATCAAATGGCGAACCCATTGGACCTCCGGGACCACCACCGTCTCCCATTGACTCATATCCAAATTTATCATATCTCTCTTTTTTACTATTATCACTCAATATTTCATATGCCTCTGTGATCTCTTTAAATTTTTCCGCCGATCCTGTTTTTTTATCGGGGTGGTGTTTCATTGCCATCTTCCTATAACCTTTTTTAATATCGGATTCTGTCGCATTCTTATTTATATCTAAACGTTCATATAAATCTACCATATTAATATTAATAATTGTATATATCTTTAATATAATATATATTTGTATATTAAACTACTTACTATAATTATAAATATATAATTAACATCTAATACCGATGTATGCCATAAAAAATTATTAAATAATGGATTAAATAAATAATTTATTAAACTTGATATATTCATTGCATATTTACCCGAACTATTTTGTCTAAATAATATACCTCCAACACTATATTCTACCCAAATTATAAATATGATTGTTATTATTATTATATATATCCAGTATTTCATTATAATATATTTAACTTATTTATCTATATATATATTATAATATAATGAATATCACCGGGTGTTTAAAAGAACAATCTGTAAATGAATATTTTTCTGAATCTTTTTTAAATAATGATTTATTAAAAATTTTACCCGATGGTTATGATGTATGTTATAAAATTAAAATTTACGATGACGAAATGTTAAGTGTTGTATTTTATTTATATGATAGTGGTAGTCCTATGAATGAAATAGATCCAGATTATATCGTCGGTTCTATATCTATTTATGTAGATCAAGGTGAAGATGATGAAATTAATATTAGTTCATTGAGTGTTAACGAAACATTAAATGAGTTTAATTTAAGAAAAGCTGGATTTGGTTCATATTTAATGTTTATCGCAATTTGTTATGCTAAATCACTTGATATACAAAATATTAAATTAGATGATATGTCTGATGGTTATAGATCTGAACATAATATTTATAAAAGAATCGGTCTAGAATATGAAGATGAAAACTCTGGTCCAGAAATGGTCGGATTAATTGATGAAGTCTATAGTAATTTAGATGGGTTTTTAAAAAAATATAGTAGTAAAATTATAAATAAACTTGACGAATTAACTGAATATTTTTATGATGAGGAATGGTTAGAAGAAGAATGGTCTGATGATGAAGACGACGAAGAATATGAAGAAATGGAAATGGATGGTGGTGAAAATGGTATAACAACAATAAAAGGCTGTATTAGTAATACACAACCTTCTGAATATTTTCCGGAAAGTTTTTTAAATAATCCATTATTTAAATTATTACCAGAAGGTTATGATATATGTTATGAATTATTACTAGATGAAGATATAAATATGATCGCCCCTGTTTTTTATTTATACGATAGTACATCGCCATTAGAAAAATTCAAATACGATCATGTAATAGGTTCTATATTTATACATTTTAATAAACCATTATATGGGTGGCATGGATGGACACCTTGGAATAATATGGCACATATACCAGAATTAGTTACAAATAGCGATTTAGATGGATTTGATTTAAGAAGAGCTGGCATTGGTACATTCCTAATATTATGCTCTATTGCTTATGCTAAATCTTTTGGTATTAATATTGTAACATTATATGACGCTTCATCTGGATTTAGAACAGAACATAATATATACAAAAAATTAGGGTTTCAATATGTAGATAATATTGGTCATGATATGGTTGGAGATATTAATGTTATCTATAGTAGATTGTCTGTATTTATAGATTTAAAAGGTGAATTATTTTCTAAAAAATTAAATGAATTAACTGAATATTTTGATGATGAAGAATGGCTTGAAGATGAAGAAATGGAAATGGATGGTGGTGTTGGAACTCCACCCGACGAAAGAGCAATTGAAGCAAGAGATAGATGGTTGTCCGAT
>Ga0255039_10000489_pt1 | contig 12951 bp, 8 predicted proteins | sample BC1_12_1_MG_FD_181713 | JGI IMG/M metagenome (GOLD analysis project Ga0255039, IMG submission 181713) | Seawater microbial communities from Strait of Georgia, British Columbia, Canada - BC1_12_1 | ecosystem: Environmental > Aquatic > Marine > Strait | place: Canada: British Columbia | collected... | reverse complement strand
CTAGGGGTATGATTCTCCCTTTGGGTGGGAGAGGTCGGGGGTTCGATTCCCTCAGCGCCCCATGGTTTTAATAAACCAGCATTCACCCGCGTGGCCCAATGGATAAGGCATCACGCTTCTAACGTGAGGATTGCGAGTTCGAGTCTCGTCGCGGGTATTTTATAATCTATGCTTTTTATATATATGAGAAAGCATGGAAAAAGAAAAACGCTCAAAAAAGAGCAGAAAAAAATGTATAAATTAAGAAAAAAGTTACTTACTCAAAATTGTAGATATCATAAAGACATTATTAAATTTAATAAACACCTTAAGAATAAAAAAAAACTAAAAAAATTAAATAAACGTATTTGTAAATTAAAACACACACTTAAAAAACTTAAATATCAGTATCATAAGCTGAAAATTAATAGTACCATAAGCTACAGATAAGCTACAGATAAATTATTAGATTCACATTAATCTTTTAGAATTAGTCTGAATATTTTTGAGTAAAACAAATTTAATTTATATATTGATCATTATAAAGAGAATATGGATACAAATATAGAAAACTATTCAACCGATGAAATATTAGATATAATTAAAATAGACAGAAATTATAATTTTGAAATGCTATATGGTAAGATCAAATTTATTTTATCTAATTTGAATGATGAGGAAAATAATAATTTATATAAATTTTTCATACAATGTTTCAAAAAAATTACAGATGAAAATGAAATGAAAATACCCCATCGCATTTTGAAAGAATTCGAATTAATTGATCCCGATACTATTGACCCAAATTTAATTGATTTAAATAAAAATAATCCAGTCAAGGAAATGGTTCCTTCGCGAATTTATCCAGGAGCTGTACCAAAATCAATACCAGAAAGCTTATCACTGAATACTAATATATCACATTTCACAAAAGGTTTAGTAAATCCACTGCAAAGAGAAACCATAAAAAAAATATTAACAATAAACAGTAAATTTAGATATAATTGCCATGATAAAACTACCGATTTTTCTATTGATTTAAATGAAGATTGCAAAAATGTAGTTTCTATCAAGTTATCTAGTTTAGAAATGATAAATTCATATTACACTTTTTCCGACTATCTTAAAACTAATATATTTACAATTATAACATACAATTATGATACCACAACATTGGCAAAAACTAATATTACAACTCATGAAATTATTATAACTGAAGGAAATTATTCAACCATTGAAATGCAAAATTATTTGAATACACAAATTTTTATTACATCTCCATTGAATATAGTTACGACCGAATATAACTCAATAAAGGGTAAATTTTATTTTAGATTAGTAGCAGCACCTCCTGTCTCGCCACCAGGTACAGAATGGGGATTTGATTTGGATTTTTCCATCAAAAATGAACCCAATAGACAAATATATGAAAATTTTGGCTGGTTATTAGGATATCGAAATTTTAGATATACATTTTTTCCCGAAAGCAAACAACAAAATCCCCCAAGTTGTTTTAAACCCAAATTACCATATTATCACGAATCGCCAGCAACGCCAACATATGAAATCGGCTACAATCCAGAAGCATTTTCAAATTTCAATGGAACCAATTTTTATTTATTGGAATTGAATGATTATAATAGAAATGTTAGTGAGGTTTTAAATTATAATATAAACTCCAAAACGCATTTTTCAGTTCGCGATATTATAGCAAAAGTCCCTAATACAGCGGATCAGTTAGATATTATATTTGAAGATTCTTCAGATAAAATATTTAAAACGCGTAAATATTTCGGACCAGTTAATATAAAAAAATTACATATTAAATTACTTGATGAAAACGGAAAAGTAGTAGACTTAAATAATGGAGAAATAATAGTCAGTTTGGAGGTTCAAATACTAACATCCCCCTATAAAAATGCTATTTAATATTTTTCTTATAAATGAAGATGATTTTATATTATTTTGAAAATATTCTTTACAGTTAAAACATAGGTTATTTGAATTATCCAAGTATTGATATTCAATATTATATAATTCATTCTCATATATATAATGTGTTTCGTATTTTAAATCCAAAAGTATAATTGAATCTTTTAATAATGGTACTACGCCCAACGCTAGACAATTTGACAATAAATGAATATCATAGTTATTATAAATAATATATCTAGATTTCGATATAATTTCATATTTGGATTGAAAATCTAAATCCACCGCGTCTATTTTTTTTATCAATTTTTTTGATCTAAAAGTATCGAAATTATATATTTCGTATATTTCCAATACATCATCGTTTATTTTTATAATATCAAATATTTTTTCCTCATAATCTCCCGAAGCAACCATATTTTCAATTACCTTTGGACGATCGCTATAATAAGATAAAAACTGATTTCCAATAGGTAATTCATCAATATAATCAATTAATGTATTATCATAATTGCATGTCAAAAATCTACTATATTTTCTTATAGTGTTATTCAACCATTTCATACTTGGTTTATCAGAAATTAAAAAATTATTTATAGAAAAATAATCTATATTTACTTCTGTTTTTGAAAAAAAAGATGGATAAGATTCAACTATTAAATCTATTAATTCATATAATCCGGGCTTATCATTTGTTCTATCCCATATACCTATACCATCTTTTTTTGGAATAATAAATTCAATATTTTTATTACTATATTTTAAATTAATAAAAGTCATATACTTCATAGTATATAAAAGTAATTTATTGAATAACTCTTTATTTAATGCTTTTATAGGCGGTGCCAATACGTTTGTTTTAATTACAATAGATATTATAGAATATTGTTGAGATTCATCGCACTCTTCATCATTTATTTCTTTATATTTAAAACCATTGCAATTAATATTGTCTAATTTTATAGAATCATCTAATGCAAAAAAATCATTAGTTGTTATGCAAAAATAAAATGGTAAAAAATCGGTAACTTCAAATTTATCAATTAAATTCAATGGTATTTTATCCCAAATAACCCTACATTTCTTTTCATGTTCTTCTTTTTCTTCACTGTCGGAGTTATCGCAATTACTCATAAAATTCGGAATGTTTTCATTGAAAATAGAAAATATAAAATCAATGTATTTTGTATCCGCTAAAAATAATATATCAAAACTGAATTGCTGTTGTGATTCATCTTCTAGGCAATATACTTTTCTCTTGATAAAACCAATATCATTAATATTATCCGGCAAATAAAATGTATTTGTAAAAAAAATATCACTTGATATATGCGTAGTATTATTATATTTATTGATTGTATATTTCATTATATTTAATTTTCTTTTTAACAATTCAATAATAGAATTTTTATAATTTACATTTTCAACAACTACCTCTATTTGTCCTTTAAACGAATACGGAAATAATTCAATACTTTCTTTTAATTTTTGACATCCTGAAATAGTACACGTATACTTATCATGAAATAAATCAATCATTAATAACAATGATATAATATTGTTGATTTTAGTATCAGACTGAACACAAATTGAAAAATTAATCATATTTAAATATTATGCAATATATTTTTATTATTTATTTTAACATAATAATATATTGATGCCTAAAAGAATAAGAAGAAGATCGACAAATAGAGTATCTAATCTATTCAATACAATAAGTGGTCATTCTAATTCGCTGGGAAATTATACAAATTCTATCGTATCTGCGACAATTATATATACTTCAAATTCATTATTATCCGATATTGTTTCAGATAAATCTACAGTAGAAATGCCAATTCTAACAAATACACAAAAAAATTTACTAGAAGAAAGGGGTGTAATATCACCAAAAATAGAAACAGAATTATCTATTATAGTAGATGAAAATATAAATAAAATAGCAACGATTATAAAATCTGAAATAATTTCGAACCCAGTCAATAAATATGGATTGGAAAAAGATGATGCTGAATATATTTATGAAAAGTTTTTAAAAGTTTATTTAGATAAGGGAATATATTATTTACCAAATGCAAATCAGTTCTCCAAATATAACTCGATAATAGAAGATAAAATGAAAGAAAATTCTCAATATGATTTCCGATTGAATTTTTATAAAGATGCGTTGGCAATATTAACTAGAAATAGGACATTGTTTTTTGATAGTATTAAATTAAAAAATACAATAACAACACTTACAACATTTACTGAAAGTGCAAAAACTCAAATTTATAAACTAACAAAAAAACTTTTAGCGGCATCACGTGGGTTTAGTGAAAATTTTTTATCTGGACAACTAGGAATAAAATTAAAAAAACCCAAACCAATGATATATGCGCAGGCGATACTTAATATATATAAAGCATGGTATATTTACTTATATAATACATCACAAGTAGATCAACAGAAATATTTATCCACTATATCTTATGTTGATGGACAAGGCGATAAAGCTTACGGAACGCTAATAAAATTACTTGATGAAAAATATAAGACATTCGAAGATTTATTAGAAGAAATTAATGATACGATAGACAAAGAAGACCCAAGTTGTTCATCATATCCAAATACGTCTGATAGCAACACCAATTCTAGCGATTATACTTCCGATGATAGTAACACAAATTGCAATTCTAGTGATTATACTTCCGATGATAGTAACACGAATTGCAATTCTAGCGATTATGTTTCTGATTATACTTCCGACGATAGCAATACATCAGATAAAGAATATGATAATTGTAAACGAAAAAGAAGAAAAACGAGAAGAAAAATGCAAAGACATGTTTCTTATTTAGCACATCCTTCAGGATGTAAAATGCTTTTACTAGATGGGAAAATAGAAATTAAATTAAAGGATAATAACCATGATGCATGCAAATCAAGAAAAACGAGAAAAAGAAGAAAAACGAGAAGAAAAATACAAAGACATGTTGCTTATTTAGCACATCCTTCAGGATGTAAAATGCTTTTACTAGATGGGAAAATAGAAATTAAATTAAAGGATAATAACCACGATGATGCGTGCAAATCAAGTAAAACTAGAAAAAGAAGAAAAACGAGAAGAAAAATGCAAAGACATGTTTCTTATTTAGCACATCCTTCAGGATGTAAAATGCTTTTACTAGATGGGAAAATAGAAATTAAATTAAAGGATAATAACCATGATGATGCGTGCAAATCAAGAAAAAAAAGAGTAAAACTAATAATTAAGGAAAATGATTGTTAAACGCGTTCAGAATTATTTTTTATGTATCAATTTAAATAATTATATATATTATAATGAGTAAAACAGGATTTAAGTTACCAGGTAGTTTGACTGCCACCATGACTGGCACTACGGACATGTCCGAAACGCTCAAGGCTAAAACCATTAACTTCGCGAAAAAAGAAACTGATCGTGTGGCCGGCGCGAATCAAGGAACATTTACAGCTCCGTACTATATAATGGCTACTTATGATATTAACGGGAAGATCACGTACACAGGAAGCAGTGCTTCAAGTGGGGAGGATGACGGTTACTCGCTGACTGGATTCACAATCGACAGTGCAAACGCTACATCTCCCGTACTTTATCTACCAACTGGTAGTTTAACTGGTAGTTCGTCGATAAAAGCGGGCACCGTTACAGCGAAGGACACCGTCGGCGCTAAGGCCAACAGGGAATTTGCTGTGAACATGGCTATAGGTATTAGCAATCAAGGGGTGTTTGAAAACGTTTCGGTTAGTATTACAGGTGCTACGCTGACAGAGTCAATTGTTGATAATGCAAATAAAGCGCAGGTAGCATATTGGGACACATCAACGCCAGCGGATCCTTCTGCAACCACGGCTGATACTCTTTCTGCTTCATTGTCAGCATCGGCTCTGAATACGCATTTTGCTAACGAGCGGGCTTCCATTGCCGCATTATACACAGGTTCTAATGCTAATCAAATTAGTTCTTGGTCGATGAGCATCACTGCGGTGGCAAATTCGAATGAAAATGTACTTGCAAAACATGCTGCATTCAATACCAGACGAGGACAGGATATCTTTGAAGAAGGTGATATGATTGTTGCCGCGGAACCATTGTCGTACTCAATAAAAATCAAGGATGTGGATGATGTTGACAAAACTATAGTTTCTTCGACGAATGTATATGGAGTAGTTAAACAAAGTTAAATAAGTACATAAATAGTTTAATTTAATAATTTAAAAATAAACTATTACCTAATGTAAATATATAAATGAGTTATTATATTCAAAATGAAGAAAAAATGATGGATATAGCTCTCGATCGAAAATTTAATGGTCAAGTAATTGACTTAGAAAGCCTTAAAGGATATATAAGATTTACGGATGATGGCGGTGAAGAAAGAGATTATTCAAATTATATTAATACATATTCGATAACATTTAATTCAGGAAAAAATAATCGAATTGCAATAAATATTTCTAGTTTCAATTTTGAACACTCCAGAGACGGAACATATTTATGGGATAGACTTGTTATAACAGCAGACGATGAAATAGAAAACCTAAACAAAAATTTTTTAAATCCTGAAATATCACCAGAATTATCACAATTTTTATGGCAAACCACCGGAGAACCGGAAACAGCCGGGTCTAACAAAAAAATATCAGATTTTTACGGGTGGACATTTCCAACAAGTCATGAAATGATAGGAAAAATAACAAATCAGTGGTTGGAAATTAAAACAAGATATATAAGATTTTATTTTTTTTCAGATAGCTCTATTGCGAGGTCCGGTTGGATTTTAGATATTGCACCAATGCTATTAATAGATGATGATTTTATTCGTCCATCTATTAATAGTTTGAAATCAAATATAAATACCGTTAATCTATCGCATGGATCTCAGTCTCAATCAGTAACCTTTACGGCAGATGTAACAGATAATGGCACAATTGACTCAGTAACACTGACACCACTCGCCTTATTAGCAAATAATAATGGAAATATTTATATTTTCACAAAGACATATTCTTATTCGAACTATTCTTATGGTACCTTTACAGACAGACTTACATTGACTGCTATTGACAGAGGTAATAATGTCAGTACCAAGACTATTGATATTAAAATTATTAAAACAGATACAGAACCACCTAACATTTCTTCTTTTTCAGCAGATAAAACTACCATAAATCTTATAAAAGATTCTCCATCAAATGTTAATTATACGGTATCTTGTACAGATAATGTTTCTATTAATACTATTGAAATACCAGGTGCGTCATTGGTTTCAACAAATGGCAATACAAGTATTTTATCAGAAATATTTGATTATAATAATTATAATTTTGGTAGTCATTCAATAACAAAAGTAGTTACGGTTTCTGATGCGGAAGGTAATAGTGCAACAAGAAGTTTAAATTTAACAGTTATTAAAACAGATACAGAAGCTCCTAATATTACATCTTTTATTGTTAATACCAATCAAGTTAATTTGACAAAAGAAACATCAAATCAAACTGTAGAGTTTATACTTAATGTTACAGATAATACCAGCATTAAATCAGTCGCTGTTAGTGGCATTACACCCCATACAATAACATCGTCGCAATCAGAATTATTACAAAATTTTTCAGAAATAGTAGAAGGGTATGTTTTACAAAATTCTTCTCAAGATGGTACAAATGAATTAACTAGCGATTTTGACATCGGAAATGACCCTAGTCCAATAGTATTGGGGGATGGATATAAACAATTCGCAGATGATGGAGGTTTAAGTAGTGATTATTCAACAAGTCATTCTAGACATATAACTTATGACGCAGGGCTTCATAACTATATACACATAAATATTAGATCTTTTGAGTTTGAGCATACATCATATTCTATGTATGACAGATTAGGTATAACATGTTCCAATTCAATATCAGGTTTATCTACGTCATCAGGCAATTTATCAACAACCACTTCTTCCTTATCTCAACACTTATATGCTTCATCTAATTCTAGTCCTTCTTCATTATGGGGTACTAGTTTTAGTGAAAATAACGGGGGATGGATATTGCCTTCATCGTCCGGTACGGATAGTAAAGGAAAAAATAATAGCGGGTGGATTAATCAATGGTATAAAATTAATACAAGATATGTTAGATTTTATTTTAAAAGTGATGGTTCATCAACAAAACCTGGTTGGGACATATTAGTAGCAAGAGAGAAATTTATAGAAGGGGTTCCTGCATATGCTATATTGCCCCCTCCGCAAAATAATAGCTCACAATATGCGTTTGGAAAAGTATATGATGAACAAAATTATAACAGTGGATCAACCTCTGATAATATTTTAGTAACTGCGACAGATATCCATGATAATATAAGTACAGCGTCATTAACAATTACTATTACAAAAACAGATTATGAAATGATAACTTCGACATATTTTATAGATATTACAGCTAATTTAAATAAAAGTATAGAAAAAATTGGCAAAAGTTTACAGTTGAAATCAAGCATAATAAATAAATCCGATCCTAATTATAATATATCTTACAACTTACCAGCAACATCTGAAGAAGGGGTTAAAATGAATTCTGGTACTATAAGTGCAAATAATATTTCAAATATTGCTGTAGGAACCTTTACATCAGAACTAATATTGAAAATAGACTCAAATGGTCTAATGACAAGCAGTGTCAATATAATAGGCGCAGTGGAACCAACTCTTAGTGTGACAGATGATCCAAATTTAGCTCAGCTTGTTGGGTGGGAAGGTCCCAATAATACCTTACCTACTCCTGGACCTACCGATGCCGATATTCTAGAAGCAACTTTAACAAAAGCAGATGTTCGCGTGTTATTGCAACCGCAAATATCTCAAATAGAAGGATTATATAGCGGAGAAATATTAGACTCATGGACAGCGAGAATTAATGAAGTACCCGCTGTTAGTTTAGGTAGTCCTCCAAATATATTAGATCAATATGCCTCTGCGAATAATAGATTATTTCCTGATATATTTATAAAAAATGAATCTATTGTATTGGAAACAAGTTACGATTATGGTTTCAATATGGTAGATGTACAAGGTACAACTCATACAATAATTCCATCCACTAAAATTTATGCGGTGATAACTCATGACCCTGAGGCACCAATTCTAAATTAAGTTACGGATAAAAAAGAACTAAAAAATACGCACTAACTCGAAATTGAAATTAGTGCGCACTACAGTGGATATATAATCTGACTATTTAGTATAAATGAGTGGATATGTTCCAAGAAAGGTAAGTAACGCAAGAATGAGAACGAAAACAAATCAAACCGGACTTAAAATGCAAGGATCTGCAAGCATATTAGGTCGAAGAAACTATATACAACGATATGTTAATCGCCGTGTACAGACTGGATTTGGCGTGGATGGATATCCAAACGGATGGAGATGTATTAATGGCGTCGATCCTGTAACAGCTTCAGATGAAGCAAAAGAATGCAATTGTTATTATGCTCGTGATATTACCATAAATCAAGTGATATTAGCTCCTGCGCCAAAAAATCAGGGATTGGCTGGAGGAGTTGGTAGAATCAATGTACCTAGATTTGGATGTAATGTAACATGTTCTGCTAGCCCTAATGATCATCCACATTTCAATCCGCCTGGCCCACCCGAACCACCTAAACCCGACCCTTTATGTAAAAATAAAAAGGTAAACCCTCCAAATAGTCCAAAAATAAAGTTTATCGGATGTAGTGATGGTGGGAAAAAACAAACATTAGAATTTTCATGGGATAGTTTGAGTGGCGATAAATGTGTACATTATCTACAAATACTTATGAATGAAACAGTCATAGTAGATAATATTAAAAAAACTACAACAACACTCACACACACTTTTGAGTGTGATCTATTAGTTGATAGTAATTATTTCTATATAAAATCCATTGGATTTTTTAATCAATTCTCAACACCCATACTGTTTAACCCTTCTTCTCTTAATATAGGCTGTTTACCACCATCAATACCTATTAATTTTAAATGCTTTAATATGGGTTGGGATCATATAACACTTGGATGGGATGAAGATGATAGTTCACCGCCTATAAGATGCACGACGTCTTACGATATACAATATTATGAGGTATCACAAGGTAGTAATTATTCCACTGATATCAATGTAAAAAAACAACCAGGTATAGAACAATCAAAACCTATCCTAAATTTAAAACATAATACCGAATACACATTTAAGATTCGTGCAAAGAATAACGTATCCTCCCAATATAATCCCTCAGAATGGTCTACTATAGATTGTAAAACGACAAAAAAACCACATCCCCCCACTCCTCCTCCACCAATCCCAACAAAAGCAGTACATTTCACCTTCTCTATCAGTAATTACGGGGCACCTGATGTATTTTCTCAAGGAGTCAATAGTGACGCTGAAAAAAAATTTAAAAATTATTGTAATAGTTATTTGAACTTTATATATACTAGGGGACAGGAAATAGAAATTGATAGGGTATTAATTGTTATACCAGGAAATCCAGGACCAGCTTATAATCCAGTGAATATGAAGAAAAATGGGTATTTAAATAATGCAGGTGATTTTGCCACAAAAACTACATCTTCTATAGATGGAGTGAATAGAGTTGCTTATGCTCTTACAGAGATTAAGGGAAATACTGCTACACAAAAGCCCCCATGGGTATATACATATTTCGTTAAACCTATAATAGAATATAATAAAAATAATAAGTGGCAGGGTTTCAATGATGTTATACAAGTTGGTTTTTGCCTTTATGGTGGAGCGCTTCCGGCAGATGGGAAAGGGTATTATAATTTAAATACCAATTCAGGCAATACAGATAATTGGACTACATTTATTGAACATAACGATGACCTTAAATTACCATTGGAGAATTTAAATTGGAATACGATTGCAAATCCGTATGGTAATAATTTTGAAAAAAATAAAAATAATATAGCACAAGAATTTGCTTATATGAGAGAGATTAATCGTCTGCTTGCAAATGATTTTGGCCCACTAGATAATGATAATCCAATTAAGATGCGTGTTAGTCATTGTACGTGGGATCAGGAGGGTAATCTATTTCCAACTGATGAAATAATGAATAAATTATGGAAAAAATATCTCACCGATGATCCGGAGTCTAAATTACCACCTAGATGGTCTTCAACATCGGTAAACTCGATGCAATCTTTACTGAACCCGAAGGTCGGACCGGATCGGTATTATAGAGAAATATACGATTTGTTTGATTATTCTAAGCCTTCCGATGCTAAACAAGTTGACTATATATGTGATGGCACAGGTGGTGGAAAAAATGGTCCTCGTATACCATCTGATAATTCGTATTTAAATATTATGAGTGGAATAGAAACACCTGCAAATGGAACATATACATTGTCACAGAAACATACGCCTGGAGGATGGGATGTTATAGGATTCGCTCCTAATCTAAATAAACCTACCGGGGATCCGAAAATTGATTATGCTTGTGGTGGCATTGAAGGAAGTTGCAATAATTGCTCCGAAAATAAATGTCCAGGAGGTGTAATATCTAAAAAATGGCCATATGATCAACCAGAATCATTATTATGTCAAAATAAAGAAACCTGCGGCGGTGGTTCTGGTTCCAACCACCGTGCTATATCCAGTTGCGAAAGTTTAAAATATAATTTACAAGTAGGTGCTGGAAGTAGTGGATCAAAATACTTTTATGCTAAATGGGTTTTAGCAGACCCATCAAAACCATCATCCCAACCTTTTGGACTATTAAGTCCTGGAACGACTGAATATCAAAAAGCATTAGAATATGCAGTTAGGTGTATGACAACTACAGGATGGATGAATTTCTTCGGTGTAGGACGTCTTAATAATAAAGATTGGGACACATATACTCTTAAACCATCTGCAGGAGACGGAGCTTCTGATGGAGTAAATCTTCTTTTCAGTTGTCAGAGCAGATTTAATTCTGCGGGTGGTGGAACTGTGGCAAGTACTGTTACAGGTTCAAATACTTTAAAAGAATGCGGGGGAGAAGAATGCTTTGGATCGTGGAAATGGTCTGAATTTAAATTTTTCTTAGATGCAGTAGGAAAACAATTAAATAATCTGTTTCCTGGATTCGGAGAGAAAACACATCCTGTTCATATGGGATTATATGAATTTAATTATCTTCCAAAACAATGGCTATCAACTGGACCGTTTGGTAATGTTTAAACATTTTACTTTATTTAAATATAGTAAAATGCAACGACAACTTATTAATCGTGGAAAAGAAGCAGTATATGTGCAAGACCACGCACAATTAAAGCAACTTTACGCAGAAACTCATAATGGAGACTATCAGTTAAGTGTAGCAGATATATTTTTACAACTGTTTTATTACGCTTGTCAACATAACAGAAAAAACACCATTGTATTTTTATTTCAAATGTATTATGAAATATTCTCTGAAGCGGAGAGAATTGGATTAAGACAAAGCTTTTATTATGGAAAATTTAAAATCAAGAAAAAAAGTTTAGTCAATTGGTATAATCAGTGTATTTTGCCAGTTATTAAAGTAAATTAGCCGTGTCCGTGAGCATAACTGCCGTGAAGTTCTGCCGGATTATACTCTTCTCTTCTCTGCCTAGGAGATCGATTATGAATATCATATGCAATAACATCTTCAAGAATTTGAGCAATGCGGTTGTTTCTGGTTGTCAATCTATGATCGTTAATATATGTCGAGGCTGGTATCACGATGCCTTCCGGATCATAATAATTTATAACATTATAATACGTAAGATTGTTACTAGGAAAATAAGGAACGTCGGATTCCAAGGCTGGCATATCGTTAAAATCCTCATCAACCTGGTTATAATTGTTATCCCAAAATGGAATAGCACTATTTATGGTAGAACTCATAGAATCCAATCCAACAATAAGAGGATGTTCGCCAGTATCAAATAACTGGGCAAACGTACCTGAAAAGTCATCATCAATATCCTCAATTTCTATATTGCTAGCACGAAC
>Ga0255039_10000488_pt1 | contig 12955 bp, 7 predicted proteins | sample BC1_12_1_MG_FD_181713 | JGI IMG/M metagenome (GOLD analysis project Ga0255039, IMG submission 181713) | Seawater microbial communities from Strait of Georgia, British Columbia, Canada - BC1_12_1 | ecosystem: Environmental > Aquatic > Marine > Strait | place: Canada: British Columbia | collected... | reverse complement strand
CGATTCAATCGTGTAATCGTACTGTCGAAAAAATGTTTGGTTATACGGAGAGTAAATTAGAAAAAATGAATATGATCGATCTTATACCTGCCTTTAATGAAGCCGTCAGTAGTAGTAGTAGTAGTAATAATATATTAAAAGGCAAAATGAGTGGTTTTGAAGCCATTGGTATTCACGAAAATCGTTCATTGTTTCCAGTTAATATCACTACAGGGGAAGTCTGCATTGAAGGTAAAATTGCGTTTACAGGGTTTATTCGTGATATTTCTATTCAAAAGAAATACGAAGATGATTTACATGCAGCGAATTGTAATTTAGCAAACCAAAACTGGGTAAAAACGTGTGTCTCTGAAATTGCGGAACTTACCCGTGATATATCAGATATGCAAATGATGGCTGATAGTATTACGTCAGCTATTTCTAAGTTTATTGGTGCTGGGTATGGCACCCTCTACGTTGTAGATGAATACAATAAGGAAAAGTTGTCGCTTTTGGGCAGTTTTGCCTTTAAAGCGTGCGAAAAGGTGGCTGATGAAATTGTCATTGGTGTAGGTTTGGTTGGCCAATGCGCCAAAGAAAAGAAAATGATCGTGTTGGCAGATGTGCCTGAAGATTACATAAAGATTCATTCTTCGTTGGGCGAAAAAAAACCACTTCACATTGTTGCGGTACCTATTTTGCATGAAGGTCGGTTAATGGGTGCGTTTGAGTTCGCTTCTTTTACAAAAATTGATGAAAATAAACAAGACGTGATAGATCAATCCAACATTATTATTGGTAATGTGCTTAATAATATTTTGATCATGAATCAAACGCAACAATTACTTGCTGAAACGCAAACGCAAAGTACTGAACTAAAAAAGTCGAATCGCAAGGTTCAAAATCAAATGAATGCCTTAGATGAACATGCGATTGTAAGTATTTCAGATTTAAGCGGAAAAATTACTTACGTCAATAACAAGTTCTGTGAAGTGAGCGGGTATAGTCGAGAGGAAATAGTGGGTAACTATGAGCGAGTTGTAAAAAGTGACGAACATGATGACCTGTTTTGGAAAAGGTTTTGGACACAAATTTCTAGTGGGAAAATATGGCAGGGGCAAATAAAGAACAACGCAAAAAACGGGGATGCTTATTGGGTTGATTCAACCATTGTGCCTATGAAAGATGGTGAAGGAGATATTATCGAGTACATGGGTATTAGTCGTGATATAACAGAAATAAAAGAGATGGAATCTATTTTGAAAAATGCGACGACTAAGGCGCATGATGCAGAAGAAGCGAAAGGGTCTTTCCTTGCGAATATGAGTCACGAACTGCGAACACCTATGAATGGTATACTTGGGTATTCTGAAATGTTGATGGGTACAGAGTTATCTAAAGAGAGTCGTGAGTATGTGCAAACCATTTATAATTGTGGTGACATGTTACTTGATTTAATCAATGATATTTTAGATTATTCTAAAATTGAAGCTGGTGAAATTGCATTAGAGTCTGTACCGCTTAATATGAAAGATTTGGTTGATGATGCTTATAAATTGGTATTGCCAAAAATGAATACCGAAAGTGTTAATTTTTATACATCTTATGATAACAGCGTTGGTGAATATTTTATAGGGGATGGTACCCGTATAAAACAGGTGTTTATTAATCTACTGAGTAATGCTGCTAAGTTTACAGAAAGTGGTGAAATTGAATTTGGCATTACCAAGGTTGACGAAGATGATGAAAATACAACCCTACGATGTTTTGTACGCGATACCGGTATTGGTATTGCTAAAGATAAAATCTCAAAGATTATGGATCGATTCAAGCAAGCAGATAATTCAACCACGCGTGAATTTGGCGGCACTGGGTTGGGGTTATCAATCTGTAAAATGATTGTTGAACGAATGAAAGGTTCATTTGATATCGCTAGCACGCTTGGAGTAGGGTCTACCTTCTCTTTTCAGTTAACGTTACCCAAGTCAACTGAAACAGCAATTGAAAAAGAGAATGTTGAAGTCATTGATGAAAATATTGATACCGCAGCAACGCATGTTTTAATAGCCGAAGACAATGCGATTAATCAAATGTTATTAAAACGAATTTTGGAGGGAATGGGGTTCTATGTAATGCTTGCTGAAGATGGTCAAGAAGCATACGAAATTATAACCAACGAAAATAACCATGTAGACCTTGTTTTTATGGATATGCAAATGCCACGCATGAATGGTATTGATGCCACGATTGCTGTTCGGAAAAAGAATTTCACCGAAATTCCAATTGTAGCATTAACAGCGAATGTACAAGAAGATGATCGTAATTTATGTCTAGCTTCAGGCATGAACGATTTTATTACTAAACCAGTCAAAAAAGAACAGCTCATAAAAATGATCAACAAATGGGTCAAAATAGACAAAACAACTGTTGTTTAAGTGAGTCATTGTATAAAGCGTATAATGGTTTATTCGCATAAAATCGTAAAAAACAATTAAATATAAAGAGATGTTAATGTGTAGGGTTTGTCACAATAGATCGTTTGCACTTCACCCTTCTTTTTTGCTTAACCTTAATACTCATTTTAGTTTTAACTCGATGATTCACTGGGATGCTTCTCACGACGTCGTTATGCTTATAGATTGATTTTTTAGTATTATTTGTGTATAATTGTTATCTTGATGATGACGTTATCCTGGAGTTTTAATGCGACCATTTTACTTATTGATCGTTATGCAATTTTTCATGCTGGGTTTAGACCAATATGTTTTTGGTCGATATCCTGGTGATGCTGATATCAATAATGATGGTATCGTAAATTTGTATGACTTCAATAGTGTTGCTACTTTTTGGTTGGCGCAAGGCGTGCTATTTCCACCTGCAAGTGATAGTGATATTAATAATGATCAATCGGTGGATACGCTCGACATTGAGGCATTGTCTGGTTTTTGGTTAAGTCAACCTAAGACGTTGTCTGTTTCTATTGAAGATTTATTTAATACCACAATAGTGATTGATGGTAATGTTAGTGCGTATCCACAAACATCACAAAATATTGGCTGGAAATTTTTCGACGTAGATAGTCATGGTGATCGCGTAAAGGTATCTACAGGTATTGATGTTGGTAGTTGGACAATTGGTGGCGAAACAGATGATACCCAATTTGAATATTTTAAAATTAGAATTGATCATCCAACGTATAGTACTGGCGTAAGGCGTGTCGTTACTGCAGACGATATATATAGTGCTTACCAAAATAATGATTATGCGCTCCTTTTTTATTGTCAAGTGCATCCACCAATAAATAACGACGAAAACACGATTGATCAATGGTATAATGACGGTTTGAGGGTGCTGCAGCTCGCATACAGTGATGCCACTTATTCGGATCCCAATAAAATTACGAACTGGACACCTGATGAATTATTGGCTGGTGGCGGAGGCGGTGGCAGTGAAGACACGACTGGATTAACAAACTTAGGTGAAAGGGTTGTCGCAAGGATGGTCGACCTTGGCATGGTTATTGATCTTTCTCATGGCAATGAAAAATCAACGGTTGAAGTGGCTGCTTATTTAGCCTCAATTGGCCGGAGTGATATACCGATTACTGCAAATCACGCCGTAGCGCTTGGCTTACAAAAAGATCAAAGATATAGGCGAGGCAAATCTGATCGTGAAATATTTACGATAGCAAAAACAGGTGGGGTTACCGGTATGTTTACATATGGGCCATGGGTTAAAGTTGAAAATGATGAAGATTCACTTTCTGATCCTAATGCCAACATAGATGATTTTGTGCAACATATTAATTATTGTGTTGCGCTTTTGAAATCTGGTGATGGTGATGATGGCGGTAAAGTTTATAATGGCACTGAATTTATTGGTATTTCAACAGATGGCTATTTAGATGGAACGATGCCTAATGGCAATCATTCATCTGATGGCTTGCTCGATGCGCCCAAGCGATTTTTGCATATCTTTCAAGCCCTTGCAGATACCGGGTATTATACCGAACAAGATTTGCGCAATATGATGGGGTTAAATTATTTGAGGGTATATAACAAAGTGTTGGGCGTAAGTGCTTTTCCAACCGGCGTAGGTTCGATTACCCGTCAAGTCTACAATGGTATCGTCGGTAATGATATTTCTACAATGACTTCTTTGGTAAATTACCCAGCGTTGCCAGATCAAACAGAAACACTATTTGAATTTGATTCGCCACCTACTGGTAATATTAACTATGGGGATCGTATCTATGGAAAGCTTACGGTGCCGGTGTCGGGGCCTTATTCTTTTTGGGTTAGTGGCGATGATGATTGTGAACTATGGGTAAGCAGTGATGGTTCGCCAGCGAATAAACTATTACGCGCGTCGCTTACTGGTTGGACAGGGTATCAACAATTTGACAAATTCCTCTCTCAAAGAAGTGCGTATATTGAATTGGTTGCTGGGCAACAATATTATATTGAAGCGTTGCATAAAAATGGTGACGGCCCTGGTCATCTCAGCGTTGCGTGGCAAGGTGTGCATTTTAATCGGAAGATTATTGAAGGTGCCTATTTATCTCCGCCAGACGCGCCTTAGTAGCTTTATGGCGTAGATATTCCCTCAACTATTGTATCTTGACATGGTCTAAGCCATTTGCTAACATATCAATCGATTGATATCGTTTTTTAGGCATTTAAATCATTCATTTGCAAGAGATCTTAAGCATGGGTGTGACGCAAAAAGACATAGCGGAGTATCTAGGCATTGATCCCTCTGCGGTTAGTTATGCCCTTAAAGGGAGCGGTACTGGTTCTGCAGCTTCACGGAAATTGGTGTGTGATGCTGCCGAAACATTAGGATATCGCCCAAATATTTTGGCACGCAGCATACGCACAGGAAAGTCAGGGACTATTGCTGTTTTGACCGGTAGCGATTTTCAAAAAATTGCAAAACAGCTCAGACATACAGAATCAGCTGCCAAGGCACAAGGGTATCACGTCTTGTTTTCTCATGGTGTTTCGGTCGTACTTTCGGCGCAACCTGAAGAAATTATCAAAACAGAATTAGAGCAACTTGAGCGGTTTATGCAACTTCAGGTTGACGGTCTTTTTGTACAAACAGCAACCGTTTATTTATCTGAAGCACTTCAAAAAGAATACTGGGATGCCGTTACGGCGCTTATGCCTAAAGCTTTCCCTGTAGTCACTTTTGAATCTCCTGGTCAACATGTATTTCCTTCTATATTTATGGATCATTTTAAATGGGGGGAGTATGCTAGTGAAATCCTTGCTCAATTAGGATATCGCTCACTTGCGTATGTTGGTAGTAGTACATCTTTGTTATCAGGCCAAATGTATCGCGGGTTGCAAAGTAATGCGCATGTGCAATGCGCAATATTAAATGTTGACGTGATCGAGGCGAAATCTGTTCATGAAGGATATCGAATTGCCAAATCATTTAAAAAAGGGGAAGCAGAATTACTTGTTGCAGCCAATGCGTTGATCGCTTATGGGTTACTGATAGGTTTGCGCGAAGAAGGGGTTCGTGTACCTCAAGATGTATCGTTGATTGCTTTGGGCAAGGGTGATGTTTTGGCGTGGCCACCACATGATATTAGTTCGATCCAATATGATCACGAAACGGTAGGTAAGCATGCATGGCAAGTGATGCATGGTTTACTAGATGGGAATACAACAATACCACCTATGGATGTTAAATTCCATATGGGTAATGGCAATACGTTAATTAGAAATAAACAATAAACAATAAACAATAAACCGTAAACCATATAGCTGTAATTGCAGAGGCACAGTGTTAAGCAATTGTGGCGATATTGAATATAAAGGACCAAAGTGATGATGACTTCAAGAGAACGTATGATGGCAGTATTGAACCACCAACAACCTGATCGTATACCGATTGATGTAGGCGGCACTGGTGTAACTGGCATTAATTTAATGGCATATGGTAGATTGAAAGAATATCTCGGTATTAACGAAGGGATGGCGCGTGTGTTCCATAGCTGGATACAAGTGCCAGAGCTTGAACCGGTAATTGCAGATAGACTTCATTCAGATACGGTGATTCTCCCCAGGCACCGTATGAGTCTTGGAATTCCTAATGAAGAATTTAAAGTATGGAATCATTGTGGTACTGATTTTTTATTTCCCAAAGATTTTAATCCTGTACGTAACGATAAGGGAGATTTGGAATGGTACGAACATGGCGAAATGATCGCCAAGGCACCAGGCGAAGGAACCCATGGTTTTGCCCTTTATAAACATCCACTTAATTCGCTCGAAAGCAAGCAAGATATCGATGCATGGTTTGATTCATATGACGGTAACTTTGTCGGCCGTATACATTGCAGCGATGAAGAAATTGCATACGCAGGCCCATTTGCTAAAAAACTTTATGAAAACACAGACAAATTGGTTGTCTCAGATTTCTTTGGCACTGTACTTGAAAATGCACAAGGTATCGTTGGTTGGGATGAAATTTACGTACGTATGATTAGCGAGCCAGAGTTGGCCCATCATTTCTTAGAAAGATTATCTGAAGCGATGTTAGAAGCGCTGAAGCGATATTTGCCGGTGATCAAAGATTATGTGCAGGTGATGGTCTTTTGTGATGATATTGGCCAGCAACAAGGTCCAATGATCGATCCTGATATGTATAGAGAATTTTTGTATCCACATCATAAAAAATTATTTCGATATGTACGCGATAATAGTGATATCAAAGTCTTTTATCATACCGATGGTTCAGTGCAAGAGTTGTTACCACATTTGATTGATGCTGGTGTGCAAATATTTAATACTGTGCAAACAGATGCCGCTGATATGGATCCTACAGATTTAAAACGAGAGTTTGGTAAAGATTTGATATTCTGGGGTGGTGGTGTCGATACCCATTCAACGCTGCCTCGTGGTAACCCAGCCCAGGTACGCGAAGATGTGCGCCGTCGTATAGAAGTCTTAGGTAAAGATGGCGGTTTTGTCTTTGCATCTGTCCATAATATTTTATGTGACATTAAACCGGAAAATATTATAGCGCTTTTCGATGCAGCGTATGAGTTTGGGCAATATCCATTACAATCAGAAAATAAATCATTTGAAATATTAAATGAATCATATAAAGATTATTGGCGCGATCCGCTAATGGCACTTAAGGCGGATGGTATATCATGAGTGATAATAAATCATCAAAAGAGAAAAAGTCAGCTAAGGCAACGGGCAAGGCGCCCGAGCCTGTTTCGGTTAAAGTGACTTCTTCGGTCAAGGCATTGGATCTTGGTCGAGACTTTTACCATGAAGTGGTTCGCCCTAGCATGGAAAAAGTTTGTCCAGAATTGCTAGCGCAAGCTGCGTGCGGCAGGTTTGGTTTGGGCAGTGAGTGTTTAGGGCTCGATGACGCGCTCAGTCAAGACCATCACTGGGGACCTAGCGTTAATATTATGTTGCCTGAATCGGTGTTCCAGGAGGAAGCGCAAGGCAAAATGGCTTTGGTCGCGCGTGAATTTCCCAAAGAATTTCGTGGTTTTAAGCTAGAGGCTGGGCATGTTGGTGGTGCGGGTCTTTCTCCTGAAGGAATGGATTCATTTTTGATGCGGTCAGTAGGTATCACGACGGCACCATCAACAAATGAAGAGTGGCTCAATATTCCAGAAGAAGATATTATTCATGTAATAAATGGTGAAGTATGGCATGATGGTTTAGGTGCATTTACCCAATTACGTGAAAAATATAACGCCTATTATCCCGACTTGGTTTGGAAGCGCCGTATTGCCCATTGGTGTCGTTATGTGAGCGGTATGGGGCTTTATGCGACGCATCGTGCGGTATTACGAAAGAATTATCCTGCGGCATATATTGCATTTGGGCAAACAATTAAATTGACATTGGAATTGACTTTTTTGCTGAACCGTACTTATTTTCCGTATTACAAATGGCTTTATATACAGTTCAAAAAACTACCCCGTTTGGCGTCAGATATTGATCCACTCATTACCGAAATGACAATAAACGAAACGACATGGGAAAGACGCATTACGTTGTTTGAAGATATACATGATATCTTAGACAGAGATATGGTCGCGCAAGGTTTAATTAGTGAACATGCGCAATATGATAAGTCGCCGACAAGTAGTTATCGCATACTTGATGCTGCTTATGGTGATCTGTGTCGGCAGTTACCGAACGATATTCTCAAGCATATTCCATTGTGGGACCAAATTTATTTGGAGCAATTTCATTCTGGATTCGTTTCAGACCTTGATCCAAAGGGGTGGACCGATTGTTTGAACTTAACTAAGTAATAATTAAGAGCGTGTCATGCAAAAAATAAAGCATTCAAAATGCATTTAGGATTTTGCATTACCTCAAAATGACCATCGAGATAGATCGAGACTAGCGGTATTGGCATTATGTGATATAGAGTAATGGATGCGATGACCAGCCGTGGCAAGCTGAGCCATCTGGGAAGTCGATTTCCCAGTTTTCCCATGTTGTCACTGCACCTTGATCTAGCCACTTTCCCCATCGATGTTTGATGATGGCGAGGATATCGCTCTTACGGTTGAGCTTATCTAGCGCTTCAAACAAATAGTAGTGCATGTAAGGGCTAGAAAGAATTAAAGTAGCATCACTACTTTCTAAGCTAGTGTTGACCGCTTGGTCCATTAATGCATTTGCGGCATCACCTTCTAGTAATTCGGTGAGTACTAAAAAAGTGGCGGCTTGTTGACATCGGTCTTTTGTGTTGTGTTGGTCATACCAAATGTTATCACGGTAAAAAATGGTGCGCAATGCCTCTGATAATGTTTCTGCGCGCGCATGCCAAAGTGATTTTTCTGTAGAGCGATCTAGACGTGTTGCTAATGTACCAGCCAATTGCAGTGCAAAAAGATAACGGAGGTTGTAAATACCATTTGGTTCATCACTCGAAATTTCTGCCCAATCTAAAAAGAATCTGCGACCTGGTTGAGAGCGAATAAGGCCGTCGTCGGCGAGGTCTTGATGAAAGCGGTCTAACATTTTTGTTAAGATCGCCCATGTCTTGACTAAAAAGGCATCATCATTTGTATGTGTAGTATAAAATGTGAGTGCTTCTATCCATGAAAAATTATAGGCAAGTGCTACGTAGGCGTGCGTTTCTGATGGGGTAACGCTTGGCAAAATGCCGTCGCGGGCAACGTCTTGTGTTGCGAGTTCCAACATGCGCAAGAGCGGTTGCGTATCACCGCAGAGTTCGGCGATTATTCTGCCACCGATAGCGCCATCGCCTGTCCAATGTGCCTGTTCGCGCCACGGGCAATCCATAAGTGTATCATGTAAACTCCCACTAATGGTGCGCCAGCACATTGTAGCAATTTCATTTAAACGACGATCTTCTAACTTATTCGGTTTTAGTAACGATATTGCGCGTTGACGTGGTCTTAACTGTGCCTTGAGTTGAAGAGACGTTGTCACTGGTCCAACGATAGTCAGTAATATAAACCGCCCACCGCGTGGGGTGAATGGTTCTAAAGTATTATCACCCTTTGCTAGAATATAACGGTCGGTCATGCGCATGTGGCAATAAGTGTTGGGGTCAGATATCACCCACGCGTCAGGCGTCCCTTTTTCGAAATAGGTAATCAATACCATTTCGCCACCTTGGGCGCCTTTGAGCTCGATATGGGCTGAGCAAATTTGGCTACTGCCATGGTCGTAACACAAGTGTAATGTTTCATTTTCAGAAACGGTCGGCAGGGGCGTTGGTGTGGTTAATTCGATTGGGTTACTGTTGTTGATCGCATGGGTAACAATTTTGTGCGGGTCTTGTGCTACCAAGTGTTCGATGTTACCAGGTATGCGGCTACCGACCATTGCTTGAACCAATTCACATTGCTTAATTGTTTCATTGTATTGAAGGGCATCAGTGATTTGTAAGTTTTCCCATGGCGGTTGATTTAACCCTGCGCAAATTCTTGCTTGAGGCCATTGCTGGTCGTCAAATTGATTTGTTTTCCACGTCGTTTCTTGTCGTAGGTCACGATGCTCTTGTCCGGCGCCGTAGATAGATATACGTTGCACGTTGTCGGCATAGGTGGAGTCTCGTAATGCTTTCCATGTGGTATCTGTTGTTGTAATTAATTGTCCATCAACAGTTAATTGTGCCAGTAACCCCGCTTGCGCACGGTGTACATAACTAAAGTGCGAGTAACCAGGTTGGTAAACAGAGACGGCAATGATATTGTCACCTTCATTTAAGTATGCACCGACATCGTGAGACTCGACACATTGTTGCCATGGGTAACTTCTTGCTGGACCATAAGCAACATAGTGGCCATTGACATATAGGCGAAAGCGGCTATCACCACTGATCAGTAGTTGCGCATTTTGCCCTTTTTGTTTGAGGTTAAATGTTTTACGGAAGCAAACGTAGGTTTCGTGCAATTCGAAGGCATGCTCAGCCCAAATCCAATGTGTTTGTGAATCTATCATTAATTAAAAAACCATTCTTTTGGGATAAATATCTATTTTGCGTCTAAGTCGCTATACGTATTTTAAGCAAATGCAATAAGCATGTATTGTAACGCCTTTTAAGTGATATACCAATATTAATATGGCGCCAATTCATTGGCAAGGCGATACACTTGGCATAATTTGGCCGGCGAAATATCTGGTTGAATAATGTGTGTGCCATTATAAATAAACCCACCACCAGGTTTGCATATCTCAAATTGTCTGCGTATGTATTTTTCTAGCGCTTCACCCTCTAGCAGTAGCAGATGTTCCATGACGTCGAGGCCGCCGTGGATGATGAGGTCGTCCCCATATTTTTCCTTGATCAAAGCTTGGTCCATGCCGGCACTTTCTTGGCAAGGATGGAGTACTTGCACGCCAAGGCCAACGATTTCATCCATGATATTCATGATATAGCCATCAGAGTGAATCGCAGCTACTGCACCTTTTGATCTGATACGTTCTACTACGATTTTAAGGTTAGGCATTAAAAGGTCGCGAATGACATCTGGCGGAAAAAGCTCTACACCATTTTGGCCCCAGTCATCACTGATACGGATCATGTCGGCCCCTTGGTCGATACATGCTTCACATAGGTCAGCTAACCAATGCGCATATCTGTTTAACCAAGCGCCCATCAGTTCTGGTTCAGCAGAGAGATTTAACCAGCAGTTTTCGATACCTAAAAAGCTACTGGTGCCTTCGACCATACCCCATACATGTGTGGCGATGAATCTGTCATCACCATATTTTTCCAATGCCTCTGTCGGATTTACGCCACGAAAAACGGGATGCCAATGGGTTTCATTGCGCCATTTAGGATCTCGAGGGTCTTCAAACTTTAAATCAGCCAGTGCTTCAATTTCAAAATGGGGGTGATGAAACTTTTCATCTTTTTCACCAAATTGATTTGGAAAGGGAACAAAGCTGCTAGCGATGTCGATATTGAACTCGTCCATGAATTTATCAACCGACCCATAGTCGTCATTGAGTTTCTTGCAAAATCTCGCTTCATGGAGCCAGCAGTCTAGCGGGACTCGGTCAATAGGTTCACGACGGATCGCTTTTTGTACGCGCTCTTTTGAGTTCATAGTTATTTCCTTTTATTGTATTAAAAATATCCATGGGGATTATATACGATAAGCATCTCTATGTGACATAGCTTGGTTGGTATAAGAATATACAATATGGACAAATATACAAGGAAGCTGTGAAGCGATATTTTGGGTTTGGTTTTATAAATGCCCCTTAAAAGTGTTTGTGGGGTCATTTTTAATTGGTTTTAGTATTGTATATGATATGGTAAATATATAATATATATGTTATGGACAATGAAGCGCAATATATTATGTTTGATGGTGCAGTTAGTAGTCCCTTTGGTAATATTATTTCTGCTGCTTCAAATTATAAGAGTATGGGGGTGCCAAGGGATCAATTGCGTACGTTGGAGGCATATTCTATTGTGTTTATCACTCAGGGAGAGGGTGTTTATTTTGACGCGACCAATGGCGAACATGCCGTTAAACCTGGTTCGTTATTGTTGATTTTTCCAGATGTGCCTCATACGTATGGACCGGTAGGTGGTGGTGTTTGGGAAGAAACGCATATTATTTTTAAGGGGCCAATTTTAGATCTGTGGTACCAACATCATGTGATCAAATGTGAAGAACCGGTTTATTTTCTTGATGCGATTACTTATTGGCATAAAAAAATCAATGATATTTCGTTTGGTTGTACCGATTCAAATCTGATTGGATCGCTTACTAGATTAAGCAAGTTACAGTTATTATTGACAGAGATATTAGCTTACAAAGAAAGTCAAAAGCAAGGGGTGGTCAATATGCGCTGGTTGGTTGAAGCTAGGGCATTACTGGAAGAGAATTTGACCGAAAAAATAAATATCGAAAAAGTCGCATTGACATTAAATATGACCTATGATGGTTTTCGTAAAGCGTTTACACGTATAGAAGGGGTTTCGCCAGGGCGGTATCGTAGTAGTAAAGTGATACAACTTGCGGGAGAGCGACTTGCCACGGAACGATTAACGATTAAAGAAATTGCATACGAACTAGGCTTTTCAAGTGAGTTCCATTTATCAAAACGATTCAAACAAATCACCGGCATGAGCCCAGGGCAATACCGAAATACCTTACCCGGTTTGCTCTAGTGGCATTAAAAGGTCAGGACGTGCCGCGACCCTTTTGGGTTTTCAATTCATACCGTCTATGCCGATAAAAAGATTCCCGACTATAATGGCATCAATCGCACTCTCATATATACACCTGCAACATATATTCATCACAGATTAACACTGACTAGTATCGCATAAAACGATACAAATATATCACAGAATCATTGGTAGTTAGTATTTCAAAAGATTAAAGGGACAGCGTTTAAAAATAAAATTTAAAATTTCGTCAGTTCTTTTTTATGATTAAGCCAAAAACGTGTATGGGTTTTATATGAAATGACGCATTTTCTTC
>Ga0255039_10000486_pt1 | contig 12973 bp, 11 predicted proteins | sample BC1_12_1_MG_FD_181713 | JGI IMG/M metagenome (GOLD analysis project Ga0255039, IMG submission 181713) | Seawater microbial communities from Strait of Georgia, British Columbia, Canada - BC1_12_1 | ecosystem: Environmental > Aquatic > Marine > Strait | place: Canada: British Columbia | collected... | reverse complement strand
ACAGATCGAAACCGGTCGTCTTGACCGGTCTCACCTCACAGACAGAGCCGATGACGTCGCCTGCGATGGCACCGAGCATTGTGCGCCCTCCCCTATGTCATTTCCCTGCGGTATAGCCACGGCCCCTCCTGCGCGAGCCCGGATACTGCCTCTGACAGAGACTCGTGGGACCCGAGCAACAGCAGCCCGCCCGGAACGAGCACTTCGGCCAGACGCCCGGCGATAACGGCCTGCAGCGGTGCCTGAAAGTAAGTAAAGACCAGATTGCGACAGAGGACGAGATCGAAACGTCCGACCGGAAAGCCCTGGCGGATATCCTGCGCCAGGAACCGCACCGGTATCCGGTACTCCGGGCTGAGACAAAACTCGTCGCCTGACCTCTCGAAGGCGGCGCGCCATTTCACCGGTAGCTCTCGCAGGCTGCTGCCTGGATAACATCCCCGCCGGGCACGCACCAGCAGATGGGGGTCGGCGTCGGTCGCGAGGATATCCGGCACACAGTTCTTAGGCGTATCGCCGAGCGCAAACATCAGGGCCAGCGTGTAGGGCTCCTCCCCGCTGGCGCAACCGGCGCTCCAGATCCACAGTCGGGTCTCGCCCCGCATCGAGGCCTGCACCGCCAAGGATACTCGGAGAACAGATGCCGCTCCACGATGGGATAGAGGGGCGACATCCGGTTGAAAAAACGCCGCGTGCGCTTGCGCTCTTCGAGAAACTGGTTGGTTGATGCCTGCATCATCACTAACTCCGTTCTCCAAATTCGCATCGAGCCTCGGGGTACAATAGCAACACAAGCATTGAATGGGAGGCAACACCCGGATGGATATCCCGACCGTACTCCAGAACTGGCCGCTCCAGGCCGTGGCCGCAATTATCGCTGGGGTGATCGTTCTGTTGGCACCGCGCATTTTGAACTACGCGATCGCCGCCTATCTGCTCGTCGTCGGAACGCTGGGGCTGCTGCATTTCACGTATGGACATGCGATCCGCCCCCAGATCGTGATCGCACTTGTGGCCGGTGTGCTCATCCTGATCAAGCCCAACATCCTCAACTATGTCGTCGGCATCTACTTGATACTCATCGGCCTGTTGGATTCGGGCATACTCCGGTTCTAGGTGTCGGCGAGATCACCGTGAGGACCAATGGGCCGCCATTGGAGGCCTCTGTCGGTGGTAGATGTCACCCTCGTTGTCTCCCCCTATAATCCTCGAACTTCTGGTCAAGTCGCTCGAAAAACTCTTAAAGCGTTTCCCTCGGTTGATTTTGTTTGACTTCGACTTGCCTACTGAGCCATGTGGCAGCGAGAATGATGGGCAGCTGATGTTGCACTTGTGGACCCACGTGCGGATTCCGGGAGGATAGACCCTGGCCAAATACGATTTCTTCGACGGCGAGCCCCATCCGCAAGGCGCATTCGGTCAGATATATCGAACCGATCTTCCAGCGCTTGGCGACGAGCCTGGCGCAGATCCCTCCACATACACTAATTACCTTTGAGCCATGGAAATCGACCATTACACTTTCGGCCGTATCGGCGTCGGCGGCCGCGAATACGACGCCGACATCATCATCTTTCCCGATCATGTCCAAGAACGGTGGTGGCGCCGGCAAGGGCACCGTCTCGCACAAGAAGACCTTGAGACCGTAACAGCTAACGTGCCGCAGCTGCTCGTAATCGGAACCGGCTACTACGGGCGCATGCAAGTGCCTGAGGAGACGCTGGCGACACTACAGGCCAAGGGCATTGAGATCAGGGTATCGAAGACCAGCGAAGCCGTGGCCGAGTTCAACCGGTTGCAGAGGGACTGTGCATGCATCGTCGCCGCGCTGCATCTCACTTGTTGAAACGAGGAAAAGCGGAGCCCTTGTCCCAATATCGGCACGCGCGTTTCAGCGGATAAGATCGATTCAGTCATTGCCGATCAACGCGCTGGGGTCGGACAGAGCGTCGCGACTGGCAGCACTTTCAAGTGATAGTGTAGAAAAGACATCCTCTCCCGGTTGGGGCTCAGCCTCACGAGTCCAGCATAGCTACCGTGATTGGCAACCACGTGTGGATCCCAACCCTTGATGCTCTTGTGCACCGCGACGTTGCCCGACCGCGGCCCCCGGGCAAATTCCATTGAGGCAGTTCCCTGTTTGATCGCTTCGCTTTTATCGCGAGTGCCAAAATCTGACCGACCCAGCCCGGGTCATCGGTTGCCAAGCTCCCGAGGCTCTGGCTGACACCCACCCCAATTTCACTCCCGAAAGCGCCTAAATGGCGTGAAAGACGTATCCAGGGATTCGGACGCCCACCTGGTTCGTAGTATTACAATCCAACCCCAGTTATTTATTGTTTTTATTACTAATCCTAGATTCTTGCTGTCCAATAGTTTCCGCGTATATGGCGTTTAATGCGTTGAATTGCTGTTATGTGACACCCGTTTATTGGACAACTCAACGGCAATGTTCTCATTTCATTGATCAGTATATAAGCATGATCACTGTCTCAGGATTCTTCACGTTTTCGCCGACCATTTCAAATCCCAATCTTAGCAGGATTTACAATTCGTGTATGGACTCCTCTGTCAACAGAAGTTAGTTCATTCTTTTTCTCCTGGCTGCCAACTGGCTGATTCAGTCTGACGGGATCGGCTGCATTCGTGTATCCGGCCTTTGTCTGCGGTGGTCGTACCACCAGGCCATGAGAGGATCCGCACCGCCCGGACCTATCGCCACGTCGAACTCGTGAGTTCTGGAATTGTTATCGGCCTTTCAGGCGGCACGGCTACCCGTGTGTATCGTCAAGCGACCAGTCTGCGCAGCATTGTTGATGTTCTTTCAATTAGTTACGCGGCAAAGCGCAGTGCATCATCGCCATTGAATAATTCATGCCTTGTCCACACCGCCCACATAATGCGGGCCATCTTGTTTGCTAATGCCACGGTGGCCTTGTTGTGGCCAATCCGGGCTTGTGTATTCACAGCCCATGTTTCCAGCCGCGTCAATCGTCTACCGTTTGCCGCCTTGCGCCGAGCGGCCATTAAAGCAGCTCGAGCACCATGGATGAGCATCATTCGCAGGTAGCGGTCACCTTGTTTGGTAATTCTGCTGAGGCGACGTGTCTGCCCGGAGCTGTATTCCCTGCAGGTTAGACCCAGCCAGGAAGCGAAAGACCGACCTCGCTTGAACATATGAATACTGGGTACGCGGGCTACAAATGCAGTGGCTACGGTTACCCCGATGCCTTGAATACCCAATAGGGCCTGCACATCTGAATTTGTATCCGCATAGGCCGCGAGTGTATGGTCTACGCGCTTCAGGCGTTGCTCCAGATCGCCGATCTCCTGGATCAGATCAAGTAAAGCTGGCTGTAGCAGAACGGGAGTCTGTTCGGTAGCCAGTGTGAGCTTTTTGCCAATTCCCCGGGCGCCCAGGGGAGCTGAAATACCAAACTCAGCTAGCAAAACCCTGGCTTCACAGATTCGGGAAACACGTGCTCGTTTCCATTGTTCTCGGATACGGTGCAGCCCTTGAAGCGCCTGCAGTTCCTCCGGTTTGATTGGTATAGGGTGCAGACTGTCATCACGGTCTGCCAGAACAAGCGCATCAGCATCTGCCGCATCGGTCTTGGTTCTACGGACGTAGGCTTTCACATATTTGGCATGCAGTAGCTTGACCTCATGGCCATGCAAATGCGCTGTTCGTGCCCAGTAGTGGGACGTACCACGGGCCTCCATGACCAGGTGAGCAGAAGTTGTGCGGGCGAGAAATCGATGAAACTGAGCCCGACTGAGCCTTTTAGGTTCGATGACGCGGTGTTTTACATCAGCCACCGATAGCTGAAATACTGACTTGGACAGGTCGACACCTACTATGGGCGTAGTCATGGCGAGAACTCCTCTGCGATGAATGGGCTGGAAAATAGGTCCATTCAAAGGGTAGATCACCTACGAGGAGTCCATCCTATCGCCACGCACAGGTGGGTTACGGCAACAATGCCTCGATCAAACGGCTGCGGTTTGTAACCCCCTTGAATATCCTGGCACCCTCGCTGTCTTCGACCACGGCCACCTGGCGACTGCGACTGCGCAGGTCTTCCGAATGTATCGCCGCCTTTATCGTCGTGGTTTCATCTACGGCACGCAAACTATCGGGACCAAGCAATTCCTTCAATTCCAGCTTCGCCTGCGCCAGCGACAAACTGCCATCGTTCAAAATGCCTTCAAGACGATTGCCATCCTCCCGGACGATTCCCATAAACCGGTCAACGGTGGAAAGGGCCACGAACCGACTTTGCCTATCCAAAATAAGTACGTAGCGAAACTGGTCGCCGATCGCTTCGCGCAGCCTACTGAGATATTCCCCAACCAAGTAAGTGTCATAAGTATGGTCTTGACTTGTGTCAGCGGCGACATATTTTCGTAGCGCAAAGTCACCTTCGGGCAAGGGTCTTGATTCCAGGCCTCCCAAAACCTGTTCGAGCTGGGAATAGGTGGACTTGTCAATAATCTGATCTGGAGGTAGCGGGTTCGCGACGGCTTGAACGGCTTGTCCGGCATTCTCTGCCACCGACTCCGATAAACGCGCTCGAACCGATGCTACGATGGACTCCCGCACAGGCCGGTAGTTATCCTGTTGCAGCACCGTTGCTACAGCGGCGTTGACCTGTGTCTCTACTGCCGGGGCATGCAGAACTTGCGCAATGTCTTCCGCAATCGCATTCTGGATCAAATCCTGAAGCACTTGTTCAACTTTTGCACCGCTCACTTCTTGAATCTGGTTAGCAACCTCCTGGTCTGCGTTATCCTTTACAGATGAGCTAATTACTGTGTCGAGAATTTCCTGATAAGCCGGATGGTCGATCAACACAGTTTTCATATAGTCACGCAGGATCTCCTGACCGACCTCACCCAGTTCAGTATTCTGGATCTGTTGAGGAATCCATACCAGCAGCGTGGCCAGAAATGCCAGTGCGCCGGTCCCGCCAATAGGCAGCCCTGTCCAGCGCAAAACGCCACTGCGAACATCACGCTCGCACCGGTTTCGGATTAGGTCTATCGTGCCGCGGCTAAAGATATTTTTTCGCAGAGTGCCCTGCTCTGTCGATACCTTCATATCTGACGATTTCATTGGTTCAAGATACTGTCCAAGTCACTGATCAATGCCTTACGGACTTCAGGCGAGCGCAACGCTTCTGCAGTTATTGCATCAAGGGTTCTTTCTCCCGCCTCACTTCCGAAATATTGCCTGACCGCTTCGTTGATGAGGCTGCGCCCTTCTTCCGTACTCAGGAACCTTTCTATCTCGTTGTCAAGGCGTTCCTGGAGTTGCGACTCAACCTGCTGTTGCACTATGTCCTGAACCTCCAGCGTGGCCACTGCGGCATCCGCTGCTGTCGAGATTGTGGACTGCATATTCTGGTCCTGGTTTATCGTGGCTTTTACTTGTTCCTGGATGGCCTTTTTTCCGAGCTCCGGATCGGTGATATATTTTTCTGTGGCCAATTCCGCAGCCTTTGAGAAACGCTTCTCGACTATCGGGTCTTCCCGCATCAATGTTGTGATTTCGCGGGGAATCAGCCAAACAGCTGCAATGACGATTAGCGCTATGCCCGCAAACAGTAGAGGCCAAAGAACGGAGCGCCGCAGTGAGCCGCGCACTTGAGCCTCAATAATGTTGCGCAGTACCTCGACCGTGGCGTCGTTGACGTAGAGTTCACTGTCGACAAGAGGTTTTTCTGTCGTCGCCATCTTTTGATCTACCCTATAGATTGGAACAATAAAACTCGGCCAAAAAAATCGTCAGGCTTTATGGATCGCCTACAGAATACTCATCCGCCAAGCTAAGATACCAACTCGGTAAGGTAAACTGCTGACGTATACCGCTCGTTCCAGACTCACTGCATCCACACCTGTTCTTGGAAAGCTTTGATTTTACACGATGAACCCCCCAGCCAAAGTCCCGCATATCATATTTTCCTGGCTACAGCTGGCAACGCCTCAATATTCGGCACCCCTGCCAACCGTTAGGAAAAGGGATTCGTGTCGGTTGCATTTTGGTGAACAGCGTGGATGCCTAAAAACGAATTCTTGAGAATTCTCAATCCAAGAACACAATAAAGACAATAGATTCAGAAAGCTACGACTAGATTGGTGGGCACAAAGATTCGATGGCCCGCCACAGTTGCTCCTGAAAGATATCAAGACTATCAAAAAATATGCATTTTCGGGAAGAACAACACCACGTCTTGCTCACTTGATGATCTTCGAGACCAAGCCTGCGCCGACGGTACGCCCGCCCTCGCGTACGGCGAAGCCCAGACCCTCTTCAATGGCCATTGGGGCAACTAGCTCGACCGTCATTTTCACACTATCACCGGGCATGACTGTTTCGATGCCATCGGGCAACTGGATCGAACCGGTCACGTCTGTGGTTCGGAAGTAGAACTGTGGACGATAGCCGTCTGTGAACGAGGTGAGAAGACCACCTTCTTCCTTGGAAAGCATGTACACCTCGCACTCGAAGCGGATGTGCTGAGTAATGCTCCCAGGCTGGGCAAGTACCTGGCCACGCTTCAACTGTTCTCGCGCCACGCCTGCGAGAAGCAGACCTACGTTGTCACCGACCACAGCCTCGTCGAGGGTCTTGCGGAACATTTCAACCCCTGTGGCACTGGTCTCGATTCTGTCCCCGAAGCCGATGAGTTCAATCGAATCGTCCATCTTTATTCTTCCTCGTTCCACGCGACCGGTTGCGACGGTGCCCCGCCCCGATATGGAGAACACATCCTCGATCGGCATCAGAAACGGCCGGTCAATGTCACGCTCGGGCTCCGAAACATAGTCGTCCATGGCCAGTAACAGCCTTTCCACGGAAGGAATGCCGAGATCGCCGACGTCGCCCACCAATGCCCTGGACGCCGAGCCGACAATGACCGGTGTCTCTGCGCCAACGAAGCCCTGCGTGTCGAGCAGCGCCCGGGTCTCCCACTCGAGCGCCTGTAAGGATTTGGGATTCGGTTCATTCTGGGCCACGTCCAGAAAGACTATGACCCTGCTCAACCCCGTATGTCGCGCCAAAGCGAGTTGTTTGCCAGCCTGTGCCGTAAGCCCCTTTCTGCTGGAAACCACGAGAACCGCTACATCTGCCTGTGCCGCCCCGGTTATCAGGCTCTTTATACAATCCTCGGAGCTCGGACAGTCGATGTGAGCATAGTGGCGCTTGGAGGATTCATATTCCACATGGGCTATTCTGATGGTGATCCCGCGCACTCGTTCTTCACACGGGTTCTGTATGCTCTCAAGGCTAGAAAATGCGCCGCCGTGCTTGTCAGCCATCACCTTGTCCACTGCGGCAGTCAACAGGGTCTTTCCATGCCCTATATGCCCGAGGCTGATGACATTCAAATGCGGCTTGCTACGATCGGAGTCCTTCTTAGGTCCCACCCATGTCTCAGGCTCCACCGTACAGTTCTCCAGCTCAGATGCTTGTCTTCCCGCGCTATCAAGCCTCTGCACTGTCGAGACTGCACGTTTGATAAAATCGTCGAGTTCGATTTCCAGAAACAAGTTAAACGCAAATACCCACAACAAGATTGCCAGGCTCATAGCAACTGGCATCATAAGTGCGCCCATGAGCCCACCGCGTAACACGTAGCTGACGGCCTCCCCGTGCCGCTTGGGTACGACACTACCAACGGCAGCACCTACCAGGATGCCGATAAAAACGACTGCCACTACACCCGCAAGAATTAGGATTCCCAGTTCCCCGCTACTCACACCCCTAAAACTCATAAATAATGTCTCACTCTTCTCAAATCCACCGGCTTACACCGCATGCCCGTCGCGCACTTTGATTCAGCTTCTATAAAAAGATTCCCCCTCGCCGTGCCTTGCTACCCCATTGGCAGACCAGTCGAACTGGAAGGCCAGCACAAGGACCGCAATGAACGCGAACAACACCAGCGTGGAAACGCCAACAACAGCGCCCCTCAGCACGCTAAGGAGCCTAGTGGATGCCGGTATTCGGGCCAGTGCGATCCCAACTACGGCACCAACCAAGGCGCCGAAGGCCACGACAGCAGCAAGCACAAATCGAACTAAATAGTCTTCCATGGTTAACTCTCCTTGAATCGGCGGTGAGCCGAGACACACATTCCCTCCCGGGAAATGGTCGGTACCAGGCAGGAGTTAATCGGCGAGTTCAACTGCAACGGACGCGGTTGAAGATAAAGCCCGACGTCGAGCAACACCTTGAAGGCGATCCGCCACATCATCCAATAGGTCCCTAGACCAATTCGAACTCTTGGAGAGAACAACACGGCCAAATCCACGTCGCTTGCGGTGAGGTATTTGCCACGGACACGCGAACCGAATAGGAAGACTGTCACAATCTCGTCACCGTAGCGGCATGCCAAGCGGTCGTGGAACTGGCCTGCCGCCTCGATAGCCCGCGGATCCCCCTTCGTCGCCATGTTGGGGATGCTTTCTACCCAATCGATGCTGGGCACTGGATACACATTGTGTACAACAGCAATCGGAGGCGATCTCATAGCTTTCGCGCGTGTTCTGCCGATGGTGCCTACGCCAACGCGTAGCGCCCGGTTTAGTCGTGGGTTTCTGTGCAGAACACCAACTAACAGGCCTAGAGCAGCTCCTGCCATAAATAATAAAAAGAGGTGTTCCCCGTTAACATCCCCGATATTCATGGTTATGAGTATAGGAGGGATCGGTGCTTCGTTAATACTCTGTTGCAAATGTCTCGAAAACAAACGAGCACTCAAAGAGTTAGGTGTGTCTTGGTCTGACACATTCCGTAGCCTTACCTGATTTGTAGCCTTTGAGAACCCCTCGGACTTTAGCCTTGGAGAGATCCTTAATACGGGTACCCCCAGCTGCTCACGCCACCAACTTACCATCGCAGGTCTGGACGGATCCTTTCCCTACCACTGCAATACATACTGGTCACAGAGGTCTGAAAACGTCATCTGACGCATGACGGGATTAGCCTCAGCCCTTGCCAAGTCTATATCGGACTCAATTCGAGTAGCCCAGATCTTGGCTGCTGCCTTGGTCTAGAAGGTCTTGCTGAGATAGGAATTTTCGGTGTGCGGATGATGGCGATCCAGCGGATTCCGGACTTACGGAACTTCTTTGTAATAGTGGCCATAGCGGCTGTCTCCTGATCACGGTTCATGATCAGCCCCAAGTCACAACTGTAGTGTGATTTATAGACTGGTCGCTCAATGATCAGAAACGCTTACCGCCAAGTACGCCGTTTCTATTTGTACTTATTGGTGGGCCATGAAGGATTCGAACCTTCGACCAATGGATTAAGAGCCGGCAACACAAATGTATTTATATTTAATTTTCTACAAGTTACCGGACGTCCGTTGCAAGACTTCGCATAACTAAGCACTACTGTGCAGGACTAATCCCCGCAAAAATCCCGCAGCAAAGTGGCTATCAATTCGCCATGCACAGGATAACCCCTTGAGTCACCGTCCAAGGAGAAGGTTCGGCCAAGACCGCTCCCCTGCTTGATATCTCTACGTTACTCAGCGAGTTAAATGATTGTGTAAATGGAGTGATGCCAGTTTTGGTGACAGTTGATAGACATCAGTTGAAATTCCCACAGAACTGGTGATAACCACACCCATAGATCACTTGTCGGTGATACGCCGGCTGAAGTTGCTGGCATCGTGACTAAATCGCCAATCAAGTTGAACAAATTCCGTTGGCATACTCACTGCCGAGGGATTTATCAGCTCCCTATAGCAGCTTGAACAACAATTCGCCACGCACACGGTCAGCAGGACTAATTCTTGGCCTTTGTCCTGATTTCCGATACGTGAAACAACTGATTCCGCAGCGCCGCATTCTCCGCCTGCAAAGACAGCCGTGATCGGACAGATGTAGTCACCAATATCAGCAGGAAATGGATCAGTCGTACCATGGATCCAAGGATCAACCATCATCCAAAAATATGCAACAGAATCAACAGGCTCCTATTTTCGGGACCCACAACTGTTTTTCGTGCCTGCAATCTTTAGTGTATTCAGTGATTTTGGTTGGGTCAGTACGATCAAGAAGCAGCACATGGATGGTAGGGATTAGGCGGAACCTGGCGATGGGCTGGCTGACAGATCAAAGCGAAGCGGCGGCCCTGGCAGCCTGATCATAGAGCCCGGAGAGCGAACGCAGCACCATCGCAAGGTCACCGATCTCCTTATTACCGGCGCCGAGGGCATCGAGGGCGTTTACCAGGCAATCCTCACGGATCTCCTTGTAGCGGAGACAGAGCTTCACGCCTTTCCTGGTGGTGGAAAAAAAGTTCTCCTTACCCTGCTTCCTGTTTTCGATCAGATTGAGCTTGCTCAGTTTTCGCAAGGCGTAGGTGGCGGTATGGGTATCCTCGATATTCAGATTGAAGCAGATGTCGGCCACCTTTTTCGGCCGTCCCCGGTGATTGACGTTGTGCAGCACCAGGATATCGGTCGGGTTGAGATCGGGCATGCCGCTGGCACTCATACAGCGCAGGGTCCAGCGCTGAAAGGCGTTGTTGGCGATGATCAGGCCATACTCCAGTTCGCTCAGTTCGGCGCTCTTATCCGAAATCAGGTGTGCTGAAGAGACGATTGGCTGTTTTTGTTTTTCCATCATACCTGACCCTTAGATTGATAGGGGTCGGAGTCAAACCGCCCCAACCATGTTGCTATTTTCGTCGTTTGTTATGCGGTTTGACTCCGACCCCAAGTGTGTTCACTCGGCCCTGTAGTTCCTCAGCCCTCTCTACCATAGCCCCCTCCTCCCGGGGTCTCGATGACGAACAGATCCCCCGTTGTCACTTCAACCTGGCCCTTGGCGGACAGTCTGGTGATCCGTCCGTCGGCGTGCTCCACATAGTTGACCCCCACCTTGCCGGGTCCTCCGCCGGCGATCCCGTAAGGCGGCACCTCGCGGTGACCGGCGAGCATATTGGCGGTCATGGGCTCCAGGAAACGCAGCCGGCGCAGGGTGCCGTCGCCCCCCCGCTGTTTTCCCCTGCCACCCGAGTTCCTGCGGATACTAAACTCTTCGAGGCGCACCGGAAAACGCCATTCCAGCACCTCGGGATCGGTCAGCCGGGAGTTGGTCATATGGGTATGTACCGCATCGGTACCGGGACGCTCGGCAGTGGCGCCCGCCCCGCCGCAGATGGTCTCGTAATACTGATACTGTTCATTGCCCCAGGTGAAGTTGTTCATCGTGCCCTGGGAACCCGCGGCAACACCCAGCGCGCCCAGCAGGGTATCCACAAGCACCTGTGAGGTCTCCACATTCCCGGCCACGACCGCCGCCGGATACTTGGGGTTGATCATGGAGCCCTCGGGGATGATCACCTCCAGGGGTTTCAGACACCCCTCGTTGAGGGGGATCATATCATCCACCAGCGAGCGGAAGACGTAGAGTACGGCCGCCCTGCAGATGGAGGCGGGGGCATTGTAGTTGCCCGGATGCTGGGGACTGGTGCCGGTGAAATCGATCCGGGCACTGCGTGCCTTCCGGTCCAGGGTGATACGGACACAGACCTGGTTTCCGTCGTCCATCCGGTAGCAGAATTCGCCGTCACTGAGCACATCCAGGACCCGGCGGACAGACTCCTCGGCATTGGCCTGGACATGTTTCATGTAGGCGTGAACCACCTCCAGTCCGAAGTGATCCACCATCCGCAGCAGCTCCTGCATCCCCTTTTCGCAGGCCGCCAGTTGCGCCTTGAAATCAGCGATGTTGGTGTCGATATTGCGCGCCGGGTAAGGCCCGGAAGCCAGCAGGCTGCGTATCTCCGGTTCCAGCAGTCGTCCCCCGTCCACCAGTTTCACATTATTGATCAGCACCCCCTCCTCCTCCACCCGGATGGAGTCCGGGGGCATGGAGCCGGGGGTTGTGCCACCGATATCGGCATGGTGACCGCGCGATGCCACATAGAAGATCAGCTTTTCCACGCCGCCCTCTTCCAGAAAAACCGGTTTTATGATGGTGACATCGGGCAGGTGGGTGCCGCCGTTATAGGGGTCGTTGAGGATATAGGCGTCGCCCCGTTTCATGCTGCCGGCACGCTCGCGGACCACTGTCTTGATACTCTCGCTCATGGAACCGAGATGCACCGGCATGTGCGGCGCGTTGGCGATCAGATCGCCTTCCAGATCGAACACCGCACAGGAGAAATCCAGCCGCTCCTTGATATTGACCGAGGCCGCTGTGTTCTCCAGCACCATCCCCATCTGCTCGGCGATGGACATGAAGAGATTATTGAAGATCTCCAGCATCACCGGATCGACCTGAGTACCTATCGCCACCCGGTCGGGCACCGGCAGGTAGCGTTCGAGCAATATATCATCGCCGGTTGTCAGCCTGGCCCGCCAACCCGGTTCGACGACGATGGTACCGGTACGCTCTATGATCACTGCCGGCCCTTGCAGCGGCGTTTCGGTCGGCAGTTCGTCCCGATGATAGAACGGGGTCGAGCACTGCCGACCGTCCATCACCGTTTCGTGGCTTGCAACCGGATTCAACACCGACACCGCGTTGCTCCGGACAGTCTCCAAATCAGGTGCGTCTCCCGGACCGATCACCTCCACCTGCACCGCCTCGACGATCAGCGGCGTCTCCGGGGTAACGAAACCGAAGCGCTGCTTATGGGCCTTCTCAAACGCCGCGATCACCGCTTCACGGTTCGAGAATTCCACTACCAGGGCGGTATCCGACCCCTGGTAACGCAGGTGCAGCTTGCGGTGGCAGCGGATGCGTTCGCCGGGAACCCCCTGATCGCGCATCGCCTCCTCGCCTTCCGTCTGCAGCTCATCCAGTTCGCTGGAGAGCCGCGGCATCAGCGTCTCCTCCAGCACCGCTTCCACCGCCTTCTGCCGCATCAGGCGCAGATCCGCCAACCCCATGCCGAAGGCCGACAGGACACCCGCATAGGGGTGCAGATAGACCCGCTTGATCG